>Ga0172370_10005308_pt1 | contig 16682 bp, 19 predicted proteins | sample LakKiv5m_FD_114538 | JGI IMG/M metagenome (GOLD analysis project Ga0172370, IMG submission 114538) | Freshwater microbial communities from Kabuno Bay, South-Kivu, Congo - kab_022012_11.5m | ecosystem: Environmental > Aquatic > Freshwater > Lake | place: Democratic Republic of the Congo...
CCATATCTTCAGAGACCGTGTCGCCGACCGCGACCTTGAGCTTGACGAGCTCGCCCTCGACCACGCCCTCACCGATGTCTGGGAGCCGGAATTCAAAGCGCATGTCGTTAACTCCTTTGAAAATCCCGTTGGTTACGACCAGCTCGCGACGGCGCGGCAGGCCTCCAGGATGCGGCCCGGGTCGGGCAGGTAGGCGTGCTCGAGCGTGTAGGGAAAGGGCGTGTCCCAGCCCGTGACGCGTTGGATGGGCGCCTCGAGGAACTCGAAGCACTGCTCCTGGAGGGTGGCGCTGAGCTCGCCACCGAAGCCGCAGGTGCGGGGGGCCTCGTGGACGATGACGGCGCGGCCCGTGCGCTTGACGCTCTCGCAGAGCGCCTCCTCGTCGAAGGGGGACAGCGATCGCAGGTCGATGAGCTCGGGGTCCAAGCCCGCCTCGGCGGCCAGCGCGCAGGCCTCGAGGCAGGTGTGGACCATGGCGCCCCAGGCGATGATCGTCATCGGCGTGCCCTGGCCGCGCGGCGCGCGGGCGACGCAAGCTTTGCCGAAAGGTACGCGGAATTCTTCGCCTTCTGGGACCTCGCCGCGGCTCGCGCGGTAGACGCGCTTGGGCTCGAAGAGCAGGACCGGGTCGTCCTGCGCGACGGCTTCGAGCAGCAGGCCCTTCGCGTCGTAGGGGTTCGAGGGGCAGACGACCTTGAGGCCGGCCGTGTGGATGAAGTAGGCCTCGGGCGACTGCGAGTGGTAGTGGCCGCCCTTGATGCCGCCGCCGTACGGGGTGCGAATGACGACGGGGCAGGGGTACTGGCCGCCGGAGCGATAGCGGTACTTTGCGAGTTCATTGACGATTTGGTCGAAGGCCGGGTAGATGAAGTCGGCGAATTGGATCTCCGGGACGGGGCGAAGGCCGTACAAGGCCATGCCGATCGCGGCGCCGATGATGCCGGCCTCGGCGAGCGGCGTGTCGATCACGCGATCGGCTCCGAATTCGTTGATGAGTCCAAGGGTTGCGCGGAAGACGCCGCCGAACTTGCCGACGTCCTCGCCGAGCACGACCACCCGCGGGTCCTTGCGCATGGCCACGCGGAGCCCATCGTTGACCGCCTGAATGATGTTCATCGTCGCCATCGAGACTCCTCCGAGGGCCTAGGGGTGGGTCCTGCCGAACGCGCTTTGGCCGCTCGCGACGTGGGCGAGGCAGGCGTCGCGCTGGGCCGCGAGGCGGGGCGTGGGGTGTGCGAAGACATCGGAGAACGCGGTCTCGAGCGGAGGGTGGGATTTTTTCTCTGCAATTTTCACAGCTTCGATGATGCGCACCGATGCTGCGTCGCTCGTCGATCGCTCCAGTGCGTCACCCCACAGGCCGCGCGCCTCGAGGTAGCGCCGCACGCGCGCGAGCGGATCGGCCTCTCGCCAAGGCTGGACCTCGTCCTCCTTGCGGTAGACCTTGGGATCGTCGCTGGAGCTGTGGGCGCCGACGCGGTACGTGCAGGCCTCGATGAGCGTGGCTCCGCCGCCGCTGCGACCGCGATCGGCCGCCTCGCGTACCGCCCGCGTGACGGCGAAGAGATCGTTGCCGTCGACGCGAACGCCTGTAATTCCATAGCCATGTGCGCGCGAGACGAGATGCTCGACGGCGGTCGTGACGTGGTAGGGTGTCGAGATCGCGAAGCGGTTGTTGCGGATGAAGAGGATGGCCGGGACCTTCCACACGCCTGCGAAATTCGCGCCGACGTGGAAGTCGCCCTCGCTGGAGGTGCCGTCGCCGAAGAACGCGAGCGCGACCGTGCGGTGGCCGAGGAACTTGGACGCGTAGGCCACGCCCACCGCCTGCGGGATCTGCGTGCCGACGGGCGACGAGATCGAGACGATGGACTGCTCGCGCGCGCTCCAGTGCACCGGCATCTGACGGCCAAGGACGGGATCACCCGCGTTGCCGAACATGTTGTCGACCCAGCTCTGGAAGTCCATGCCGCGCCAGAACGCGACGCCCGGCTCGCGGTAGCTCGGGAAGACCCAATCGGTGGGTTCGAGGCCGTAGGCGACGCCGAAGCTGCATGCCTCCTCGCCGAGCGAGCTGAGATAGAAGCCGATGCGGCCCTGGCGTTGCAGGGTGAGCATGCGCTCCTCGGTGACGCGCAGCGCGAGCATGGCGGCGTAGAGGCGGACGACGTCGTCGTCCGGGATGCCGGGATCGGAAGCGGGATCGACCAGCGCGCCGTCGCGTGCGAGCACGCGGAGCAGGTGCGTGTCGCCGGGGGAGACGGGCGAGACGGCGGGGACGGACGGGGTCGGCTCTGTCATCGGCGGTGGCTCGGTGGCGATTGGGCGAGGCGGCGGCTTGTAGCACGCCCCGCGGTCGCGTTGAAGAGGAAACGCGATTCGGGCGCGCGGTTGGGCTGGCCCTGCGTGACGTTACATGAAGTTGCGGGTGTGCAGCGCGCTGAGCGTCTCGGCGTCGCCTTTGGTGAAGCCCAACTGCCGCAGCCGTGAGCGCCGGCCCGCGTCCATCTGCGCTTGCAGGCGCGCCACGGCCGCGTGGCCCCGCCCGATGGCCTCCGGGTTCAGCGCGCCGGCGGCTAGCAGGACGAGCGCGTCGAAGACCTCCGCGTTCAGGCCGGCCGTGTGCCGCAGCGCGTCGTGTCGGCGCTCCGTGGCGAGGCGCAGCCGCTGTCGAAGGCCCGGATCGTGCGAGGCGTGCCGCTGCAGGTGCGAGAGCCCGAACGCGACGTGGCGGACCTCGTCCTGGGCCGTCAAGCGCATGATCTCGGCGCTGCACGCGTCGGGCGCGTGCATATGAATAAATCCAAGTAAATGAATGAATGTGCCCTCGCCGAGCACGCTTAGCAGGAAGCTCGCGAGCGCGAAGTCCCCCTCTTCGACGAGGGTCAGGAGCGACGCCTGTCCGCCCGCGGTGGAGAGGCCGAGCGCCCCTCCGCCGAGCAGGGCCCGGCGGGTGAAGACCTCGATGTGACGTGCCTCGTCGGCGGCCTGGATGGCCAGGAGCTGCATGATCTCACGGAAATGAGGATGCACTTGCGCGCAGAAGCGGGCCGGGACGAGCAGGGCCGCGGTCTCGTTCTCGACGAGGTAGGTCAGCACCTGCACGAGCGCCGCCTCGACGAAGGCGGGATGGTCTCGCGGGGCGTCCCAGGGGATGGCGATCGCGGGATCCCACTGCGCCGCGGCGGCCGCGCGGTAGAGATCGGGCGCGGCGTCGGTCCAGAGGGTGTCCTTGTCGGACAGGGCGAACCCGAACGCCGGTCCGCCCGCCTCCACCTTCGCGCCACGTGCGCACAGACCCCAACGGGCCTGAGCATGTTCCGCCACCCCGGCCGGTGTCGGGTCGCCCGCCCGCTCCGCCCCACGCCAACGCGCGCTCGGCGCATCGCCCCGAACCAAGACTGCGACGGGCGGTGCGCCCAAAGAACCGGCGGGCGGGTGATCGGCGGGCGACGGCGACTCACAGACGTGGCCCTCGGCCCGTGCCCAGGCTCTGAGGTGCAGCGCGAGCGACGGAGCGCTCCCGAGCACCAGGACCCGCTGCCCCGCCTCGAGCGGGCCGAGCGCCGCGCGAAGCAGTACGGTCGCGCCCCCGTCCAGCCCAAGTTCGCCGAGGTCGAGCGGAAGCGGGATCACCTGTCGGCCATGTGGGCCAGGAAGGGATCGAGCCAACCGAAGCGCTCGCACGCGGCCCCGAGGAGGGCGTAGCCCTGCGTGCGTCCCGGACGCCAGGCCTTGAGCCCCTCCAGATCCAGGAGCGGCCGGACGAGCGGATCGTCGTAGCGCATCGCGAGGAGCAGCGACCTGAATCGCTGCACGAGGTCCCGGGGCGCGTCATCGAGAGCCGTGAAATTACAGTGATCATAGGGCTCGGTCTGCGTCAGCACCCGCGTCCTGGAGCGCCTGAGGGTGCCCTCTTGCGTGAAGAGCAGGTGGTTGGCATCGGTCAGGCAGGCTGCGTCAATCTCCCCGGACATCAAGGCCTTGGCGGCGTCGCGCTCCCCCCCGATGTGGTCGCCGTGCTTGCCCACCAGCACATCGAAGCGCCGCACCTCGAAGTCATGGTCCGCCAGCAACCCCCGGCGCGCGAGGTGATCGAGCGGGATCATCGTCGCCTGCGGCGAGTCGAGCGCCCCTACGCCGACGCGACGGCCGCGCAGATCCTCGACGCGAGCGATCGGCGCGTCCTCGCGGACCACGATGACAGAGGTCAGATCCTGGTCCGTGTCGCGCATGGCCAGGGCCTCCACCGTGCGCCCCCGGCTCTCCGCCACGCGCTCGGCCTGCAGCCACGCGAGCGGCGAATTCCAGGCGACGTGGAAGGCGCCTGCGAAGAGCTGCTCCACCTGCCGGTCGTAGTTGCTGTAGAGCACGTAGTCCAAAAGCAGATCACGCGCGGCAAACCAGCGCTGGAAGCCGTCCCAGATCGTGACGACCTTGGCGTCGTAGACCACGGCGCCGAGCACGAGGGTCTCGTTCATCGCGGCCTCCTAGCCGAACAGCGGCATGCCGCAGACGGCCTTGCCGATGAAGTCGTAGAGCTGGTCGCTCGTCGGCGCCATGACCAGCGCGGCGCGCGTGTCGCGGAAGAGGCGTTCGACGCCCACGTCCTTGCGGAAGGCGTTGCCGCCGCAGACGCGCATCGCGATGTCGGCCACGCTGGCCGCGGTGTCGGCTGCGGCCGCCTTGACCTCGAGCACCCGCAGCATCGCGTCCGTCCGGCCGTCCTCGAGCGTGACGAGCGTCGACTGGAGCAGGGCCTTGGCCATGTCCACCTGGATGCGGATGCGCGCGATGTAGGCCCGTATCGTGGCGAGGTCGGCGAGCGCGTTGTGCTCCGGGAGGTGCGCGTAGCGCGCGCCGGTGACGTGATCGGCCGACCGGCACACGAGCGACTCGGCGAGCCCCAGGGCGCCCGCGGCGACGAGGATCGAGAAGGTCGGCAGGACCGTGCCCATCATGATGCCGAAGCCCCCTCCGTCGCTGCCGAGCCGGGCAGAGAGCGGTACCCGTACACCACGGGCTTGGACGGGGCACGAGTCGTTGCCGCGCAGGCCGAGGCCGTCGAAGGGACGTGACACGCCGAGGCCAGGCGCGGTGCGGGGAACGAGCCAGAGCGTGCTCGCCTCGCTGCTGTCGACGGGGCGGCTCGACCAGACGTAGGCGGTCGCGTGGCTCGCAGAGGTCACCCAGCTTTTGTCGGCGTCGAGGACGACGCCGTCCCCTGCGGAGACCGCGCCGCTCGTGGGGGCCCAGAAGTGCGAGCGCGAACCGGCCTCGCTGAACGCCAGCGTCGAGAGGTGTCGGCCCGCGACGATGTCGCGCCGGGTCGCCTCGTCACCGTACGCTTCGATGACCGCCGTCCCCGCGTAGTGCATCGTCAAGACCATGGCCGAGCTGCCGCACTCGCGGGCGATGCGCTCGATCACGTGGCTGGCCGCGCGCAGGGACAGGCCATGGCCGCCGACCTCGGGGGCGCTCAGGAGGCCGAATAGACCCGCCTCGCGCGCGGCGTCGATCGCTGCCTGCGGGAATTCGCCCGAGCCATCCACGGCCGGGGCGTGCGCTCTCGCTGTCGCCGCGACGTTGTCGGCGGCCAGACGGTAGTCGTAGATCATGTTTTCCTCATTGTTATCAGGCATTGGCGTGCACCGACGAGCGAAACACCGTTGCGACATGCAGCCGAACCCATCGGTGAATCGGATTGGAGTTATCAACACATCCTTCGTCGGCACAAGTCTGACAAGCGTTCGGAGCCCGCTGGGTGCGCCCAAACGCCTCACGCAGGGGTGCGGCGCGGCGCGCCCGAAGGGCCCGCGATCGATGGCGCGCTTCGATGGACCGGCGCGGGGCGAGCCGTCATACTGCGAGCCCATGGCCCTCTTCGCCCACCTCGTCGCCCCATGCAGCCCTCCGCACCACCCCGACGACCTCGAACGCGGCGTCGCCTGGCTGATGGCGCGCGGCGTGAGCGTGACGCGTCCGAAGCTCGATCACGTGGGCGCTCCACTGCCGCACCTGGCGGGATCGGACGCGCACCGGGCGGCGGCGCTGCGCGCGGCCTTCGACTCTGGGGCGGACCTCGTGTGGTGCGTGCGAGGTGGATCGGGCGCGCTGCGGACGCTCGACGCCCTCGGCGGTGCGGGCGAGCTCGGCGCGCTTGGGTTGGATGTGCCGCTCGTGGGGCTGTCCGACGTCACGGCCCTGCACGCGGCGCGCTTCACGGCGGGCGTGGCGTCGATCCACGCACCGGTCGTGACGATGTTGCCCGCGCTCGACGCGGAGTCCACGCAGGCGCTCGAGGCTTGGCTGCGCGACCCGCGACGCATGCCCGTGCTCGAGACGCGGCGCGCCGCTCCACGCCGGCGCCCCGTCGGCCGCGACGGTGTGTTCGGCAGGCTCTTCGCCGGCAACCTGACCGTCCTCGGCGCGCTCTGCGGCACGCCGGCCATGCCCGACTTGCGCGACGCCATCCTGCTCGTGGAGGACGCGGGTGAGTGGCCCTATCGCGTCGACCGCACGCTGGCGCAGCTGCACGCGTCGGGCGCGCTGCGTGGCCTGGCGGCGCTGTGTTACGGCACGTTCGAGCCGACCAGCGAACGCGAGCGCGAGGACGCGCAGATCGCGGTCCTCGACGAGTGGGCGGCGCGTCTTGGCTTGCCCCTGTGCGGGCCGTTCCCGGTCGGCCACGGACCGTCGAGTTGGCCATCGGGTCAGGGGCTGCTGTATCGACTCGACATCGAGGCCGGCTCGCTCGCGCCGCTCGAGCGAGTGCGCGAGGCCGCGACGTGATGGCCAAGGCCGTCGCGCTCCTCGACGACGCGCGCCGTCGGGGCGTCTTCAGCGCGGCCGCGCTCGGCGTCCAGGTCGGAGGCGAGCGGTGGGTACACGTGATCGGCCGCTGCGCCGGAGATCCCACCCGAGCGCCGGCGATCACGCCCGAGAGCCAGTTCGACGTCGCGAGCCTCACGAAGCCCATGTCGACGCTAACGTTGCTCGCCATGGAGCTCTCGCGCGGCCGCATCGAGTTGGAGACGCAGCTCGGCGAGGTGCTGCCGGACGCCTTCGGTCGCCGGATCGGCGAGCTACCGCTGCGGCTGTTCCTGGGGCACGCGTCGGGTTTGCCCGATTGGCTCGACTTCGACGCGCTCGCGCAAGACGCGTTTCCGGGGGCGCCGCGCGGCAGTCCGAACATCGTCACGCACGTGCGCGCCCGCGTGGTCGGCACACCGCTCGAATCGGAGCCGGGCCTGCGCGCGCGCTACTCGGACCTGGGGTTCATGCTGCTTGGATGGGTGCTGGAGTCGCTCTCGACGCGCGCGCTCGACGAGCGGTTTACGCGCGAGATCGCCCGGCCGCTCGGGCTGCGACGCACGGGCTACCGGCGCTTCGGCGGACCACCGGCGAGGCTCGACGGGACGGTGGTTGCGACGGAGATCTGGCCGCGGCGCTGCCCTGACGGCGACCCGATACTCGGCGAAGTGCACGACGACAACTCGGCCGCGCTCGGGGGCGTCGCGGGGCACGCGGGTCTGTTTTCGACTGCCGGCGAGGTGTTGACGTGGGCCGCCTGCTGGCGCGACGCGGCGCTCGGGCGCGACGCGGATCTCGACCTCGATCCGCGGATTGTGCGGCGGATCCTCACGGAACGCGCGGCGGCCGCCACAACGTGGCGCCTCGGATGGGACACGCCGAGCCCCAGCGCTTCTTCGGCGGGTACTCGGGTGAGCCGGCGCGCGTTCGGACACCTGGGCTTCACGGGCTGCTCCGTGTGGATCGATCCCGAAAAAGATGCGATCGTCGTGCTGCTGACCAACCGCGTGATCGCGGGGCGCGATGCGTCTCACGAGCAAGGCGGGATCAAGGTCCTCCGACCGGCGCTGCACGACGCGATATGGGGCGAAATCGCAACATGAGACGAAGACTTGACGGGTCACGACGTGCGGCCGGGATCGCGATGACGTGTGCCCTCTGGGCGGCGGCCGGATGCGGCAATGACGCGGCAATGACGGCCGCCCCGGACGCGTCGAACACCGCGGGCGCGAGCTGCGGCGCGACGGACGCGAGCGCCACAGGGGACGCGCCGGCCACGTGCACGACACCGGCCGCGACGACCAGCGACTACGAGACCGGGCAGGTCTTCGTGCCGATCCCGAAGCTGCGCGACTGTTGCGACCGGCCCTTCGATACGGCAGCGTCCATCTGCTCGGCGAAGCTGACGCTCGTGCTCATCGGGGCGGGTTGGTGTGAGGCGTGCGCGAAGGAGGCCGCCACGATCATGGACGACATCGTCAAGCCCTTCGTGCCGCGCGGACTCGAGGTGATCCAGATCCTCTACGAGCCCGACAACCCCGGTGACGTCGCGACCACCTCGTTCTGCGTCACGTGGCGCGACACGTTCAAGCTCGGCTTCCCGGTCGTGACCGACCCGTTCAAGAAGTCCGGCGCGGTCTTCAAAAGTGTCGGCAGCAAGGGCCTGCCGGTCACGCTCGTGGTGGACTCGAACTTCGTTGTCCAGTACCGCTTCACGGGCGGCGCGCCCTCCGAGTTGGAGGCTTGGCTCGATGCACACCTCCCGAAGTAATGCCCGCGACGCGCTCGTCGTGCTCGCGCTCGTGGCGACGGGCTGCTCCGGCGTCGATCGCGCGGACGGGCCGACCAGTGGCGGCGCGCCGCTGCCCGACATCGCGCTGCCCGATCTCCGCGGTCGCGACGTGTCACTGCGGGCCAACGTCGGCAAGGGACCGACGCTCGTGACCTTCTGGGCGACGTGGTGCTCGCCCTGCAAGGACGAACATCAGCTGCTTCAGCGGCTGCACACCGAGTATGCGTCGCAGGGCCTCTCGATCGTCGCCATCAGCGTGGACGGCCCGCAGACGCGCGCGGAGGTGGACTCCTACGTCTCGAAGTGGCGGTACGGCTTCAAGTTCGTCGTGGATCCCGAGACGCGCGCGGTGGAGGCGCTCAACCCCAAGACCGACATGCCGTTCTACTTGCTCGTCGATCGCGAGGGCCGCATCGTGCACACGCGGCAGGGCTACTCGCCCGCGCACGGCGCCGATCTCGAGGCCTCGGTGCGCGCGCTGCTGCGGCCCGCCGCAGGGAAATGACGCCGATGAGTCGCCGCCGTGCGTGCGCGATCCTGTGCGCGGTGATCGCGGCCACGACGCTGCCGTCCCAGGAGACGCGGGCCTTCGAGCTCTACCGCCGCGCGCCGGGCGCGGATCCGATCGTCGTGGACGTGACCGAGTCGCTCTACCTCCGCTACGCCGACGACGACTTCGACAAGGTCACGCCGAGCGACAAGGACAACTACGCCGGCGGCATCTCGAAGAGTCACGTCAACGTCCGCTGGCGCGGCTTGTCGGCCGGGCTGCGCGTGGACGCCGCGCGCTACGCGGGCCTGCCCGACTGCGGCCCGGACGCGGACATCTCGGGCTCGGACCTGTGCGGGATCCGCAACGACGCGCGGGCCGAGAAGGTCTTCGCGAAATGGGTCGGCGAGCGGCACCGCATCGAGGTGGGCGACGTGTACGCCTCGCTCGGGCGCGGGCTCCTCTTGTCCATCCGCAAGATCGACGAGATCGGGATCGACACCACGCTGCGCGGAGGGGCGGTGGACGGCCGTGTCGGACCGGTGCGCCTGCGCGCGCTCGGCGGTCACACGAATACGCAGAACATCGATCCGCCGACGCAGAAGCTCGTCGAAGACGCGGGCGATCGCGTCGCCGGTGCGGAGGTCGAGTGGGCGATGCCCTTCGGTGCGAGGCTCGGCGCGCGTGGCGTAGACGTGCGCTACGACGCGTCGAACGCGCTGGGTGGGGAATCGCGATTCCGCGCGGCGGGCGGATCGGTCGACTGGCCCGCGATCTCCGACACGTCGACCAACGTCTACGTCGAGTACGTCGTGTCACGCGCGACGACCGAGCTGCCGGGCCTCCCGGACAACGTGCGCCCCGGTCACGCGCTCTATGTGCAGCTCGGCACCCGCGCGGGTCCCGCGACCCTGCTCTTCGAGGTCAAGGACTATCGCCGCTTCGACTTCGTGAACCCTCGCAACGCGCTGTTCCGCTACAACGAAGCACCCACGCTCGAGCGCGCGGATCAGGAAAACCAGAGCGCCGGCAACGCGTCGGGCGCGCGCGTGAAGCTCGACGTGAGCGTCGCCGGCGGGACGTCGTTGGTCGTCAACGGCGTGGGCTACCGCTATGTCGAGGACGGTAGCGACCGCGACCCCAACCGCGCTCCTCAATACCGCGCGCTGCACGGCTACGTCGGCCTCGAGCATCGGCGATCGAGCGGCCTGAGTCTGGTGGGATCGCTCGGCTATCGCGACGAGCGCGACCTCGACAAGGGAGCGAGCAAGCGACACCTATGGCAGGCGGAGGGCGCGCTCGTGATGCCGCTCGGCGCCGGCGACGCGATCGAGGTGCGCCACACGCACCGCACGGAGTCGAAGCTGCGGCCCATCGGCGGCACGCGCAACGAATTCGTCCGCGGGCAGGGCGTGATCGCGTGGACGCGCGCGTCGTTGTTCACCGTCAGCGCGCTCTTCGGCTACCACACGGAGAACCCCGAGATCCGCACGCTCTACCCGGGTGTCGAGGCGCTGTGGTACGCGCGATCGTGGTTGCAGCTCAAGGCGTTCGGCGGATCGACGCCGGGCGGGCTGCTCTGCGTGAGCGGCATCTGTCGTGTCGTGCCGGCGTTCTCGGGCGGGAAGTTGGACGTGGTCGCGCGCTTCTGACGCGTCAGTGCTTGCAGACCTTGAGCTGGGAGCCATCGGTCGTCGAGGTCCACTGGCAGGTGCAACCGCTCGCACAGCCTGGCCTCTTGCAGTCGGTCATGTTCGTCGGATCGCCGCGCAAGCACAGGTTGTCCACGCACTTCGCGATGTAGCATGTGTAGTCGTCGTGCTTGACGCAGTCCTGCGGCCCCTGGCACGAGGGTTGCGTCGTCGACACCTTGCCGCCGCCGCCCGCCTTCTCCGCGAGCTGCGCGTCCGAGAACTCCGTCGGCAGGCATGCCGAGAGGCCGAGGAGCGCACACACACCGAGCGCGATCATCATCCGCCTCGCGTTCATCGGGCACCCCCTGTTACACCGGTCGGCAGGCGCCGCCACACGTCGAGCTCAGCCGCGACGTCGCGATCCGCGCGTATCGCAGCCCCCGCGCGCCCGCCCTTGCTCGCGTCGATCGCTGCCCACGTACCGAGGCCGACGGCGATGCCCAGCGCGCCGACGCCGCTCCAGTACGCGAGGCGTGCGCTCGCGAAGCGATCCTTGTAGTCCTGATGGTGCGCCGCGTTCGTCAGGTCCATATCGTTCGCCGCGTTGGCCTGTGTGAGCCCGTAGGCCATGAGCCCCGCCCCGACCACCGCGGTCGCGCCGGTGGCGATCCACCTCCACGGCGGACCGGTGTCGTGTTTCGCGGGCGGTCGCGGGGGCTCCGTCACGGGAGGCGGTGGCGTGCCGCGCGCACGCTCGGCCTTCGCGTCCTTCTCGACCGCCGCGTAGACCTCGACGAAGGCCTCCTGGAGATCGTCGGGCAGCTCCTTTGGATGGAAGAGGTTGAGCAGCTTCTCGGCCTCCACCGCGCGGCCGAGCTTCCACATGGCGCGCGCCTGCACGAAGACCAGCTTCGGCGCGGCACGCACCTTTGCAGCGTCCGCGGCGATGCGGGCGGCTTCCGCGTAACGGCCCGCGTCGAAGGCCTTCGCGGCCTTGTCGTACGCGTCGTCCACGTCGTTGGCGAGCGCGACAGCGGGCGCGCACGCGATAGGGAGCAGAAGGAGCAGCGCGAGGCGTGCAGGTGTAAACGACTGCATCGGTGCGTTCATCGAGACGTCAACTCCAGGTGCGAACAGGCGCGGTGGAGTCTAGGTGGCGCGGTCGATGTGTCAAGCGCGCTCAAGCGATGGGCGTCATCGCGCCTCGCATCAGCGCTTCGCGGAGCCTGCGACGCAACGACTCGGTCGCGAGGCACGCGACGGGGCTCAGCCCCCCGAGCGCGGAGTGCGGCTGTCGCAGCCACGCGATCGCTTCGGGACCCGCGAGGCCCCACGCGACCTGCGCGAGGGTCGCATCGCCGTCGAGCGCGCGCATGAGCTCCTCCCGCGCCGTGCAGCGCTCCCACGCCTCGGCGAAGCGCCCCACGTATGAGGCCCAATCGGAGTCCATCTGCAACGCGAACTGAGACGTGTCCACGCGATCTCTCGTGCCGCTCATCGGCTCCACCCAACCCCACACGACGCGTTCTCCTTCCCGCGAGGCGACGCCGCTCGCCCGACCGATCGCCTCGACGTCAGCATCGTCGCGGGGCGCGGAAGATACAGAAAACACAGCGCGAAGCAAGGTCGTTGGGGCGACAAAATCGTGACGCAGGGCGTCAATGCCCTGGTTTCGCGGGCCACTTCTTGTGGAAGGTGTCGAGCGCCGCTTTGATGCGCGGCTCGTCCTCGATGCCGAGCGTGAGCGGGAACGACTCGAAGCGCACGAGGCTCTCGTTGCCCGCGGGCGTCTTCGCGTCCTCGATCTCTATCCCGAGGCGCTGAATGCGCGCGCGTGCCGCGACGATCTGGCGCTCGATGTGCTTGCGCCCCTCGTCGTTGAGCGAGAGGCCCGAGCCCGGCCGGTTCGCCTGCTCGAGCTGGTTCGTGAGGTTCTGGATCTGCCCGGTCAGCTCGGCCCGGTCGGCCTCGAGCGAGCCGCGCCGGTTCACGTCGACGTACGTCGTCTTGGAGACCTTCGGCTCCAGCGTGAAGACCGCGAGGTACTTGCCTCGGCTCAGCGCGTCTGCCGCGTACGCCGCGCCGATGGGACGCGACACGCTCGGAAGCCCCATGTCGTTCGATCCGAGGATCAGCGTGATGCCCCTGATCGACTCCAGCTCGTCGAGATCTGGCCGGCCGAGCTGCGCAAGAAGGATCACGACGTCCGCGCCCTGCGCACGCAGCGCCTTCGTCGCGCGCTCTGCGGCAGCCTTGGGCGGGTCCAGCTTGACGCCGTTGGGCGTGGTGACCTTGTCGAGATCGCCCGCGAAGGGCTTGAGCAGCGCGAAGAGTCCGACCTTCAGCGGTCCGACCTGCTTGACGACACCGTCCTTGAACACCAGCTTGCCCGTCTTCGCGTCGCGGATGTTGGACGACAGGAACGGGAACTTCGCCCGTTTCTCCATCGCGCGCAGCTTGTCGAGGCCGAACGCCAGATCGCGCTCACCCACGCCGAGCGCCGCGTAGCCCATCTGGTTCATCGCGTCGACGAAGAGGGGCGCGCGATCGATGGCCTCCTTCATCGCCTCGGGTTGCACGGCCGTGTCGCCGCAAAAGAGATCGCCTGCATCCACGATCAGGAGCTGCTCCCAATCGCCGCGATGCTCCTCGAACCACTTCGCTCGCCGGGCAAGACCGCCCAGCGGATTGCGAGCTCACCCACAGGGCTCGGTCTCGCCGTTGACATGCGCCGTGAAGGCGACACCGATCTTGCCCTTGGGATCGGACTTCGACGTGGGATCGGGCGGCGGCGGCGCCTTCGTCGGTGCGTCCGGCGTGGCAGCGGCGTTGGTCGCGGCGTTGGTCGCCCCTGGCAGCGCCCGCGACGGATCGCTCGGCGCAGGCAGCAGCGACGCGAGCTCGAGCCGTTCCGCCTTCTCGATTGCTTCGCGCTGCACGGCGAGCGCGCCTTCGGTCCCCGCGCCCGCGAGCTCCGGCTCGGCGACCACCTTCGGCGTGGCGGCGGGGCCCTGCGCGCCGGACTTCGCCCACACGAACACGCCCAGCGCGCCAAACACGGTCAGCGCGAGGACGATGAGAGAACGTTTCGACATCTGGGAGACTCCGGCCGGCCACGCGGCGGAGGCGGATAGTAGCGGGGGCGGGCCTTCGGGGCAACGTCGCGAACGGTCGCGAACGGTCGCGAACGGTCATCGCGCGCCGTCGAGCGCGCGGATCCCCTCAGCGCGACTCGTCCTTGCCGCCTTGCAGCGGCGCTACGTCGTGCTGCGTGAACGCGAGCCGTCCCGCCAGGTAGTCGGTCACCAATTCCGCCAACTCGCGGCCGGTCAACATGGTCTATTTCCCAAGGTGCGGCTCGAGTTCGGCGCGCAGCTCCGTCCGCGTACGATGGAGCAGGACTCGCTGGTGGGCGTCCGTGATGCCGAGCACATGACACACCTCCTCCGCGTCGAGGCCATCCAGGTTGCGCATCGTCACGATCGCGCGCTGGTTCGGTGGCAGGCACGCGATCACGGGTCCGAGCAGCGCGACCAACTGCTTTTCGCCGAGGCGCGCCTCCGCGTCGCCTCACGCGGTGGGTCGTTGCGAGCAGCCTCCCGCGGCATCGAACCGCGACGAATTCGCGATGGGCGATGGGCTCCGCAATCCGCGTGCGGCCCAGCGAGACCGCTGCACGATGCCAAGTCGCCCTGCATGGGCACCGCCGGACCGCCGCGGAGCGGGTCGCCGCGCCTACGAGCGAGGCGCCTCTCGAAAGGCCCGCACGAGCGCCGCGGCAGCCGTGTCGACGTCGGCCTGGGTCGTCGCGCGCCCGATCGAGAGGCGAACGGCGCCGAGCGCGGCGTCTGCGTCGAGCCCCATGGCGAGCAGCACGGCCGACGGCGTCTCGCCTCCTGCGTGGCAGGCCGATCCGGTGGAGGCTGCGATCTGCGGGGCGGCGTCCAAGACGGCGCTTCCGCGCACGCCCGGGAAGCCAACGTTGAGCGTGTTTGGCAGCCGCTGTACGGGGTGGCCGTTGAGCCGGATGTTCGGGATGGCCGCCCGCAGCGCGTCCCACAGCGTGTCCCGCAGCCCGCGCTGGCGGGCCGGCTCGACGTCGAGATCGCGACCTGCGACGACACAGGCCTGTCCGAGCGCGACGATCGACGCGACGTTCTCGGTCCCAGGCCGCAGGCCTCGCTCGTGCCCGGCGCCGAGCATCACCGGGCCGATCCGCGTCCCGCGCCGCACGTAGAGCGCGCCGACGCCCTTGGGCGCGTAGAGCTTGTGACCCGCGACCGAGAGCATGTCGACGCCGAGCTTGTCCACACGCGTCGGGATCTTGCCCACCGCCTGCGCGGCGTCGGTGTGCAGCAGCGCCCCGCGCTCGTGCGCCACCGCGGCGAGGTCGCGCACGGGCATTAGCGTCCCGGTCTCGTTCTGCGCAAGCATGACGGTCACGAGCCCCGTGTCACCGCGCACGAACGCCTTGGCTTCGTCTGGCAGAACCTGGCCGAGCGGGTCCACGGGCATTCGCGTCACCTCGACGCCCTGCTTTTCGAGCCAGGCGCAGGGTCGCGCCGTCGCCGGGTGCTCCACGATCGAAGTCAGGACGTGCCGGCGCGTGCCTGCGAGGTCGAGCGCGCCCCGGATGGCGAGGTTGTTGGACTCCGTGCCGCCGGAGGTGAACGTGATCTCGTCCGGCGCGCAGCCGAGCAATGCAGCCACCTGCTCGCGCGCCCGCTCGATGGCGGCCTGGGCACGCCGGCCGAACACGTGGGCGCTCGACGGGTTGCCGAAGTGCTCGGTCAGGTAAGGCAGCATCGCCTCCACCACCTCCGGGTGGATCGGCGTGGTGGCGTTGTGATCGAGGTAGATAGGCTGCATGGTCACACCCGGAATCCGAGGAATGCGCTCGACACGAGCACGCCAACGGCGAGCTTCAGGCAGGTCTCGCACAGCGCCTTGCGTCTCGCCCGTTTGGTGAAGAACTCCGCCTCCAGCGCCGCATCGGGTGCTTGCCCCGGCGCGAAGGTCGCGAAGATCTCGCGCAGGCGCGGGTTCAGGCCGAAGAAGATCTTGCCCATGATGACCATCATGCCCGCCACGCACAACAGCTTGAGGACGAGCGCCAAGGCCGCCACGGTGTGCAACTCTCGCATGGCACCCTGGAACGCCGCGTGGTTCAGCGGGATCGCCAGCCCCGTGAGGATGAGCGTTCCCATGAACGTCATGCAGTACGGCGCGTTGCCTTGCAGCGTGTCTTCGACGACCTTGTCGAGCTCGTAGTGCAGCTTCGGCCCGTATTGTCCCCGCTTCACGACCAGGGCCCGGTTGTAGAACGGGGCCGCGGCGCAGCCGACCAGCGCGATGTTGTGCAGCGCCAGCAGGAGACTGTGAATGAGCTGTTCCGTCATGAGCGACCCCCCTGGCAATTCGCATGCGGCCGGCGCACGCGCACACGCCATCTCCGAAACCGTCAAAAGACCAGCACCTTGTCTACCGTGGCGGTCAGCCCGGTGAGCTCGTCGAGTGAGCTGCGCCGGCTTCCCACAACGATCTCCGCCGTCCCGATACCGCGCGCGTCCATGCAAGTGCCGCAGATCAGCACCTGCCCCTTGCGGGTGAGGATGCCCTTGAGCATCCGCTCCACGTTGTAGTAGCCGTTCGGCGTCTGCTGGCCCGCCTTGGCGCACGACGCGGCGTCCCCCATCAGGAACACGGTCATGTCGGCGCCATCGACCTTTTGCATGAGGTTCAGCGCCAGGCGGAGGGCGTTATAGGTCCGCTCCGTGCCGTAGGGCGGGTCGTTGAGGATCATCAGGAACGTCATGGCAAGTCCTCCGCTGCCACTGCCATGTGCGGGGTGCGGCCTTCGACCGGCAACCCGGCCTCCTGCCACTCCGGGTAGCCATCCTTCAACCGCACGACATCCAGGCCGTGGCTTCGCAAGAGCCGCACCGCCTCCGCG
>Ga0172370_10005312_pt1 | contig 16677 bp, 13 predicted proteins | sample LakKiv5m_FD_114538 | JGI IMG/M metagenome (GOLD analysis project Ga0172370, IMG submission 114538) | Freshwater microbial communities from Kabuno Bay, South-Kivu, Congo - kab_022012_11.5m | ecosystem: Environmental > Aquatic > Freshwater > Lake | place: Democratic Republic of the Congo...
ATGAAAATTGAATATTAAACTTGGAATGAAAAACGAAACTGACAGACAAATAACCCGACACTCATTGCCGACCCGAATGTGTTTTAATTTTTTTTACCCACCGCACAAAAATTTTGAAATTCTACTGCCAGCCCACAAATGGCACATTTGCTTTTGCCCCGACACACGAAGCCATCCCTTTGGCAAAATCAAAAGAGCCATTTTTCCATCCCACACATAGTATATTAGAGGTAGTTCGTAAATTAATTGTTGATTGTAAGCCAATAACCATCCTAATATCTTTCTTGACAACAAGATTTCTAAAAATTCCTTCACCAATTTGGCAGAAAAAAGTAACTTTGTAATTTAAATAATAAATGATTTTAGACACGATAAAATACACTTTCTCAGGACATGACTCCTTTCAGTGCCGACAACTTTGGCTAAAGAAAGGGTTCGACTTCATTCAAGACAACCAGTCTTTTAATAGTGAGGAGGCTGTTGTAAAACTTGGTGTAGGAAAGAACATGGTTTCTTCCATTCGTTTTTGGATGAAAGCCTTCAACATTATTGACAGCAAAGACAACCCGACAGAATTTGGCAATAAGCTTTTTGATAACGAAAGCGGTTATGACCCATTTCTTGAAGACGAAGCAAGCCTATGGCTACTTCATTATCAGTTAATTAAAACAGGACTTGCATCAACATATAGCATCATTTTCAATGAATTCAGAAAGGAAAAACTTTTCTTCAATAAAGAAACCTATGTTAATTATTTAAAACGCAGACGAGAAGCGGAAGAAAGTTTAAACTTTAACGACAACACAGTTGCGGACGATTTCATTGTGTTTGTTAAAATGTATCAAGGCAATGAATCAAGCAACAAAGATATAGAAGATAGTTTTTCAGGAATTCTTTCCGAAATTGATTTGCTGAAAACAATTGGCAAGGGTAAAGAAGAACAATACCAAATCGAAAATAATGAAAGAGATAAACTGCCAGAGGCGGTTTTGCTATTTACTATTTTGGATAATCAAGATTACGGAAATTCAATTAGTTTAAATTCTTTAGAGTATGATGTGAACAGTCCAGGGTCAATTTTTTGTTTAAATCGTTCAGGGCTTACTAACAAAATTTCAGAAATTGTGAACGAGAATAAGAACATTACATTCACAGACCATGCAGGTATAAAAGAATTACAGTTTAAAAATAAACCAAATGCTTACTTAATTTTAGATAAATACTATGGTAAATAATTTCACCACTTCTGTAAACATTCTGAGGGACACTGAAAGAGATTTCCATTATATCCCGACACCAAATGCAAAGCAAGTTGTAAGTCAGATTGTGAATGACTTCAAAAAAGGAATCCATTCATTCAACATTATCGGAACTTACGGTACTGGGAAATCTTCATTTCTTTTGGCACTTGAGCAAAGTATACGAGGGGGTAAAAGATATTTTGACCCAAACTTCATTACCAACCCTAAAGTTGACTTTGTAAAAATCATTGGCTCATATACTTCAATCGTAGATCAATTTGCGGATATATTTGAAGTAAACACAAACAAAAACAAACACGAAAATATTCTTTCTGAAATTTTCAATCGCTATCACTCGCTTAGTAAAAATAACAGTATTTTGTTTTTATTTCTTGATGAGTTTGGGAAATTTTTAGAGTATGCGAGCAAACACAATCCTGAAAATGAATTGTATTTTATTCAGCAATTAGCAGAGTTTTGCAATAATCCGAAACACAATATTGTTTTAATAACAACTGTTCACCAAAGTTTTGAATCATACGCATACGCACTCACAAGCACACAAAAACAAGAGTGGATAAAGGTAAAAGGTCGTTTTCGTGAAATCACCTTTAACGAACCCGTTGAGCAACTTTTATTTTTAGCATCTGAATATGTTGCTACGAATTTTGAAAACAAATCAGCAAAAACAGAAGTTGAAAAATGTTTGAATTTAACAGCAAATGCAAAAGCGTTTAACTTCAACAAAGATTTTTTGAATGAAATTGCAACTAAACTTTTTCCGCTTGATATTTTATCTGCTAACATACTCACACTTTCATTACAACGGTATGGACAAAATGAAAGGTCATTATTTTCATTCCTTGAATCTACCGACCATACAGGACTCTCCAAATTCAACAAACGAGAAAACCCATTTTACAATTTAAGTTGTGTATATGATTATCTCAACTTTAATTTCTATTCGTTCCTCACTTCAAAATATAATCCCGACTTTTCTTCATGGAGTTCTATTCGCTCAGCATTAGAAGAAGTTGAAAGAGCATTTGATAGTTCTGTTAACGATTACACAAAAGCAATCAAAACAATTGGATTACTAAATATTTTTTCTGCAAGCGGTGCAATTTTAGACAAAAACTTTTTAACTCAATATCTTGAAACAACTTGTGGTGTGAATGGTGTAAGCAACATCATTGAAAATCTTGAAAAGAAAAAAATCATTCGTTATCGTTCACATAGTAAGCGTTACATCTTGTTTGAAGGAACTGACTTGGATATTCAAACTGCACTAATTGAAGCAGGGAATAAACTATCAGAAGTTAATGATGTAACAACTTTGCTGAATAAGTATTTTCATTTTAAGGCAGAATCAGCAAAGTTTTATACATACGAAACAGGCACTCCAAGATTTTTTGAGTTTATAATTTCGGAACATCCTATCACAAGAAAGCCCGAAGGTGAAATTGACGGCTTTGTAAATCTTGTTTTCAATAGCAAAATAAAAGTTGTTGAAGTTCAAGAGGCATCACATCAACAGAAAGAAGCAATCGTTTATTGCTTTTTCAAAAACTCAACTGAAATTAAAACTTTATTGTTTGAGATTGAAAAAATCCAGAGAGTAATTGAAGAAAACAAAGATGATAAAGTTGCTAAAAGAGAATTAGAGAACATTGTTGAATCTCAAATTCGTTTGCTGAATCATTATATTACCGATAGCATTTATGCAGGCAGCAAAGAGGTGAAGTGGTTTTTTAGAGGCGATGAAAAAAAGATTTCCGACAAGAAAGATTTTAATAAATTACTTTCACAAGTGTGCAGCGTTGTGTATGATGCAACACCAATATTTAAGAATGAGTTGGTGAACAAGCACCGCATATCAGCATCTATACACACAGCTAAAAGAAATTATTTCAAAGCACTTGCTAATAATTGGGACAAAGATAATTTAGGATTTGAGGAAGCAAAATTTCCACCAGAGAAAACAATTTATTTATCGCTGCTTAAAGAAAATGGCATCTCTCCAATTCGTGATAATTCATTTGATATTGCGACCATAAATAAGAATTCGTCCTTCAACAAACTTTGGAAAGTATCGGAAAAATTTATTGAGAGTGCAAAATCAGAACAAAAAAGAATTTCTGATTTCGCTGAGGTATTGAGTAAGCGACCACTTAAACTAAAACAAGGGTTGATTGATTTTTGGATTCCAACTTTTCTTTTCATTAAGCGTGATGATTTCGCCATCTTTAATGATGATGGTTACATTCCAAATTTGTCTGACGAGAATTTAGAATTGATTGCAAAATATCCTGAGAAATACACGATAAAAACTTTTGACATTGAAGGGGTAAAGTTGGACATCTTTAATAGTTACCGAACCTTTCTTAATCAATCAACAGAAACAAAATTTGACAACAACTCATTCATTGAAACGATAAAACCATTTATCACCTTCTACAAAGGTTTGCCAGAGTATTCAAAACAAACTAGAAGGATAAGTACTTCAGCTTTGAAAATTAGGACAGCGATCGCAACAAGTAAAGACCCCGAAGAAACTTTCTTTGATGCGTTCCCGAATGCACTAGGAATTTCTTTAAGCACTTTGCAAAAAGACAAATCAAAATTGCAGAATTATACAACCACATTGCAAAAAGCAATTCGTGAGCTACGGACTTCTTATGATGGACTTGTGCAACGCTTTGAAGAATTTATTTGCAATGAGTTCATTGGTAAAACGGTTGACTTTGATGATTACAAAGGACAACTGCAAAGCCGTTTCAAGAAATTGAAAAAACATTTACTGTTAGCAAATCAGAAAACTTTTGTACAGAGAATTGATTCTTTGTTGGATGACAAGAAAGCATGGCTCAATTCAATTGCACAAGCAGTAACTGGAAAAACTTTGGAAGCATTTACAGATGAAGACGAAATAATGCTTTATGAAAAATTCAAGTCAACAATTCTTGAACTGGATAGCTTGACCAATCTTTCAAAAGGCGATATTGATGAAGCAAACGAAGAAGTTGTCGGAGTTAAGATAGACACTTTCTTTAGCACCATTAATCCCAAAATAGTAAGGGTTCCAAAGAACAAAGCAGCAGAAATTGAACAACTGAAAACTGCATTAAAAATGAAGCTTTCAACAGATAAAACTTCTAATATTGCAGCAGTATTAAATCTCTTAAAGGAATTATTACAATGAGCAAAGTAAGACATGTTTTAGGCATTTCAGGTGGTAAAGACAGTGCGGCTTTAGCTATCTATATAAAAACAAAGTATCCATCACTTGATGTTGAGTTTTATACATGCGACACAGGAAAGGAATTGGAAGAAACATATCAACTTGTAAAAAACATTGAAGTTTACTTAGGTATAAAAATAAAACTGTTACAAGCAGCTCAGAACAGTTCTGAAGCCCCATTTGACCACTTCTTAAAAATGTATGGTGGCTTTTTACCTTCTTCAAATTCTCGTTGGTGTACGAAAAAATTAAAACTTGAACCATTTGAAAAATATGTAGGCACAGACCCTGTAATTTCTTATGTAGGTATTAGAGGTGATGAAGAACGAGATGGGTATATTTCAACCAAGAAAAACATACAGTCAATTTTTCCATTCAGGAAAAATATTTGGAGCATAGATGTTATTGCAAAAATGTTTTCTACACAAAATTTTGATAAGCTGCAAATTCTTTCAAGGAATGTTGACTTTGGTAATTCTCAACAAAAAGCCAATCAAATAATAGCAAGGAAACTAGACACATCTTTTACACAAGTACAGAAATTAAATTCATTGCTTGACACTGATGTAAAAGGTTTCAATCATTTGGTGTTTGAGTTTCTGAAAACAACAGATTACCCATTAGCAAAAGAATCTTCGTTTCCACTTTTAGACAACAATGAAGTTTTAATACGAGAAGATATTTTCAGAATACTTGAAGAAAGTGGAGTTGGAGTTCCGGCATATTATAACAAAGTTGATTTTGATGTAAATGGAAAAATTGGACAATATTCAAGAAGCCGCTCTGGTTGCTACTTTTGTTTCTTCCAACAAAAAATTGAGTGGGTTTGGTTGTATGAACAACATCCTGACCTTTACATAAAAGCGATGCAGTATGAGAAAGACGGTTACACTTGGGGACAAGGTGAAAGTTTGGAAGAACTGATTCAGCCAGCGAGAATTGAGCAAATAAAATCGGAGTATATGAAACGAATGGAAAAAAAATCACAAAACAAATCACCATACCTCATTGACATATTAAGTGAAGAAGAGGGCGTTGGCTGTGCATCTTGTTTTGTTTAAACCTAATTACTATGAAATTTATAATTGAAATTTGGAATGTTAAGAAACTATTGGATTTAGCCGATAGTGGTAATTTAGAACTTAACCCACCGTATCAAAGAAATCCGATATGGACTAAGCCAACTCAAAAACATTTGATTCAATCTATCAAAGACGGTGCACCTATACCAAATCTATTTTTGTTTAAAAATGCAGAAGATAAATATGAAATGGTTGATGGACAACAACGAACAAGAGCATTGAAAGTATTTAAAAACACGGATGAAATTCAATTGACAAAGGACGATACCGATTTTAAAAATGGTGCATTCCTTGAATACAAAATTCCAATCACAATAATTACAGAGGTTAATGAGGGGGAATATATTGAAGAGTTTTACTACATGGTAAATTCAAGTGGAATAAAACTAAACAGACCCGAAACATTTAAAGCCCAATATTTCAGCACGACTTTTTTAAAATTAGTTGAAAAACTCACAACTGGAAATGGATTTCAAGAATTGAATATTATTGCTCCATCCTCACAAAAGAGAATGATGGACAGGGAACTTGTTGAAGAACTTTGTGCACTTGTCTTGCATGGTATAACTGATAAAAAGAATCAGGTTGACAAAATCTATGAGAGTGATATTGCTGACAAAGATTCTGAAAGTTGCGAACAAAAATTCAATGAGATACTTAGCCATATTCTAAGATTCAATAAGATTCTACCCTTGAAAGAAACTAGATATAGACAGAGAAATGATTTTTATACTTTGTTCGGTTTTTTAAAAGACAATTTGAATATTGAAAAAGACATTTTGGATTATTTCTATAAAATTTTACTTGTTTTAGAAAAAGGAATTCGACCAACTAAAGAAGCATGTAAACCTTTATCCGAATATGCTCTTAACTGTGTAAGTCAATCTAATTCAGCCAAAGCAAGACAAGCAAGAATTGAAATCTTTAACGAGATACTTTTAAACGAAAGCGATATACCGACTTTAACCCAAAACGAAATATTTGAATTTTATTCTCTTGAAAAAGATAATTTAACCAAGAAAGGAAAATATTTAGTTTTTGAATTAGGAACATTACAAAAAGCGTTTGATACTTTTCACTCTAAAGATTAAATCTACTGCCATGATTTTTGATAATAATATTTTAAAACTTTCATCTGATGCAATTGATAATTTAATTCTACATCAGGAAAAGTATTACACAATTGAATTCCTTAAAGAAGAAGGGAAATATGTACAAGGAGGAAACGGTTTTGTATTTAAGCTTGTAGATGAACAAGAAGAACAAGATTATGTAATAAAGATTATCAAATTTCCTGACCAATGGAAGGATGATTGGAAAATAAAAAAGCGTATTAATAGATTTGAAAGAGAGATTGAGGCTCTTTATGTTGCTAAAGAAAACAATCTTCAAAATATTGTTCATATTGAATTTCACGGTATTATTAAAATTGGTAATTACGATTTTCAATATTATGTAATGGAGAAATGTGATTGCACACTGAATGAATATCTAAAAGATACTAATAAAGAACTAAGTGTTTTTCAAAAAACTTTACTTTGTCAAAAAATTCTTTTAGGAATAATTGGATTAAATGAATACAAAATCTACCATAGAGACATTAAGCATGACAATATCTTTTTCGTTGGTAATGAACCTTTGATAGGTGACCTTGGATTGGTTGACAAAAAGGACAGTGATATTAGAATAAATGAGAGAGGCGATTTAATTGGACCAACGGGGTGGTTTTCTCCAGAGGCAATCAACAAGTATCTTGTAGAAAAAACTCCAAATCCAAATGGCTTTGATTGTAATATTGATGAAAAATCAGAAGTGTTTCAGCTTGGTAAATTGTTTTGGTTTATTTATCAAGGCAACATTCCGATTGGGCAAGTTGAGTTTTTAGATTTTGTTCCGAAAGATGAACCAATTTTCAACCTTTTATATAACATGCTTAAATATTCGAAGGGGAATAGATTTGATTCAGATGTTGTCCTTACAAAACTAAATCAATATATGAAAGAACATTAATCTTATATTTTAAATGGACACTTCAAAAAGCATTATATATTTTGACAACAACGCCACCACTCCAATTGACAAGAGAGTGTTGGATGCAACACTCCCATTTCTGATAGAGAATTTTGCCAATGCAAGCAGCACACATCATTTTGGAATTTCAGCAAACGAAGCAGTAAAAAATGCAAGAGTTCAAGTTGCTGATTTAATTGGTGCTGATGAAGACGAAATTATTTTCACGAGCGGTTCTACCGAAGCAATCAACATTGCACTGAAAGGTATTGCAGAAAATTATTCTGCAAAAGGGAATCACATCGTAACGGTTTCAACAGAACATTATGCAGTGCTTGACACTTGTAAATATCTTGAAAGTAGAGGTTTTGAAGTAACCTATTTGTCAGTTCAAAAGGACGGCTTGATTGATTTGAATGAATTTAAAAATTCATTGCGTGCAGACACAATGCTTGTATGTGTTATGTATGTGAACAATGAAACAGGAGTAATACAACCAATAAAAGAAATTGCTTCATTCACTCATGAGACAGGTGCATTTTTTATGACTGATGCAACGCAAGCAGTTGGCAAAATTGAAATTAATGTTGAGGAACTTGGAATTGATATACTCTGCATGAGTGGACATAAAATGTATTCACCTAAAGGTATAGGAGCATTGTATATCAGACGAAATGTTAAACTAACTGCATTCATTCACGGAGGGGGACATGAAAAGGGATTGCGAAGCGGAACTTTGAATGTTCCAGGTATTGTAGCACTTGGCAAAGCATGTGAAATTTCTCAACAAGAAATGAAGCAAGATTCAGAGAGAATTTCTGCTTTAAGAAATGAATTAGAAAATGAGTTGTTGAAATTTGAAGGAACATTTGTGAATGGAAAAACTTCAAGCAGAATCTTCAACACAACAAATGTTTGTTTTCGTGGCAGCGATGCAGATGTGATGATAGGCAAAATGAAAAATGTTGCAGTGTCAAATGGTTCGGCTTGCACAGCAGCAGTAGTTGAACCTTCTCATGTTTTGGTTTCAATGGGCTTGAGTCATGATGATGCTTTTGCTTCAATCCGCTTTTCGTTAGGGAAATTCAATACAGAGAATGAAGTCAAATCATTATTAAAGATTATTTCAGAATTTACTAAACTAAAATATTAACATGCTCAAGGATTGTGATTGGTCAATAGATAGAGATTATAAATCAGGGTCGGAAAACGAACCTATGCAGTTTTATTTGGAAGGCCTTGCAAATAGTTCTGAGTTTCAATTATTGCTTGGCTACTTTAGCTCAGCAGCTATTAATTTGTTGTCAGTTGGCTTTGCTACATTTATCAGTAGAGGCGGGAAAATGCGAATGGTTATAAATCATTTGCTCTCTGAAAAGGATAAAGAAGCAATTCTGAAAGCAGAAAATATTGAAAGTACAAATAAGGTCTTTGATTTAACTGATATTGTTTCGCTTGGTAAAATACTTGATGATTACGATACTCATTTCTTTGAATGTTTGGCTTATTTAATTGCAGAAAAAAGAATAGAAATCAAAGTAATCAAACCAAAACACAGTGATGGAATTGCTCATTACAAAGAAGGAGTTTTTTTTGATGGTGAAAGTTATATTGGATATTCTGGCTCATGTAATTTCACCTATTATGGTCTTTCAGAAAACAAAGAAAAACTAAACATATTTTTAAGTTGGGAGAATGGTAGATCGAATAAGTTTATTAAAAATCAGTTAAAAATTATTGATGATTATTTCTCAGAGCAAGATGATGATGTTGAGTATTTATCGGCAAACGAAATTGAAGTTGCCATCAGAGATAAATTTGGCAAGAAAGACATTGAAGAACTTATTGTACAAGAAGAAGAACTCATAAAAAAGAAAATGAGTTTGATAAGCAATACAAAGTTAAAAAAGACTATAATTAAACTACATGGTGATATTGACGAAATAAGAAGAAGCCCAAAATTTCCTTACAAAGAAGGTCCAAGACAATATCAAGTAGATGCTTACAATAGTTGGGTTAATAATGGGTACAAAGGTATTTTTGCAATGGCAACAGGCACAGGCAAAACAATTACATCAATGAATTGTGTGCTCTCAGAATTCAGAAATAATCCAGACAAAATTTATCATGTTTTAATTCTTGTGCCTACAATTACTTTAGTTGAACAGTGGGAGAAAGAAGTAAAGTCATTCAACTTTCAAGAAGTGTTTAAGATTTCTTCAAAAGTAAATTGGCAAAATGAAGTTACAACTTTGATTTCTACTGCTAAAAGAATTCCAATTTCATTTGCAATCATCAGCACTTACGCATCATTTGTCAAAGAGAAGTTTCAGACTTTAATTAAAGATTTGCCTTACGATACAATTATTATCGCAGACGAAGGACACAACTTAGCTTCTCCAACAGTTGCCAGCAAACTCAAAGATTTCAGATTGCAGAAAAGAATTGGTTTGTCTGCAACTCCAAAAAGAATTTACGACCCTGAAGGTACAGCAGAGATGGAAGTGTTTTTTGATGACAGAGAACCGTACACTTATGCTTTTTCAATGGAGAGAGCAATCAATGAAGGTGTTTTGTGTCAATATTATTATTTCCCTCACATAATTAAATTGACAGACGAAGAAATGAATGAGTATATTGACATAAGCAATCAACTTTCAAAACTTTATCGTTTTGGAAAAGGGAATCCTGAAAAAGAAAGCATCATTGAAAGATTGTTGTTAAAAAGAAAAAGAATCATTCACAAAGCAGCAAATAAATTAGATGCAACGATTCAAATTTTGAAGCAACAATTTTTAGAAAAGGAGAATTTAAAATACACTTTTATTTATGTTCCCGAAGGTGAAACTTTTGAAATACGTGAGGAAGAAGATGAATTGGTTGAAGAAAATGTTCGCCTTATAAATCAATACACACGTGAGATTGCAAAGATTAATGAAAAGATTTTGGTCAATCAATTTATTAGTGGTATGAAAGACCGTGATGATATTTTAAAACAATTTCAGAAAGGATTAATTGATGTTATCGCTTCAATGAAATGTTTGGATGAAGGTGTTGATATTCCAAGAGCTGAAACAGCAATCTTTTGCAGTAGCACGGGAAACCCGAGACAATTTATACAAAGGAGAGGAAGAATTTTAAGAAAGCATCCTGAAAAAAAGCATGCAGTTATTCATGATTTAGTTGTGATACCCGATTATGAAAATCAAATGGAAGGTTCTGAAACTTTTGATTTGGAAAGGAGAATGGTAAAAACGGAATTAGAGCGAGTGATGTATTTCGCTTCACTCTCGAAAAATCCATACTTTACAGAAGATATTTTTAAAGATGTTTGCACACATTACAATTTAAATATTTACACAATTCAAAACGAACTTGCATCAATATGACAAAGGAAAACATATTCAAAACATACTTGGAAGACCCACTTCTTATTGAGAAGAATTATATCTCCAAAGAAAAAATTGATAAGGTAAAATTCATTGACCAAACAACAGTGAAACTTATTGGAGTGATTAAACTTGCTATAAATGGAAGTGTTGACGGTGAATCGGAAGGTGTTACTTCAAGGAAAATTAATCAATATCTAAATAAATAATATAATGATTATTGAAAAAATAGAGCTGGAAAATTTCATGTGCTATGCTGACAAAAGCAGCATGGAATTTACTGAGGGTATCAATGTCATTATCGGAGATAACGGTTATGGCAAATCAAAATTGTATGATGCTTTTTATTGGGTAATGTATGATCAAGTGTTTGTTCCTGAAAAAAAAGAATTTCAAAACACTAAAGCTGTTAAGTCAAAAATTATTTCTGACAAGGCGAAAGCAAATGCTAAAGACGGAAAAATAAGTACATCAGTAAGTATCACTTTTCACAATTTAGAGAAAGACAATGTTTACATTCTTGAACGGAAATACATTGCCAATATTAAGGATGGTAAAATTTTAGAAACGAATGACAGTGAGTTCACGATAATGAAAAAAGATTTGTCTTACCTGAATGCAAAAATGGTAAATGACGAAAATGAAAAGAGAAGAATTGTTACAACTATTTTACCCCCACAAATAAAAGATTACCTCTGGTTTCAAGGTGAGCAAGTGGAATCAATTATTGATTTCAACAAACAAGATACACTTACAAAAGCTATAAATGTTCTTTCAAGTATTACAAGATATGATGAGTTGAAAGATATTGCTGTAGCTGCCGCAAAGTCAGGAAATACAGAGTACGACCGAGAAGTAAAACGGTTAAGTAAGGACACTGGAAAAAGTGAACAATTAGAAGCAGAAAAAAATCGGCTTGAAAATTTGATTCAAGTTTTGCTTATTGATGAAACAGAAGCAAAAGAAAATTTATCAAGAGCAGAGGAAAGATGTGAAGCACTGTTGAGTAAGATTAGTGATGCAACTAAAGTGAATGAGTTTCAGCAGAGAAAAAAAAACATCCTTGAACAATTGAAAGAGTATAATGAAAGTTTGAACGAAGAACAAACAAGTTTTCACAGGAAGATGTTTCGTAACAAATGGGTGTTGAAAGGAACAGAATCTTTGCACACAGAATTTAGCAATCGTTATTTGACTTTTGAAAATTTTAAACTTAAAAAAGCAGCCGAGATAAGAGCAAAAGAAGCTGCTGAAGATGCCATTGCCAAAAAACTCCAAACCCGTTTACCGCTTGATGTTCCCGAACCAATTTATGTTCAAAGAATGCTGGATGAACAAAAATGTTTAGTGTGTGATAGGGAAGCAAAGAAAGATTCAGATGCTTGGAATAAAATTAAGGAACTTATTGACCGACCTGATAAAAAAGTTAAGACAGCAAACGATGAACCAATAAGCAAACAAAATTTTTCTGATGATTTCAAACGGTTATATCAAAACGGTTTGGCACTTACCCACCGTATTGAAGAAATTGATTCAGACATAAAAGATACTCTAAAAAAAATAAATAACATCAACACAAAAATAAGAGAGGCAAACAAGGAAATGAAAAAGGTTGAGGACGATATTCAGAAAGTTTTATCTGATACTTCTCAAACGGTAGAGAGTGCTGAAAATATTATTGCAGAATATTCAATTCAGAATAAGTATGTTAAGGATTTCATTGATAAGTTGAATAAACTTACACAACAACTTGAATACAACAAGAACAATTTAAAGAGTGTAAAAGAACAACTGAAAGATCTTGTAACGGGCGAAATACCAAGATGGTTAATTGAGAAACGAGATGTGTTGAATGACTTTGAAACTATTGCAGGAACAACAAGAGAAAGAGTTTTTAATAACTTGATTTCGCAGTTGGAGAAAGAAGCAAACTGTCATTATGAAGCAATGACCTCTGGTAATAAATCTGCAAGAGGAAGCATCAAATTGAGAAGGTTGCCAAATGGTAACTACATGCCAGAAATTACTGATAATAATGGAGTTCCTTTACTAGGTTCAAATACTAGTAATTTAATTTTAGTAAAACTTTCTGCAATCATGGCAATCATTTCTGCAAAGAGCAATGATGGAATTGTGAGTTTTTATACACTGATTACTGATGCACCTACTTCTGTTTTCGGCGAGGATTACACAATCGGTTTTTGTAAAACAATTAGCAAGGTATACAGACAAAGCATAATTATGAGCAAAGAGTTTTATAAAAATCAAGGATTGAGAACGGAATTAATGACAAACTCTGAAATCAAAATCGGTAAAGTGTTTATGATTACTCCTTCTATTCCCGAATCAGAAAGAGACAACAGAAATAATTTATCTACCAAAATTGAAGCATTAAATTAATATGGAACTTCTAAAAAAAATAAAAGACCGTGAACCTGAATATGATTCAGCAAACGAGGAATTGATTACCAAATTTACCGTTGTGCAAGGTGGTCGAGCAGGAACAGCAGGTGAAAGTGCATCATGGGAACAAGGGAAATATTTCTCAACTAAGTATGAGATATACATGTATGCTGCATTGCTTGGGCTAAAAAATGATTATCGTCTTGCTATGAAACCAAGTATTTCTAAATCCAAATTTATACCTATTAAATCATGGCAACCTTCTGATTTAGCCGAGTATGTCATCATGGGCGTGTTTGCAAAAGCTGAAATTGATTTTAATGAATTAGAAAACAAAGACGACAAAGAGGTTGAGAAGGAAATTTTGAGCTTTAAAAAATTGATGGAGGAATACGCCAATGGTGGTTTTGATAAAATAAGAGCAAAGTTGGAATCTTCGCCAACATTTTTTGAGAACAACGACAACTGTTTTATTGACCTTCTAGACGAGTAAAATGAGCCTTCGAAGCAGCCACACACATTGCCAAGCCTCACAAGCCCAAGCTCAAACCAAAGCTTGCCAAAGAGTGTGTCTGCCCCAACCCAGAGAGAATTTCAAAATTTTTCTCCACGCTTAAAAGAAAAAATTAAAACACGCCAACACAAAGGCGACACAGACAGTTAAGAAAATGAAACGAATGACAAGTTTAATATGAAAGTGCAATTTGACTCAGACACACGGACAGACAAGAACCGCCAGTGCATAACAGGCGGTATATTTTATTGCCGAGATAGTGGGTATTTAAGCGTTTCTGCATCTAATAAACTTTCGTGAAACTTGACAGGACAGTGCTTCGAAATCGGCAACAAAAACATACCGCCAAACCGTTACCAACAAGCCAAATTAAATGATAGGAGACAATATATTGTACAAGCAAATTTTTAAAAAGGTGAATTCATGATTAGTTTTGCTAAAAAATGACCATGGAAAATTCAGTTTTAATCTGGACAGAAAGCAGTCAGTTAATGGAATTGACTGAGAAAGTTGTCAGTAATCACAACATTCAACTTAAAGAAGCAGATTGTGCGACCGATCTGATTGCAATACCTTGTTTTTTTATAATTATTGATGCTTCATTAATTGATAAAGAGGCTATGGACTTGCTTCATGAAATGGCAAAAGTAATGACAGAAAATGAGCAAAGAATTTTGATTATTGGAGATTTGAGATTGCCGAAACGTTTATGGAAATTTGTTAAGCAATTTGACAAACTGCCTTCCGAAACTGAGCTCGAGAAACTTATTATCAAAGATAGAGAATTGAATCCTGTTTATCAACGCAAAATAATGAATGAGAAGTACGATTACAAAACATTCGACCACACGAAAAAGCGAATTTTCAGGGTTTGGTATATTTACAATGAGCTAAAAAAGAAAAACGGATATATTAATGCTTACGATTTCTCAACAATATTTAATGTAAGTATTAAAACAATCCATAGAGATATTGCAACACTAAAAGACTTTGGATGTGAGATTGAACACGATACAAAAGGGATGCAAGGGAGTGGGTTTTATATAACAGAAACATATAAATAAATTTTATATTATGGAAAAAGAATTTGAAGCTAAATTAAAATACTTTAATCTGGATGTAAAGACTTGTTCAGAACCTGGTAAAGAAGATGGTGTATTTAATGTTTTAAGGCAAGATATTGATTGGTCTGGAAAAATGTTAAATGAAATACCATTTGACAAAATTGGTTTTGTAGAAGGAAATTTTGATATTTCCAAAAACAACATTAAGTCATTTAATGGAAGTCCTAAAGAAATCATAGGGTTACCAAATTTTAGTTATAATATCGAACTTAATTCACTTGATTACGCTCCCAGATTAAAAACTGATAAGTATTCATCGAGTGATGCATTTGATTGGCTTTTAAAACAAATGGGGATCGAGGAAATCAGCCAGGAATGGACAAAGTTAAATATGAGCAGACTTACCGGAGATGATGACAAGATGGACATCTCATATCTAAAACAATGTTTTAAAGGAACAGAAATAGACGAAGATATGATTACAATTTACCATTATGCAAATAAATACAAAACATGGTTAAGCAGTTTGTCTTTTAAACAGAATATTGAATTTCTTTATAGAAAGTTTTTGCAGGATTGTTTTGATTTGTCTTTAATAAAAAAAAACAAGTATTTTCCACGAATTGACGGAACAGTTTTAGCAAATGATCTTGGAATTTAATAATTTTAACATACAAATTTATGATTACACTTGATTTTAAAGGACCGTTTCATTTTGAACACTTGAAATTTCGTAAAGATGTTTGTAACCCCGGGATATACATTTGGGGATTTGTTTACGAATTTGATAAATCAGGGCTAACCAATCCTATTAATTTCAGCGAAACAATTATTCCAGATTACTATGACGATGGAGTAAATTTGCAACCAAATTGGAAATTTATTCCACATTATGTTGGCAAAAGTTTATCAAATATGTATGAGGATAGATTAATAAAGCATCACAATGTTAGAAATAGAAACACTTCAAAAAAAGGTGATGCAGATAAATATAAAAGATTTACTTTTGACTATTTAAAAGATTTTTTTATAGATTCATGTTTTCCTCCTTATACAGGAAAATCAACAGATAAAGATTATGAGAAGCTATTACATAATAGCAAGATTGTGTATCTTAATAATAAAAAACTTCCAATAACTAATTCTAAATTTAATAAAGTTAAAGACACTCTGGATATAATTGTAACGAAATATAACAATAACAATTTTTTTGTTTTTTTCAAGGATCTGGATAAAAGCGAAGTTAATGAATATACTGAAGCTTTTGTGTATTGGTCTTTAAAAGGGAAAACTATTAGTCGTACTTTACCTCTAGACAAGGTTATCCTCTTTAAGGATTGTATTACCATTAAGGCCGACTGTAATATTTTTAAAAGTTCGCCTTCTTCAAATTTTCCTGGCTATTGATTATGTTAGCTATTCTGTTTTCAGATATTGTTCGAGTTGATATTATACATACTGAACTAAGTCAAGCAAACAATCCTGGCTTTTTCATTTGGGGCTTCAAACATCCTGTTTCCGATGTTTTTATTCCATATTATGTCGCGCATTCGCAAACCAATATTTTTGTTGAACTTAAGAAACAAATAGCACAAATAAATTCCATCAGCTCAACATGGATGAGTATTTCAAGCGATTATCTATTTGGTAAGCATCCTTTTTATTCTGATTCAGCGTTTCCAGTATTAACTGATAAGAAATATTCTTTTCAGAACAAATCAAATTCAAACAGA
>Ga0172370_10005316_pt1 | contig 16675 bp, 19 predicted proteins | sample LakKiv5m_FD_114538 | JGI IMG/M metagenome (GOLD analysis project Ga0172370, IMG submission 114538) | Freshwater microbial communities from Kabuno Bay, South-Kivu, Congo - kab_022012_11.5m | ecosystem: Environmental > Aquatic > Freshwater > Lake | place: Democratic Republic of the Congo...
AACGCCGCAATCTACGGTAATGAATGGTTCATTATGCCGCGGGCTTTTCTGATGGAGCATCCTGGCAATCAGCTCTTTGCCTGTGCCGCTTTCACCCTGAATAATTACCGTCATATTTGTGGGGGCAACTAGCTCGACCTGGCTCAGCACATGCTTTATCTTCGGACTCTCACCTACAAATTTTGCGACGGCCATTCCATTGGAATTATATAAACCCTGCGTTTCCTTGATAAGATATTGCTCTTGAAGAGCTTTTTTTATAATAAATACGATCTCCTCGTAAGCAAAAGGTTTGGTGAGATAGTCATAAGCGCCGGATTTCATGGCCTGGACCGCGTCTTTTATGTTCCCGTATCCTGTAAGCATTACCACAACTATATCCCTATTTATCTTCTTTATCTCTTCGAGGACTTCCAATCCATTCATCCCCGGAAGTTTAACATCTAAAAAAATTAGGTCCGGCAAATGCGCTCGGATTTGTTTAAGCGCCTTTCTCCCGTCCCCTGCAACGGTAGACTCATACCCCTCTGTCTTTATAATTTCCGAAAGGATAACCTGAATATCTTTGTCATCATCCACTATTAAGATTTTATTAGTCTCCTGAAGCCCTTTCTTTATATTCTCTGCGCACTGCAATTCTGTCACCTCTCGGATATACGGATATGCCGATTTTGATTAATTAAGCTACCTCGCCTACTAATCCAATCTTAGAGGCTTTACAATAATAAGCAATCGGGAATCTCCTGATTCTATGCTTCGAAATTCCTGATGTGGAATATGTGCAATTTCACCTTTATATAGAGGTTATTCCTTCGCGGATGGCATACTTGGTGAGTTCGGCTATGCTGTCAGTATCGGTTTTTTTCATTATTTGCTGGCGATGCGTCTCGATTGTCTTGGCGCTTACGTTGAGAATCGAGGCGATTTCCTTTGTGGTCTTACCTTCCGCGATAAGCTGCAATACCTCCCGTTCTCTGTTTGTCAAAATGCCAAATGCCGAAGAATCTGCTTTTGGAGATTGAGACAGATAAGCTTTGACAACAGAAGCGGTTATGCAAGGACTCAGGTATTTCTGACCCTTCATAACGGTATAAACGGCAGAAAGCAGTTCCTCAAAAGCGCAGTCTTTCGGTATATAGCCTGATGCGCCTGCCTTTAGCATTTCGACTACGAACTGCTTTGCGGAATAAATTGACAGGGCAATTACTTTAATGCGCGGATCCCAATCAATTATCTGTCTCGTTGCTTCGATTCCGTTTAGGTCAGGCATATTAATATCCATAACCACCACGTCAGGCGATAGGTTCCGCGTTAACCTGACCGCGGTTCTTCCATTGTCGGCTTCTGCGACTATCTGGAAATCCTGCTGCTTCGCAAGCAGGGCGCAGAGTCCTTCACGCACAATCGTGTGGTCATCGGCAAGGATAATTTTTGTTTTCACAATATCCCAATTCTATTCTATGGGCACAATCAAATCTATTAATGTGCCTTGTTTAGGCTCGGACTCTATCTTGATTATTCCTCCGATGTGATTAATCCGCTCGTTAATGTTGAAAAGCCCGAAGGTTTCTATTTTGCCTGAATCGCCATAAAGCTTTTTAATGTCGAACCCAATCCCGTTATCTTCCACTGTTATTCGTATGTTACTGTTGTCCTTTACGAGGACCACCCTGGCCTTACTTGCCTGAGAGTGTTTTACAATGTTTATCAACAATTCGCGCACTGTCTTGTAAAGAAGAATAGTTGTTTGGCTATTGAGATTCTTAAGCTTCCCATTGGAAACAAACTCTACTTCAAGCCCGTGTTTTTCCTGTATATTATTTGTAAGCCAATCCAGGGCTGCCTCAATCCCGAGTTTATGAAGGATAGGCAGGCTTAACTCAAACGTTAACGATTTTGTGAATTGAATCGCTTCCTCTATTAATTTTTGAATCTTATCTAAATCACCGGCAATGTCAGAAGATAACTTTGATTCTTTGATCGCGGCTATTTTAATCTTGGAGAGAGCCAGATTCTGGCTGATATTGTCGTGCAATTCCTCTGAGATGCGTTTCTTTTCCTGTTCTTCTAATAAGGCCATCCTGACATTGAGAGACCTGAACATCTCTTGATATAACCTGCTTTTTTCCTCGGTCTTCTTACGCTTGGCGATATCCTTTTGAAGCTGTTCATTTACTTTTTTTAATTCGGATGTGCGCTCCTCAACCCGAATTTCCAATTCATTGCAGACTTTTTGCAGCATCTCCTCTGCTTTCTTGCGCGCGGTAATATCCTCGCAGGTTGTAATAATTCCAAGCGGGCCTCCATCTGCATCCATTATGACATCAGACATCAACTGGACAGGGAAAACGCTCCTGTCTTTCCTGATATTGACGCTCTCCCGCTTAAATCTTCTCATATTTTTTATCTGCTCCAATGTCATCGGGTTAGAGAGGCCCGGGGGCGCAAAGACCCGCACATCTCTGCCAATTAATTCTTCTACCGAATAACCATGCATATCTGCCTCAGCAGGATTTGTATAAAGAATCTTCCCTTTTACGTCGGTAATCGTGATGCCGAGCTGCATGGTTTCGAATGCTTTTTTAAATGAACGCAGTGACCCCTGAGTCCTCTGGAACTTCTTTGCAAAAAAGATAAGGGCTGCAAAGACGAATAAGGCGGCGGCAATTAGATAATAAATCATCTGCGGTCTACCCTCCAAGGAATAAATCCCTTAGTTGAAATTTATCTTAAGCGGCTCCTAAAATGATGTAGTTTCGGTAAAAACAAGCATCAAGAAAGGAGCCGCTATGAAGAAAATACTACAACTAAGAGGAAAAGGCAAGGTCAGGAAGGCAAAGGCAGCAGAGGTAATGAGTTTACAGGAATATGGAGCAATGGATATGGATAGCAGGATGGCGTTGATACACGGATAGGCTACAGGCTGTTTATCCCCCCTGAGGTGAATTTTACCTTGACTATGTTAAATATGCCGCTATACACTTTAAGCGTAAACTGTATTTGAGGGGAGGTAATAAGATGTTTAAGAAAATGTGTTTTTTAACAATTTTAATTTTTATATTTTTGGCAGGCATGTCCTACGGCGCGGTCATAACAGAAAGCGAACCGAATAATGCGCCTGAGAAAGCCAACGCTATTTCAGCCGGCGATACGGCAAGAGGGCAGATAAACTATGGCGACGGATATGACTATTACAAATTGACGCTCCCTCAGTCGGGCATTGCAACCGTTAATATTTCTGGCTATCCTTCGGACTGCAGTGTCCAGGTAGATATCTCAGGTTTTCATCCTAAGTATCCTACTACGGGTGTAGGATTTGTTCGAAGCGACACCGGCAGGCCGTTGAATTTTTCTTTCTCAGGACAGGGAAACAGGACCGGGTATGTGTCGGTCAGCCTTTTTTCTATTGCAGGCAGTGTTTGCAGGGGCAGCGAGTGGTGCGCTGTGCAGTGCAGTGAAAACGGGCCGTATTATCTCACGCCTTTTTATGACGCGCCGATAAAGAATGTTCCTTCATCTTATAACGGAAAACCTCTCCTGCCGCCCATTCAGTACCAGTTCAGCGTTTCATTGCAGGCCTTGCCGGACCAGTATGAACCAAACCATGATAACTATCCTGCTTATGACTTTATATCCCTTGAACAGAGGCTGCAAAAAGGAATTATTAAGACCATACCTATAGGCCAGGAGATAACAGCGTATCTTTTCAATGATCTGCCTGCGATGATGCGCGGGACAAAGGGGTATGAAAATGTGATTTCCTTGGGCGGTGAAAACGACACCGATATTTATCATATATATCTGAGTCAGCCGGATACTGTAAAAGTGACTCTAAGCAATTTCCCTCATAACGCAAACAGCAGGATTATCATAACCGATAGCTCAGGAAGCTGGGATGAATCCAAAACAGGCGCGACATTCTTTGAACGGAAGATTGCAAAGCCCGGCAATGTCTTCATAGAAATAAGCGGGGGGCGAGAGAACCGTCCGCTGGTTTATTCAACAACGCCTTATAAACTGCTTGTGACAACCGGAAGCGCAATTGTAACGCCTCAGCCGTATCAGCCGGATGTTGTAACTCAGCCTCCTGTGACAACCATCGGCTCTACCCAAACGATTGGTTGGAATACCACACCTTCTGATAAGCGGGGTAGAAACGGGCAACAATTTATGTATAACTGTTCTCCAAACGGCGCTCCGGCAACTGTATGGGGAACCGATGTTTATACTGACGATTCATCAATCTGCACGGCGGCAGTTCATGCCGGACTGATTTCATTTCAGGCGGGCGGCACTGTGACGATTGAGATCAGGCAAGGACAGCAGTCCTATACAGGAAGCAGCCGTAATGGCGTGGTAACTAAAGGTTATGGTTCATGGTATAGCAGTTTTATTTTTGTGGGGCAGGGTTCAGTGCCTTATCAACCCCCTGTCGTAACGCCGCAGCCCTATCAGCCTCCGGTTGAAACCGGCAGGGAGCTTATAAATAACGGCGCATTAAGAAGTTTTAATGGATGGATAATACACGAGTGGTATCAGCCTTCCGGCGGAAAGGGAGAGGTTACTGTTGCAGGCGACGGCATACGCTTTAAAAGCATACTCGGCAATAACAGGATAGGGATAATGCAGATGATTAATGCAGATGTATCTTCATGCAGTTCGCTTGTGTTAAACGCGAGCGTGAAGGCAGATTATCAGACATTGACAGGAACAGGATGGCAGGGAAGAGAGGCTCCTGTTGCGGTATTCATGTCATACACAGACATAAACGGCACAGTGCATAATCAATTAAGCGAAAACCCAAATGACACGGCAAGAAGAATGTTCTGGCATGGTTTTTATTATGCCGACCCCCAATCGCCAAGCCTTAATATTTTTGGGGCTAAAACACAGAAGAGCGCATGGCACACATACAATATTGATTTGATGTCGCTCAATCCCAGGCCGAAATTCATACATTTCATCGGAGCAGAAGGCGCAGGCTGGGCGCAAAGGGACGGCAAGATAGGCTCTATGAGCCTGAAATGCGTAGGAGACACATCAGTTCAGCAGCCATACCAGCCGCCTGTTGCACAACAGCCATATCAACCCGGAGTTGTAACACCGCAGTATCCGGAAACCCAGCAGCCGGCGTATCCGCCTCAGGGCAATGCGCCTGAGTTTAAAGGGGAAGATGATTTCTGGAAAAGCCTGAATATCTATGAGAGAAAATAGTGGGATAGATATACCAATAGACCTGGTTGAGTTTCGCTTTCTGCAGATATTTTTCTGTTGTTCTAAGGCTCATTTTGCTACATCCGCAAAACTCACCCCGAAAGCTTTCGGGATTCAAACAGTTGCGGCTGTTACGCTCCATTCGCCAAGAACGTCAACGAAAAATCTCTGATGTCGCTCAACTCAACCAGGTCTATTGAGAGGCGCGGATATTTTAGTCTTTATTGTCAAGCAATTCTCCTATATGGTATTCTTTCTCTATTGTTTTGAAAGGGTTATATAAATGAAATTGCGCGAAATTGCGGAGATGCTCGGCGGAGAAATCGCAGGCAGCCCTGATATTGAGATAAAAGGGGCTGCTGGAATATCGGATGCAAAAGAAGGGGATGTTACATTCCTTTCAACCGCAAAGCTTATTAAGGAATGCGCTGAGAGCAAGGCATCTTGCGTAATAGTTAAAGAGTTTGTCTCTGAGATAAAAAAGCCTCAGGTTAAGGTTGCAAATCCGCAGTATGCATTTGCAAAACTTCTTGAACATTTTTATGTAAGGCCGTTTATAACTTCCGGCCTAAGCGATAAGGCATATGTCTCGGATAAGGCTAAAGTTGCTAAAGATACAGCCGTATTCCCTCTGACATTTATTTCTGACGGAGCTGCGGTCGGCAGCAAAACAGTTGTATATCCCGGGGTATTCATAGGAGAAAATTCTTCAATCGGGGATGGATGTATAATCTATCCGAATGTAACAATCAGGGAGAATGTAAGAATAGGGAGCAGGGTTATAATACATTCAGGCGCTGTGATAGGCTCAGACGGTTTCGGTTATGTTATGGAAAAAGGGATTCACTATAAAATCCCACAGGTCGGCGGGGTCATCATCGGAGATGATGTTGAAATAGGCGCAAACGTCACCGTAGACAGGGCAACTACAGGGAATACAGTTATCGGAAAAGGCGCAAAGATAGATAATCTGGTTCAGATTGCGCACAATGTAAAGATAGGAGAGAACTCAATCATAGTATCTCAGGTCGGAATTGCCGGAAGCGCGGAAATCGGAAATTATGTTGTTCTCGGAGGTCAGGTCGGCGTTGCAGACCATGCAAAGCTTGATGACGGAGTTATGGTAGGCGCGCAGTCTGGAGTGATGGGCCATGTCGCAAAAGGAATATATTCAGGCTCCCCGATTATTTCGCATCGGGACTGGCTTAAGTCCGTAGCGATATTTGCAAAGCTTCCGGAGCTTAATAGGCGTATAAAAGAACTTGAGGATAAAATAGAAAATATTGAAAGGAGAGAAAAGAAATGATGGACGTTACGGAGATACAAAAACTGCTTCCGCACAGGTATCCTTTTCTCATGGTTGACAGGATTGTTGAGATTGAACCGAATGTTAGAGCGGTGGGAATAAAGAATGTGACTATTAATGAGCCTTTTTTTCAGGGACACTTTCCTGGAAACCCGATAATGCCGGGAGTTCTGACTGTTGAGGCAATGGCGCAGGTTGCGGGCGTCCTGGCTTTCAAGTCAGGCATTCAGGGAAGCGAGGTTTATTTTATGAGCCTTGAGAAAGCAAAATTCAGAAAGCCGGTTGTGCCGGGCGACACGCTTAAGATGGAGATTAAGGTCCTTCAGCAGAGGGGAACTGTCTGGAAATTTTCCGGAATTGCGACGGTTGGCGAGAAGGTTGTTTCGGAAGCGGAATTTACTGCGATGGTTATTGCAAAGGAGAAATAATGGAAACCGGAATACATAAAAGTGCAATAGTAGATCCGAAGGCGTCAATAGACGAAGGGGTTCAGGTAGGCCCTTTTTGCATTGTAGGGGAGGGCGCCAGATTAAAGAAGGGAACCAGATTAATATCAAACGTCATAATTGAAGGCAATACCGAAATCGGCGAAAACTGCACGATACATCCCTTTACAAGTATCGGTCTTCCTCCGCAGGATCTCAAATACAAAAACGAAAAGACAGGCGTGAAGATAGGGAGCAATAATATTATCAGGGAATACGTTACAATTCACAGGGGCTCGGTCGACGGGGACGGACTGACGGAAATCGGAAATAACAATTTCCTGATGGCCTATGTTCACATAGCGCATGACTGCAAGGTGGGGAATAATGTTGTGATGGCAAATCTTGCTACGCTTGCAGGCCACGTTGTTGTTGAGGACTATGCCGTGATAGGAGGCATTGTCGCAATACACCAGTTTACGAGGATAGGCGCTTACGCAATGGTAGGAGGCTTCAGCGGAGTGGGCCAGGACATATCGCCATATACGATGGCGTCCGGACCCAGGGCCAAGCTCTTCGGGCTCAATTCCATCGGGCTTAAGAGGCACGGTTTTTCCGATTCGGTAATCAAGGACCTTAAAAAGGCCTATAAGATTCTATTCAGGGGAAAACACACCTTGAAGGAAGCCCTGAAAAAAGTGCAAAAGGAATTCCCGGATTCAAAAGAGATAAAAATCCTCGTAGAATTCATTGAAAAAAATACCAGGGGAATATGCAGATAACTCAACGGTGAATAGGTTAATCGGTCAATCGGTGAATAGCAAAAATAATATAATCATTTACCCATTCACCTATTCACCCATTGACCTGTTTTTTAAATTATGAAAACTCTTGGTTTAATTGCCGGCATAGGTGAGCTTCCAAAGCTTGTTGCCGAAGAGGCAAGGGAAAAGGGATACCGCGTTTTTGCAGTGGGCCTTGAACCGTTAGCGGATAAGAATCTTTCGGAACATGTTGACGGTATAAAGAGGATAAGCGTAGGCAAGCTCGGCGAGATAATTGATACTCTCAAAAAAAACCATGTGAAGGAGGCTGTGATGGCAGGGAAGGTTCCCAAATCCCTCCTCTACAAAAGCAAGATAATTCCTGATTTAAGGGCCGTCAAACTGCTTTTTTCACTCAAAGACAAAAGCGATGATTCAATACTCCTGGCGATTGCAAAGGAACTTGAAAAAGACGGCATCAAACTTCTTAATACAATTGATTTCAGTTCATCTCTCCTGACTCCTCAAGGGATACTGACTGAGGAAAGGCTTTCTGAAACAGAATGGAAAGACATTGCATTCGGCTGGAAAATAGCTAAAGAGATAGGCCGTCTGGACATAGGCCAGACGGTGGTAATAAAAGACCAGGCTGTAATGGCTGTGGAGGCAATAGAGGGCACTGATGAGGCAATTTTAAGAGGAGGCAAACTTGCAGGCGAGGGCGCGGTTATCATTAAGGTTGCAAAGCCGAAACAGGACATGAGGTTTGATGTTCCTGTTGTAGGCATGAATACATTGAAGTCAATGATAGAGGTAAAGGCCCGCGTGCTGGCGGTTGAGGCAGGCAGGAGCATACTCCTTCAGCGCAAGAAAATAGTCAAAGAGGCTGATGAAGCCGGTATTTCGATTGTCGGGTACAAAGAGTAAAAGATATTATTTATGCCGGAAAAACAATATTTGATAATGTTTGACTTGAATGTGAGAAAGAGACATTATCATGTAACGAAATCTGGAAAGATAGTGGAATTTATGGTTCAATTGGAGATTAAAGTTGGCAAGTTCTGGAAAGAGGCTGTGCGGTATGACTGTGCGCATAATTTTACTCATAAAGACTGTTATAATATAGATGGTAAGCAGAAGAAAGTTACTCTTTATATTGATTATGATGAGGCTCTGACAGTGGCGGATGAAGATCTTAATGAGAACTGGCAATATTATAGAGAAAGGTTTTTGAAAGGAGATTTTGCATGGTAACTCAAAAGAATTTTACAGAAAAAAATAGTATGCTCATAAGGGAATTTGACCGCTATATTCTTGAGCATCCAGAATTTGCCAATAAAATACCAAACAATGCCCTTGTTGTTATGCAGGTAGAAGGCGATAGGGAGTTTAATAAATGGGCAAAGAATACTTCATTAAAGGCTGCTGAAAAAGACCAAGCTATAGTCTACGTTACAATTACAGAACTTAAACCTGTTCGTTCAAGGATTGAAAAGCTCAGGCTTGAACTGGCAGCTTAAGCTGCGGACAATCCAGACATAACAACCATCTCATGCCGGAGCCCGAGCCACAGGCATGCTTGTTCAGCCTCTGTGTTTTATCTCAATCCAGGACATAGGCAGCAAATATATAAATAGAAAGGATCACTGCTACCGCAATCCCTCCGATAAGCAGCAAGTTGATTTTTCTATCTTTATCCATTTTGCGCCACCTCCTTTTATTGCTCATATTTACTACCCGATTTCAAAGCCTCTATTGATTTACTGTTGTCAGAGCGGACGGGCCAGACATAGCCTCCGCTAACTTTTAGATATGGATGCACATAGTCGTAATACCAACTGCCGGAACTCCAATAGCGGTCAGCTTGAACATTCGCAAGCGTGCGCCTTTGTAACCATGTCCCAGATGAGGAACTCTTACTGTTTAAAAGGCTTCTTAGTTCTTTTTGAGTCGACAACCGCCAGTTATTATATCCACAGCTACATTTTGGATATTTGCCTTTATTTAATCCTGCTATAAAATCAACAGCCTCCTTATATGAAACCAGTCCGTCCGCTTGAATGGCAGGGTAATTTGTTTTTATACAATTGTCATCTTTTAGCCATATAATTCTTGTGAGATTGTCCAGAACAATATCGCCTGAAACCGGGACACTGCCGTCAGGATTTGTAAATCTAACATTACCTTGAGGTTTCTTGTCAGCATCACAGGCAATAAGCGCTGATGATACGAATAAAATAGATAGTAACGAGTGTATATACCTTTTCCTGTCCATAGCTCTATTCCAGCCTGATTTTTAATACATTCTACATAAAAAATAGAAAATGTCAAGCATTTTCAATATTAAATATTGTGTATAACCGATGCATAAAAGCTGATTATTAATATATAAAGGCTAATTATTTAAATAGCATTCATAATTGCTTCATTTTTTCTTCATATCGAATTCAACTTTTATTTGTATTCTTAATAGAGGAAAGGGAGATTATCTTATGAAAATAACAAGAGCGCTGCTTGGAGCAAGGATTAAAGAACTGAGAAGGGCAAGACACCTGACCCAGGAGCAGTTGTCTGAAAGGATAAACATAGACCCGAAGCATTTGAGCAGGCTCGAGGTGGGCAGGAGTTATCCATCCCTTGATACGCTGGAAAATATTAGAAAGGAACTGAAAGTCGAGATGAAAGAATTCTTTGAATTCGAGCATCGTGTAGGAAGAAAAAAATTGATTGACCGAATAATCGTATTAATGAAGCAAACAGACGAAGAGAAGTTGAGGTTTATTTTAAAAATTGTAAGGGCAGCCATGTATTGAACAAGATAAACTAATGTTCTTATCTACGAAGATTTTTTGCATTCGACGTATACCACTTTGTTTCTTCCGCTGTTCTTTGCCTGGTATAACGCCTTATCCGTCATGCTTATAAGTTCTTTGTAATCAAAATCAATATCGTCTCCATTAAAATATCCTATTCCAATGCTTATTGTAACTTTGATTCCCTGAAAATCCGTATTTTCTACTGCTCTCCTCAGTCTCTCGCTAACAGTCAGGGCGTTTTTATATGAAATATGAGGCAGTATTACGGCAAATTCCTCTCCGCCGTATCTTGCAATGATATCGCTTAATCTTGTCTTCTCCTTCAGTAACATAGCTATTCCTTCAAGAATCTTATCTCCAGCAAGATGTCCGTAAGTGTCATTTATTTTTTTAAAGAAATCTATATCTATCATGGCAAGTGTCAACGGATATTTGTACCGCTTTGAGCGGTCCAGTTCTTCTTTTAGTCTTAGCTCGAAGTATTTATGATGAAATAATCCCGTAAGACTGTCTGTTATGGATTCCTGATATAACTGGGCGTTTTCTATAGCTGTAGCCACCTGATTTGCGAGCGCATATAGAATTACCATGTCATCATATTCAAATCTGCCGTTATTCTTGTTTATCGCCTGAAGAACGCCGATAATCCTTTCTTTTGTTCTAACAGGCACACAGACCATGTTCCTTGTTGTGAATCCGCTTATTTCATCAGCGCCCTTGAAAAATCTCGGGTCTAAAGAAATATCATTTGTAATCACGGGTTCCCCCTGTTGCGCAACCCAGCCCGCAATACCAATCCCTTTTGGAAGCCTGATAGACTTCAGCTTTTCTCCTTTTTCTCCAAGAGCCACTTCAAAGAAAAGCTCTTCGGTCTTCTGGTCCAAGAGCAAAAGGCTGCCTGCCTCTGTATCAAGGAGCTTTGTTGCAGCCTCAATGACTTTTTTTCTGATTACTGAGGTGTCGAGGGATGAGTTGATGACCCCTGTCATCTCTATAAGAGTGTTTAATTGTTGAAGCCTCTTATCGTAGAAATCGAGCATTGAGTGCTAAGACCTCAGAACATGGAAGCTCTGAGCTTTGCCCGGAAGCTTCACTTATGGTTTCCAATATTCCTCAAATTTCCCGTTCTTTGTAATCCATACGACGTAAGGCGCAACTGTTATATCGCCCTTTTCATCAAATTTTATCTTTCCGGCAGCTCCGTTAAATTCCATTGAATGAAGCTTTTCAATAATGGTTTTGCCGTTTGTTGTCCCGGCCTCTTTTATGGCTGTAAGCATTACGTTTGCCGCGTCATACGCATATATGGAATAAGGCCCTAGCTCGCCGAATTTTTTCTCGTAGTTATCAATAAACGTCTTTGCCGTAGGGATTTTTCTTGCGTCAGGGCTGAACGTGAGGTATGTGCCCTCCGCCGCCTTTGCGCCAGCAATCTCTATGAACTTAGGGTCTATCGTTCCGTCTCCGCTCATCAGTGGAACCGTAATGCCGAGTTCCTTTGCCTGCCTGACAATAAGCCCTGCCTCAGGATAAATGCCTCCAAAATAAATGAGTTCCGGCTTCTTGTCTTTCATCGCCGTAAGAACTGTTTTGAAATCCTTGTCACCCTGAATTATGCCGCCGTAATATACAACCTCAACCTGGCCTGTTACGAATTTTTTGAACTCATCGGCAAGCCCCTGCCCGTATGTTGTCTTGTCATGGATGATGGCTATTTTTTTGAGTTTGAGTTTATTGATGACAAATTCAGCTCCAACCTTTCCCTGCTGGTCATCCCTTCCGCATACCCTTGAGACGCCCTTGTATCCCTTTTCAGTAAGCTGAGGATTAGTAGAGGCGGGTGTTATCATCGGAATTCCGGCCCGGTTATAAACATCAGATGCCGGGATGGAACAGCTTGAATTGAAATGCCCGATTATTCCGGCGGCGCCCGCGTTTACAATCTTGTTTGCAATAGAGACTGCCTGCTTCGGCTCGTGCTGGTCATCCTCAACCATTATGACGACCTTTTTCCCGAGCACGCCGCCCTTTGAATTCCACTCTTCAACCGCAAGCGTGACGCCGTTCTTAAAATCAGTCCCCATCTTTGCCTGATCTCCTGTCATCGGACCCGCAACGCCTATTCTTATGACGTCTTCTTTCTTCTTGCATCCGGAAAATATTAAGGCAAGCATTAATAACGGCAATAATAAGAGCGCTGATTTTTTCATTATGTAGTCCTCCGCGTATTGAATTTTAGTAATTTTACACAAGCAGGCTTTCTTTTTACAAGACAGGGGCTGCCTGTTAATAGAATATATTTAGTTACAGCAGTTCGTTTACTGTCTTTTCGAACTCCTCATTTGTTATCATGCCGTAAAAAACTCTTTTTGCCATTCCCTTCCTGTCTATAAAAAAAGTCGTGGGCGCAGCCTTAACCCCGTACTTCTGCGCTGCTATAGAAATAGGGTCCAGAAGCGCGGGATATGAGATTTTCATGTCCGCGACAAATTTCTCCACGCTTTTCTTGGAATCACCCATATTTATAGCAAGAATTTCCATGCCTTTGTCCTTATATTTTTTATACAACCCATCCAGTACAGGCATCTCTGTGACGCAAGATTTGCATCCGCTCGTCCAGAATCTCAGAACCACAACCTTTCCTCTGAAGTCAGAGAGTTTCACTGTCCTGTCATTTAGGTCAAGAACACTGATTTCAGGGGCTTCCAGGCCTATCTGCATAGAACTGTCTTTTTTGCATCCGGCGGCGAATAGCAGAAGGCTTAAAAAAACAACCGCTATAATGTTAACCCTGAAGCCTGACATCTTCTTCCACCCTCCCGTGATGCAATCTGATAACCCTGTCCGAAAACTCTGCAAGCTCAGGGTTATGAGTCACCAGTATTATGGTCCGTCCCTCTTTATGAAGCCCTTTGAAGTGATTAAGGATAATCTCTTCATTTGCCTCGTCAAGGTTTCCTGTAGGCTCGTCTGCGAGTATTATCGCAGGCTGATTAATCAAAGCCCTTGCAATACAAACCCTCTGCTGCTCTCCGCCCGAAAGCTGGGAAGGGAGATGATTGATCCGGTGTCCCAGTCCCACATGCTCAAGGGCTTCTTTCGCGTCGTTTTTGTCTATGATGCTGTGATAATACTGTGCCAGCAGCACATTCTCAAGCGCGGTAAGATAGGGGACCAGGTGAAACTGCTGGAATATCAAGCCTATCTTTTCACGGCGCACTACAACCTGCTCCTTTTCGGTAAGCCTGGAGGTGTCAACGCCGTCCAATATGTATTGTCCCTCTGTCAGTGTGTCAAGGCATGAAAGTATGTTCAGCATTGTTGTTTTTCCCGAACCCGACGGCCCCATTATAGAAACCCACTCACCTTCGGCAACCTGTATATTGATGTTGTTCAGAGATGTGACGCTGCCGAATCTTTTTATTAACCCCTTTGTCTCAAGAACTATTTTTTTCATTGTTGTCTCCCTATAATTTGGGACAGTCCCTATTCTACGACTCCGCTTCGCTTAGTCCGTAAATAGGGACAGTCCCCATGTTATTCCTCTTTAAGCGCCTGTGCCGGCGCCACATTTACTGTCATTCTCACCGGTATTGCAGCCGCAAGCAGAGCTGCGGCAATTGACGGTATAAGAGTCAGAGGCAGAACTATTATGCGGAATGATATTGAAGAGCCGAAGACAGCCTGTCCGAGGACTTGGGCCAGAATAAATCCCACTATAAGCCCTGCCGCAACTCCGGCCAATCCAATCATCAAGGTCTCGGAAAGGAACTGCATTACAATGCTCTTGTTGTCAGCGCCAATAGCCTTCATCAACCCTATTTCGCGGGTGCGCTCCGACACAACCGCAATAAGAGTGGTCATAACGCAGAGCGTAGTGACCGTAAGAATAATAAGCGCGACGAGCGCCATCATCCCCTTTATTTTCTCAAGTATCCTGCCCTCGGAATACGAGACCTTACGAATAGGTTTGGCGTCTATGCCCTGAAATTTGCCCTGTATCTGCGAGGCAAGCCCGTCTATATCCAGGCCCGCCGATACTATGCTCAGCATCGCATGATTAGCCTTTCCCTCAAGCCCGAGTATCTTCCCGGCTAAAGTCAGGTTAACGAATATCTGTTCGTCTTCCGCCTGTCCAGTCTCTGCGAGGCCTTTTATCTGAAGCGTTTTCTGAAAGCCTGTTTCAGTCCTCACTACATTTACGGAATCCCCAACCTTAAGTTCCATATTCTTTGCAAGGGTCTTTCCAATCATGCAGGAGTCGTCGTCAAAATCAACAACTATCCATTTGCCTTCAACCTGCCAGTAAGGAGAAAGCCTTCTTAACCCCGCGAAATCCACGCCTGCCATCACGGCATTGCCGAGGTCCAGCCGGACCACGCCGTATATATACGGGGACGCGCCTATCAGCCTGCCGGGCGGAACCATTTTTATAGCAGCTTCAATAACAGGCAAATCTATTGCTTTGCTCCCTGAAGAAGCCGATGGCCCAATGAAGAAGTTGGCGCCGTAGGCCCTCAACTCCCTGCTCATCTTGGTCGATATGTCAAAATAGACGCTCGATAGAGCCGTGATTATCGCAGCGCCTATCATGATCGAAAAAAATGTGATGAACACCCGGTTTCTGCGGACTTTAAGGGATTTAAAAATTATCCTCAAAAACATTTTTGTCTTTGACATCTTCAATTTTTTATCTCCTGCCATGCAGCACCTCCGCGGGATAAAGTTTTGTGATAAGCCGCGACGGCATAAGAGAACCCGCGAGCGCTATCAGAACCGAAATTACGATGTTTACAGGAAGGACTATGGGACTGAATGAAATGAATGAACCGAATACGCTGAGGCCGATAACCTGCGATAGTCCCGCGCCCGCTAAACATCCCAATAATCCGCCTGCAACGCCTACAATCGCTGACTCGCTCAGAAACAGCAAATATACTTCACGGTTAGCGGCGCCGAGGGCCTTCATCAGCCCAATTTCTCTGGAGCGCTCCATTATGGTTGTAACCATCAGAGACGAAATCCCAAGGCCCGACGCTATAAATGCGGCAATAGTCACAACGAGCATAAGCAGTTGAATTTTATTGACAACCGCGCCTTCTCCTGCGGCTACCTGCCATACCGGCCGGGCCGTGACGTTCGGTAGGGCCTCCTCTATCTGATGGGATATCGAGCTTACGTATGCAGTGCAATACCAGCGGTCATATTCCAGTGAATTTAGCGACTCTGAGCTGTGCCTGGCCCTTCTTGAAAGCTTGTCTTCAGGAACGGTGAGAGCGCTGACGCTGACTGATTGCATTTTACCCTCAAGCCTTGCGAGTTTTTGCACGGCAAGAAGAGGGGCAATAAATGCGGACTCCTCTTTTCCTCCGGTGCTGAGAATGCCTTTAATCGTAAAGACCTTTGTTTCGCCGGATATTTTTATCCTTACGGCATCGCCTGTCTTTACATTCATCTCACGCGCTATTCCTGCTCCGGCGAGAATAGCGGAATCATCGTTGTCCTCGAGCCCTTCCCCGTTTACCTGCCAGTAAGGAAAAACTGTTTTTACCCCTATGCGGAATTCGTCGTCTCCGGCAACAGGTATCTGTTTGTCAAAATCAGTTCCCATTAAGGAAACATGCTTTTTCTCCTTCCCGATAATTTCGACCGTTGCCTTTAAAAAAGGAGCAAGGCCCACTAAGTTGTTATGCCAGAATATTTCTTTAATCTTTGGCAGGTCGCTTTCGTTTATAAAGACCTTATCTTTCATCGGGTTGTAATCAACGCCTCCTATCTCAAGAGGGATAGCCTCGCTTTTGGGCACGACATTGATATTCGCGCCGTATGATTTCAATTCTTTTGACATCTTGTCGCCTACGTCTATTGATATATTCATCAGCGCCGTGATAAGGCTCGCAGCCAGAACAATTGTTATGGTGGCAAGAGCCTTTCTTCTCCGGCCTCTTACGAACGACTGCCCGAGCATCCTAAAAAACATCTTCCTCTCCTCTCATTCTAATCACCTATTCACCCACTCACCGTTCTTTATTGATAGCCCTGAACGCGAAAATATCTCGCCTGCCGGTTTCCGGCGTATGTTTCAGGAGACGCCTTGAATTTCTCCCAAGATTCAGCCGACTCGAAGAAATAAATCCTGCCGTTGTATTC
>Ga0172370_10005317_pt1 | contig 16674 bp, 7 predicted proteins | sample LakKiv5m_FD_114538 | JGI IMG/M metagenome (GOLD analysis project Ga0172370, IMG submission 114538) | Freshwater microbial communities from Kabuno Bay, South-Kivu, Congo - kab_022012_11.5m | ecosystem: Environmental > Aquatic > Freshwater > Lake | place: Democratic Republic of the Congo...
TACAACAGCATATACTGGCGCTCTTGCGTTTTATACTGCAAGCAGCACTGAACCAGCAGAACGCATGCGCATTGATTATCTTGGTAATGTAGGTATTGGCACGCAAAACCCTATCGCACAACTCCATGTGGCAGGAAGAATTCCTTCTACTGCCATAGGCACATATACACTTCCTTCAGGTGTCCGGCCATATCCCAATGCTTCTGTAGTGCAAGGAAATTATGCGTACATTGTAAGCTCCGGCACAAATCAAATGGATATTATTGATATTTCCAATGCTTCAGCGCCAACTTCAACTGGATTTGTTGGAACAGGAACTTCGCCGCAAGGTATCGCTGTAGCAGGAAGATATGCATATGTCACTACCATCTCTTCACAAACACTTGAAGTCATTGACATCTCCAATCCAAAATCACCATCAGTTATAAAACAATTGAATATAGGATACGACGGGGGCGCTATTACTATTCAGGGAAAATATGCTTATATAATCGCAGGGGCCTCTCCAGGAAAACTTCTTGTATATGACATCTCAAATCCTGCATTGCCAAGTATTATAAGCACAACAAATACCACCGGGAATAATCCAACTGCAATTATTGTAAGTGGAAGATATGCGTATGTAACGCACTCTGATTCTCCAAATAGAAAATTACAAATTTTTGATGTTTCTAATCCTGCCTCGCCAACATCTACGGGAACAACATCGGACCTCAATTCTGGCATTTCCGCATTAGCAATTCAAGGAAGATATGCATATCTTACTGGAGGAAGCGCAAGTGGATTTCTCTATGTTATAGATATTAAAGATCCTGCTTCTCCCGCGCAAACCGGAGCAGCACAAGCAGTTGGATCATATCCTCTTTCTGTTGCCATTCAAGATAGGTATCTTTATATTGCAAATAAAAACGGGGGATCAAGTACACTAAGAGCATACGATATCTCAACTGCCGGCACAGCAACATTTATTAATTCTGTTCCCACAGACACTGACCCTGTTTCTGTTTCAATAAATGGCAGATTTGCATATATAGCAAACTATAATTCTTTCACGTTGCAAGTTTTTGACCTTGGCGGTTCATATATTCAACAATTTGAAACCGGCGGACTAGAAGTAACAAGCGCAGATATTAGAACAAATCTCAACATAAATAATAATCTTTCAATATCCGGAGGCACAAATATAGGTATTGGCGGCATCTATTCTCAAGGAGGACTTGCGATAGCACCGTCTCATGCAAATGCGATTTCACTTGCGCCATACGGAACAAGCTCGGGAAATACTGGTGAAATACGGTTTTTAGAACTTTCTGCAAACGGAAATAATTATGTTGGTTTTCACGCATCAAGTACTCTGGCCGCAAATGTTATATGGACATTACCAAGTGGTGATGGCTCTGCAGATCAAGTTCTTACCTCAAATGGTAGTAGTACTTTAGGGTGGTCAACGGCAAGTAGCGGTCCGAGTCCATGGAGTGCTGTTACTGGTGGCATTTACTATAATGGTGGCAAAGTAGGAATTGGATCAACTGCATCACCAACCGTGCTTCTTACACTTACCGGCGGGGGTATTGTTATAGATGGCGTACCGCAAATAGGAAAATGGAATTCACGGCAACCTGTGGCAAATATAACCAACTCAACATCTAATGTAAATTATGAAACATCAATCACTGTCGCTCCGGATGGATTACCGGTTATTTCGTATTACGATAATTCAAATACAGCATTAAAACTTATCAAGTGTGGCAACCTTGCCTGTAATTCTGGAAATACTACTCGCACTATAGACAACAATCAAGACACAGGCCGTTATTCATCTACTGCTATAGGTGTAGATGGATTTCCGGTTATTACTTATTATGAAATATGGAATCAAGGATTTACGTATGATACGTATTTGAAAATGGCAAAATGCAACGATGCTACTTGTAGTTCACCAACTATCACAACAATTGAAACTCTTTCCATGGCATACACCGGTCAATACACTTCCGTTGCTATTGGCACAGATGGATATCCGATTGTTTCTTACTATAAAGGGTCAACAAGCGCGCTACGATTTGTGAAATGCGGAAACGCGTCCTGTAGCTCAGGAAATACTTTCCAAGATATTGACACAACCTCCATTGGCGGAATGTCCTCCATTGCTATTGGCATAAATACATTTCCGGTTATTTCTTATGATGGAAACAGTAATCTAAAAATAGCGCTTTGCACTGCTATTGATTGCAGTGGAACTATAAATGCCTTTCCTATGGATGGAACTGCTTCTGTGGGACAATACTCATCTATAACTATTGGCGCAGACGGACTTCCTATTGTCTCGTATAGAGGAAATGCTGATCTTAAGGTTGCTCATTGTAATAACGCCGCGTGTACATCTTCAACTGCAACAGCACTTGATACATCCACTCAATATACGTCTATCGCATTAGGCGCAAACAACCTCCCAGTTATCGCATACTATGATAGCAATGGATCAAATCTTAATCTTAAAACAGCATACTGCAACAATATCACATGCACCTCTGCAACGCTTTCTGCTCTAGATCAAACAGGAGATGTTGGAAACTATAATTCAATTGCAATAGGCGCAGATGGATTACCTATTATTTCATATATAGACGCAACAAATTCCGCACTAAAAACCATTCACTGCGGCAATGATCTTTGTCTAAATAATTGGACGCGGCGATAGATCAATATTCATTATTTTGCTAACATTCTTGTATGCACACCTTTTCCAAAAAAATAATACGACCCGTTTTTCTCTGGCTGATATTTTTTCTCATACTCTTTACGTCGCATACCGAAACCCTATTTGCAGAAACCACCTCTACCAACTATCGCATCACATCCGGGACAGTCAATTGCGGCGGAGGAGTAGGTACATCTACCAGTTATATTTTATACAATTCACTCTGTGAGATAGGCGGACCCGGCGCATCATCTACTAGCCCTTTTGCTACAAGTAGTACTTATGTATTAGGAAGCGGATTTCAGACTATGCAAGAACAACCTCATATTTCAGTTTCCTATTCCACTACCACTATTGCCCTTGGAACGCTTTCTACAAGCTCAATTGCGTCTTCCACTGTTACGGTTACGATTACCACAAATGCGCCAAATGGCTATGTTTCTTCAATTGTTGCAAATAATGCATTCCGTAGAACAAGTAATACAAGCCAAAAAATAGCAAATGTTGGAGATGGAACAGTAGATGGCACTGCAAGCGGAACAGCAGATAGCGCAGAATACGGAGTCAGGACATCTGGCGCGCATGGGCAATACAATGCCACTGACACGTGTATCCCCTACAGTGGAGCAGATAGCGATTCTCCGGCATGCACTACAAGCGCAAAAACATTTGCAACTCACACAAGCTGGGTAAGTTCTGATACTACTACGCTTACTTTTAAAATGATTATCGGTTCAACCACTCCGGCAGGAAGTGATTACGCGCAAAGCATAACTCTTATTACCACTGGAACATTTTAAGTGTCATCCTAAGCAATAGCAAAGGATCCCGACCGCAAAAGCTTATATGTCAATCTGGAAACCACAACCCAAAAAGCAATCTTTCAATCTCTTTCCCGGGATGTGGTTTTTAGTATTCCTACCTTTCAAAATAATATTTGATCTGTACGCTGATCTTGGAGAGCTTATTATTTTTGTCATTCTCGCGCCATTCCGCTTGCTTAAGCGCGTGGTAACATTTATTCTTCCGCGCAAGATATCAAGTCCAAGCCTCCAAAAAAAACATTCATATTTTTATACTTCTCCCAGTGAAAAAAACGCACATAGTATCTTTAAAAAAGATATTTCTGCTTTGAGTATACTTGACGCATCATTTGCACATCCGAGATTATGGTTTAAAAAAGAAAAACCATCCTCTCTTACATCTAGTAATCCGTTACACTTTCATACTCATGAATTTCCACGCTTTCATGCTGGTCATCATTTTATCTGTGACAAAAAACGCTCTTTTATTTCTTATTTAGTTTCACATGCAGCTTCACGAATTTCACAGACGCTCCAAAAAGAAATTCCTTTGCCAAAAATTACTCTTCCAAAATTCCCTAAAAAGCAAATCCAGACACTTTCTGGTAGTCTCTCTTATATAACAAAACCTCTAATAGTTCCTATTTATTTACCAAAACCAAAGCTCAACATTCCTCGTATTATTTTTCCAAAACCTCAATTTCCAAAAATTACTCTACCAAAATTCTCTTTATTGCAAAATGTTCTTTTACGTGTGCGTCGCATTCTCTCTTTTTATTTCAAAAAATCATCGGAACAACAAGAACGTCAACCGCAACGCTTTTTCTTCTTTAGAAAACAACAGACTACTCAAGTCTTACTTCTTCTCCTTGTCGTAGGAACAGTTGGCGTATTTTTTGGCGTCTTTGCTTCCACCACAAACAGGACAAAAGGTATCACGTATCAGGGAAGACTCTTAGACACAAATTACGTGCCGGTAGCAGACACAACGTATAATATGAAATTTAGGATTTTTGATGCGGCAACAAACGGAACATGTAAATGGGGAACGGGAGCAGGTAGTAACAGTACAAATTGTTCAAATCCCGGAGCACTTTCTGTAACAGTCTCTCGCGGACTTTTTTCTGTAAATCTTGGAGATGGATCAAGTGGAAACAATGCATTCCCGTATGATTTTTCTGACACAACTCCATATCTTGAAATTACTATCAATAACGAAACCACCACGCCACGCAGACTTCTCACTGCTGCACCGTATGCACTAAACTCCGAAGAGCTTGGCGGTATTGCCGCGTCTGGATTTGCGCAATTAAGTCCCGGTACCAGCGCGCAAACACTCACATCTTCTGCTACGTCCACAACATCATTTACCATTGCCACGGCATCTCTCACATCAGGAAGCGCTTTCACTGTCACGGGGCCATCAGGCGGCACTGCCGGTATCACCGGTTCACTAGTTTCTGTTTCTTCAAATTTCGGAGATACAAATATCGGCGGCACCATTACTAATGGAGTTATTTCTTCCAGCGCCACTATCAACAGCTCAACGGCAAATGCAAATGGGGTTAATCTTTTTCTTTCTACGACAAATAGCAACAGCACAAATCAAAATGGCGTGTATGGCATCTATAATACACTTTCTGATGCAATTGCTCTAAACAATACGGATTTTGGATTATATACCACTGTTTCAAACAGCGGAGCAATTACCAGTGGAACAAAAACAATCTATGGTGAATATATCAATGCGGCTGCTAGTGCCGCAAATGGCGGAAATACAAATGCCTATGGCCTTTATGTTTTAGGAAAAATATTTAATTTGGGCAGTGATGCAGGAACACATAACTATTATGGACTCTACGTTGCTAATGACAGCAGCGGGACTCAAACCGGCGGCACGAGCACGAAATATGGCCTGTATGTTGAAGCGCCCACTGGTGCAGACACCAATTATGCCGCGATTTTTGCCGGCGGCAATGTGGGGATCGGGACGACGACGCCTGGCGTAGCTCTCGATATCACCTCTGGAAATGATTACACTCTTACCACGGAACGATCATCAAGCGCATCAAATTCAATTGCCAGAGGTTTGATGGTGAGACATAAAACATCAGATGATATGCTCGACGGCTTCGGTGCCGCTCTTACATTCTCAATTCAAGATACTGCCGGTGTATCAAATCCAATTGCGGATATTGGCGCGGTTCGAGCTGGTGCGGACACTACGGGCGATATTGTCTTTCGGCCATATACAACAGGGTCTGCCGCTGAAAAAATGCGAATCATGGCGAACGGCAACGTCGGGATCGGAACGACGACACCATCCTATAAACTCGACATTCAACAAACTGCAGGATCTGCTTCAGACGGAGTACGGTTGATAGGAAATACAAATGGAAACCCTGCAAATTTATATCTCGGAGTAATTACAAACGAATCTACTGCCAGAAACTGGCTCATCACGGCCAATAATGATAATTGGGGTGATTTTGGTATCAAAAGTTCGAATGCAAACGCTGGTGATCCGTATTCAGCCGGAACAACACGGCTTGTCATTAATAACAGTGGCAATATTGGAATTGGAACCACGTCACCGACAGCGAATTTTCAAGTTGCTCAATCAACTACCGGAGTCGGAACTATTAGCGCAACAGCTGCATCCAGTACTGTAACAGGATCAGGAACAATATTCACGAATACGTTTAAGGTAGGGGATACTCTTACATCAAATGGCGAGACACGCACCATCAGCGCGATTGCCTCTAATACTAGCATGACCACTGACGCGTGGACGAATACTACATCTAGCGCCACATACACTCTTACTGGTGGCACTCGATTTTCCGTACTCGGCAATGGTAACGTGGGGATTGGGGTTGTAGGGCCATTGGGAAAGTTGCAGATAGGCACTTTGACCAGTGGTTCTGGCGAACCAACGTATCATGGAAACTTGATTTTGCAGGGCAATCCTGGATCATCGAATGCCGCTGGAGGTATCGAATTCAAGCATTCGGCAACGAGTAACGGCTACGGATGGAAAATAGCCAGCGTAAATGATTCGAATGATGGTTTGATTTTTTCGGCACGATCCAATTCAGCGACATGGAGCGATCGGATGTATATCACCAATGCTGGCAATGTCGGTATTGGGACGACGGCGCCCGGCGTACAAACATTTGGTGGTCAGCAATATCTAACAATAAAGGGGAGTACGACGGGTGGCGTTCTCGAATTAACAACCGCGGCGGCGGATGCGGATACCGCAGATAATGGCGCCATTTTCTTTAGCAATCCGAATATTAGTAGTGGCGATAAGCGCATAGCGTATATTGAGTCTCGCCAAAGTGGAACAACGACTGGAAGTCGTGGGGGTGTCATGAATTTCTTCACGAGAGCCGATAATAGCGCGCTTGCAAACAGATTGACGATTCTTCAGAGCGGCAACGTCGGCATTGGGACGACGACGCCGCAAACACTTCTTCATCTTTATAATACTTCTTCAAGGGGATTAGGTATTATGTTTGGCAATGGATCGTATAGTACAACAAAGGATCTTTCACTTTTGGGTGTTAATAACTCCGCAAATGATTGGGCAGCTACATCTAGTGCAAGCGACCTTATTTTCATGTCAAAAGCGGGACAAGCATTGGGATTCGCGATTTCTCCAACTTCTACAGTTTCACAATATGTTGCCATGACCCTTACACCAAATGCACACATTGAATATTCCGCCACTACCACGCCACCCATATCTTCTTGTGGAACTGGCGCAACAATCACAGGAACAGATATGGCAGGAAGAGCGGTAGTAGGCACTTCTCCTGGGACAACATGCACTGTTACATTTGTAAATTCTTGGACAAATCCACCACTGTGCTGGGCAAATAATGAAACATCTGCCCAGCTTGCCAGAGCATCTTCAACCATATCAGCGCTTACCATTTCAGGAACACTTACCGCAAACGATAATCTTACCTACGGTTGTGTTGGGTGGAAGTAAAATATGCTATACTATTCACATACATTCATAATGTCTTTTTTCTATGTTCATAGATGATCTCAAGATAAAAAAGTCAGCTAAAAAACGCATGTCCCGAACAGAATCAATAGTAGAGCAGGTAGTGGAAACTGTTCAGCAGGTGATTCATCCTTCATTTCTAGAAAATCCTGAAAAAAAGAAAAAAGAAGCATTTGTAGGAAACATTCTTGAGTGGTCTCTATATGGCCTTATTTTCCTTATTCCTCTTTTCTTTTTGCCATTCACCGGAGATGTATTGGAATTGAATAAACAAATGCTGATTTTCTTTGCAACACTCTGGTGTGCAATTCTCTATATCTCCAAAAGCATTATTGCGGAAAAAATACAGATCAAATATTCTCCGGTGTATGCCGGATTTGGCGCGCTTCTTGCCGCATGGCTCATCTCAAGCATTTTTTCACTGTATCCATATAATAGTTTTCTGGGCTTAGACAAGCAATCATTCGTAAGTTTCTCTACACTTCTCTCACTTGGTATCTTGGCGTTTGTGGTAGTAAATAATTTTTCCGCCACACATGTTCCAAAAATGCTTTTTTCGTTTCTTTCTTCCATGACAGTAAGTATTCTTTTTGGCATTCTTCAGCTCTTTGGTGTTTTTATCCTTCCACTTGCATTTACAAAGACAAATGCATTCAATACCATCGGACTCACGGACGTGTGGGGCGTACTCATCGTCATCTCTCTCATCCTTTCTACGGCTTTGATTATCCGCGGATCATTAGTACAGGAAAAAAATACAAAATTATTCTCGCTTCTTTTATCCCTCTTTACCAGTCTTTGTTTGATTGCGCTTGTTATTATAGGGGATAGAGGTCTTTGGATATCGCTTATCTTAGGACTAGGGTGTATCCTTTCCATATTATATATACGCCTTCCTCAAGATCAGAAAGTGGCCTGGCTAGTATTACCCAGTTTTATTGCAGTATTCTCACTTACTATGATTTTCTTTAATCCCCGTGTTATCCAGTTGCCATTTTCTGCTCAGCCATCACTTGGCTCAAGTATGGGCATTACATTTAAAACATTGGTAGATTCTCCGCTGGTGGGGTATGGTCCGGGAAACTTTATCACAAGCTATACTAAGTTCCGCCCAAAAGAAATCAACAAGGCAAATATTCTCCAGCTTTGGACAGTGCGATTTGATCAATCCGGCTCTGCGGTTCTGACGGCTATTGCAGAAACCGGCATTCTTGGTCTGTTTGGCATGCTTGCCGCAGCACTACTTCTCGGCATACTCATATATCGCGAACTTTCCACGAAAAAAATGGATGAAAACTATCTTCTGTTTCTTGGTATGAGCTCTGCGCTTGCGGCACTTCTCCTTTTGGGAATATTAAAAACTGCAAATATCACAGTTGTCTTTGTCGCTTGGCTTCTGATAGTAGGTATGCTTCTTTTTACGGCAAAGTCTCTAAAGGTTATCAAAAGCAGCCATTCAAATCGCTTTCTCATCCTCTCTTCTCTTTCCATGTATGCGATTATTGCCATCGGTCTTGTAGGTGGATTTTTTGCAGTGAAGCATTATGTAGCAGATATGCGCGCAACACAAGGTCTGGTGCTTGATCAGAAACTTTCTCAAATTACAAAAGCAGGAAAAGATATTCCTTTGGGCGATGTTGATAAACTTATCCAAAAATTTATCTCTGCCGCTGGTTTGGATATGGCAAATCATGGATATCCTCGCCTCGTGAGTCAGGCATTACTGTACAAGCTTTCAGCGCTTACCAAAGATATCGCAAATGCCCAGCAAAATCTCTCCACTATCCAATCAACTGCATCATCTGCAGTGGATGCGGCAAAACGAGCAGTCGTGCTTAGTCCGCAGGATGTGCGAAATGTACAGAACCTTGCTTCCACGTATCAGGCGATTGCGCCGTTTGCAGATGGAGCAGATGTATTTATCGCAGACTCATATAAAAAGGCGATTGCGCTTGACCCTATGAATCCGGGTATACTCCTTGAATTTGCAAAGGCGCGCCTTGATTCTGCTGCTCTTCACGCCACAAAAGCAAACCAGACAAAAGATGCATCTGTAAAATCTACCGAACAAAACGCCTCGCAGACCGCACTAAGTGATGCGGAAAAAACTCTCAAGGATGCTATTGCTCTTAAGTCTGACTATGCTGATGCGTATCTGTATCTTGGCATTACCTATGCTCAAATGAATAATAAGAGTGATGCACTCGCAAACTTTGACCTGGCAAAAGATGCAAATCTCAAACTCTCACAAATCCAGTCTGCAAATGAAACACTATTTTATCTTTTAGGGCTTGGATATAGCGGACTTGATCAAAAAGATAAAGCAGAGGAATCATTTAAATATGCGATTGCACTGAAACCGGATTATCAACTAGCACGTTGGCAATACGGGCTCATGCTTACTGGCATGGAAAACAGAAAAGAAGATGGAATTGCTATGATTGAAAGTATTCTCAATTATGATCCAAATAATCAGGTGGTTATAAACAAAGTACACGAGCTTCGCACGGGCACACAAACCGAAACCGCTCCCAGTACTCCAACTCCAGCGCCAACTCCAGTGACACAGCCGTAGAGCGAACTCAGTGTGGACATGGCAGGATTTGCACCCGGCTATGCTACTTGTCAAAGGTAGAGTTTTAACTCCATAAACTACAGGCTCAGGTCCACGATATATATTATACAACAAAAACAAAAGACCTTTCTCTTGAAAGAAAGGTCTTTTGTTGACAAGTAGCGAGTCCGTAATTTACGAACTCTACCTTTTACATACGTACTATAACACAAAAAAATCTTTGTCAATGCCTAACATTCGGGGGGTAGAGGAATCGGACCTCTACCAACGGTTTTGGAGACCGTCGTTCTACCACTAAACTAACCCCCCGTAACTCAATCTATACTATACCGCGGAATCCTTCTTTGCAAGCCGTGCCGCCCTCAACACATTCTTCATAAGCAATGCCACTGTTAAGGGACCCACACCGCCGGGAACTGGTGTAAGTGCGCTTGCTTTTTTGGAAACTGTTTTAAAATCAACATCGCCGCTAATACAGCCGTCTTCTTTGCACGTTCCCACATCTATTACCACGGCTCCTTTTTTTATCATCGCACCAGTGATACATCGAGCGCGACCTACAACAGATATGACAATATCCGCTGTTTTTACTGTTGAAGAAAGTCCTGGCGCCTGCATATCTATCTGTGTAACAATAGCGCCATACTGCAGACATAACGCTGCAATTTGTCTGCCAAAAAATCCGCGCGCAACTATGACGACGATTGCGTTCCGTATTTTCTTTTTTGATAGTTGTATGAGCCGTATCACAGACTCTGCAGTAGGCGGGGTGTATTGCAATTTTTTTCCGCAAAAAAGACGTGCGAGATTATATGGATGCAAACAATCAATATCTTTCCGTGGATCAAGGTGCTGTACTATCTCATCAGATGAAAGATGTTTTGGCAAAGGAAGCTGGATAATCACACCATGAATAGATTCTTTTGTCTGTAATGCTTGCAATGCCTTTATAACTTCTTCTTGGGATGTTTCTTTTTTAAGTATCACTACTTCACAAAAAAATCCCAGCTCTTGTGCTTTTCTTTTTTTTAATGAAACATACAATTCCGAAGCAGGATCATTGCCCACCAGAAGAATACCGAGTCCCGGCTTCATGCCATTTTTTTGCACGAAAACAGCTGTCTCTTTTTTTAATTTTCTTTCAATGCTTGCTGCAAGTTTTTTTCCATTGAGAATCTGCATATTATATTTTCATCTTTGAAAGCTCGCCCCAGTTCTTGCCAGTAGAGCATTCTACGAGGAGTGGAACGGCGAGTTGTGCTACATTTTCCATTTCCTTTTGTATATTTTTCACAGCATCATGCAGTATATCGTCTCTTATTTCAAACACAAGCTCATCATGCACTTGCAACAACATGCGAATCGGTTTTTTTTGTATCTCATCTATTTCGTTATTATACTTCTTTATCACGTTTTTAAAAACTGCTATCATAGCAAGCTTCATATAATCTGCGGCGCTTCCTTGAATCGGCATATTTATAGCCATGCGTTCTGCGGCCGCCTGAAGATAGGGAACGCGAGATGTCAGTTCTGGCAAATACCGCCTGCGACCAAGCAGTGTCTCGCTATATCCATTTTTTTTTGCAAAATGAATTGTCTCATCAAGATATGCGCGCACGCGAGGATATGCCAAAAAATATCTATCAATAAAATCTTGTGCTTCGCCCCATGAAATACCCGCGCTCTCTGCAAGTCCTTGCGCGCCCATGCCATAGATAACGCCAAAATTAATTTCTTTCGCCGCGCGGCGCATATCTTTGGTAACTTCTTCCGGAGAAATGCCATGAATTTCTGCCGCAGTCAGAGTATGAATGTCTTTCTTTTGCATAAATGCTGAAATCATCTTTGTATCATGCGCAAGAGATGCGATAATACGAAGCTCTACTTGCGAATAGTCAATGCTTACTAGTGTGTATCCCTTTTCTGCAATAAAACATTTTCGAATTTCTCTGCCCAGTTCGGTACGAATGGGGATGTTTTGCAAATTTGGATTTGAAGAAGATAATCGGCCGGTTGAAGTAATTGTTTGATTAAAACTTGTATGCACTCTCTTTGTTCGAGAATCAATAAGACGAGGAAGCGCATCGATATACGTATTTTGAAGTTTTGCCAGCTCCCGATATTGCAAAATATATTCAATAATCGGATGCAAGTTCCGCATTTTTTCCAGTTCAGATGCGGCAGTAGACAGACCTGTTTTCCCTTTACGAATGCGCTTTGAAGAAATCTGTAAAACATCAAAGAGTATTTCTTTCAGCTGCAACGGGGAAGCGATATTAAATTCTTTACCTGCATATCCATAGATGATCTGTGTGGCTTTTTCATTTTCCTTAGTGATGCGCGCGGAAAGCTCTGACAAAAATTCTTCATCCAATTTCACGCCGTTTTCTTCCATTTCAATAAGCGTCTCTATCAGCGGCAATTCTATAGCGCTTAATAATTTCTCTTGATGTGTTTTTTTTAATTCTTCTGTGTATTTTTTATATAACCGCCAAATAATGCTAGCTCGCTCACATAAATACTGCGCAAGTTCTTCAGCGGTAAGTTCTTCAGGTTCTCCTTGAGTAGTGCTTTGATATCCAAACTCTGAAAATGCCAATGCATCTATGTGATACCCGCGAACTCCGGGGTTCAGAAGATATGCCGCAAGCATAGTATCAAAACAAATTCCTTTCAATGCTATACCTTCATGTAAAAGCACGGCACTGTCATATTTACAATAATGCCCGATTTTTTGTGTCTGTTCATTTTCAAAAAATTCTTTGCATTCTTTTTTCCATGACATATTCTCCTTGGACCATGAAATAAAAACAGGCTCCTCGTCGGCAATATATATCCCGACGCCAAGGATCTGCGCATGTCGTGTTTCATCACTATTTCCCTGAAGAGTATACGCGCATTCTTTTTGTGCTGAAATTTTTTTAAAAAAAGCTCGTATGTCTTCATCGTGAAAGAGTATGCGACACGGTTGTTGTTGTGTTTTTTTTACATCATTTTCTTTATCCGATAATGCAAATAATGATTGTTGCGGTACGCCAAAGAGATCATTCAAGCGGGGGATGAGCGATCTAAATTCTAGCTCCTGAAATATGCTCGTTGCTGCGGTACGATCCTGCGTTTTTAGCGCGCATGCTTCCATGTCCCATGCAACAGGCACATCTTTTATTACAGTGCAAAGACGATAACTTAATTCAGCGCCTTTTTTCTGATCTTTTAATTTTTTAAAAACGGATTCTTTGATCTTTTTTTGTTTTACATTTTCTTCTTCAGAAACCACATCAACATACTCATAGAGCTTTTTTAGAGAACCAAATGTTTTAATGAGCTCAATCGCTGTTTTTTCTCCAATACCTTTGACACCGGGAATATTATCTGACTCATCTCCTCGCAATGCTTTATAATCCACCATCTGATCCGGCCCCAATCCTTCAAATCGCTCGCGCACCGCATCTGCATCATACACCATAGTTTCTGAAATGCTTTTTTTTGGCGTCATGATTTTTGTATGATCATCCACGAGCTGAAGTAGATCAAGATCTCCGCTCATGATGATTTTTTCTACTTCCGGATGTTCGCGGCCAATCTGCCCGCAAAGCGTAGCAATAATATCATCTGCTTCAAATCCGTCTTTTTCAAAAACCGGAATGCCAAACGCAGCCAATAATTCTTTTACTCGAGGAAATTGCTCATAAAATTCATCCGGTTGTTTTACGCGCTTTGCTTTGTAATCTGCATATTCTTCATGCCTAAATGTTGGCGCCTTACGGTCAAATGTAACGGCAATAAAATTCGGCTTCACGTCTTTCAAGGCTTTCAAAAGCAATACCGTAAATCCATATACTGCATTTACCAGCTCTCCTTTTTTTGTGATCAACGGAGGAATGGCATGCCACGCGCGGTGTAGGAGAGAATTGCCGTCAATAATGAGGAAGGTATCTTTTTTCATATGAAATCATAAAAGGCCCGAGCGGGAATTGCACCCGCGTATAAGAGTTTTGCAGACTCCTGCCTTACTACTTGGCTATCGGGCCGAACTTTATATGCTTCTTTTTCACCCCATTACTCTATCATAATGATTATTTTCTTTCAATATTCATGAAAAATAAAAAATAGCCAGTGTGTGGCCATTTTTTTATAAAAATATTTAAAAATTTCCTGCGAGTAATTCTAATTCTTCTACCACCTGCATCTTTACTTTCTTCACCCCAAACTTTCGCGCCTTATCTGTTGTTTTCATCCAAAGATCTACGCGCTTTGTAAAACGCGGGTGCATTCTGTCTTGAACAACAAAAATCTTATCGCCATAGACGTCTGGGAATTGTACTTTTGTTCCAAATGGAAGAAAGTTTGCCGCAATAACGTTTTCTTTATTTGCCTTACAGACATTATAGCCATTTGCCGTAGTACACGGACTACTGTCTGTTTGCGCAACAGTACTTGAATAAGCAGTTGCAGTTACGGTCAATTCTTTTTTCACTACCCGTTCCTTTTTAACGCATGGTGTAATTTGTTTTTTGGGAATTTCAATGCGACATTCTTCGCCCTTTTTTATAGTAACGTCTTTCTTTTCTTCTTTTTTATTTTCACCAAATATCTCTAAGTCTAAAGACGGAAACATTTGTCCAAGATCTGCCGCATCTACGCGTAGTGATGCAAACAGCTCTTCTTGAGAAAGAGAGGATATGGTTTCATTTTTTTGCGGTATCTCTTGAATATCTTGCCCAAAAACAGGAGATACTCTAAGAGACATACTTATGAGAGAAAAAATACTAACTACTGCAACGATTCTTTGTATACTACTATCCATACGATACTCCTTTTGTCGCCTTTAGCTATGCATGGGGGCAAAATTGCCAAAAAGCCTATAAATAAAGGTATTCTTAATTTCGACAGATATGATTGTCTTAAATAACAGGATGAAAGAAGGATGCCACAAAATTCAATTTCTGTCAATGGATTTGGGGTGTTTTTGGCTTAAATATAAGAAAAATCATCGCCGAAATAATGGTGATTTTGGGCTCTTATGTTCAGTATTGACAAAGAGCAATTTTCTGCTTTAATTCACAATGTTAAGAAGGAGGAATTCAATGCGTCCTTTACAATTTATATGTGCGAGTCTCATTCTTATGTCAACAGCGGGTTGCGCGCTGTCCTTTTCTCCTGCGCCTGCAGTAATTCAGCCAACCACTCAGCCCAGAATATCGCAACCTAATGATTTTCCGACCATGTCGCAGTCATCTGCTTCACACATCTATTCTCCGCTTCCGTCAATCGAAAAAATTCACGAATCAAAGCTTTGGTCAGTCATTGATGCGCTCACTGAAGCGGAGTTATCTGCTACAGGACTAAAAAAAGACAGCTTGCCTATAATTGCCCAGGAACTCAAACGGCAATCTGTCATTGACCTGACAAATCAGGTGAATACGTTCAAGGCATATCTCAACCCCTCGCTTCTTCAAAACGGTCCTAGCGTATTCATAACGTCCGTAGATATAGATGTTCGACGCGACATGCAGTATTCGGATGCTGATCTGCGCTCTTTTGTGCAGGGAGGCCTAGAAGAATATACGCGACGCAAGGGAATTCCATGGCAATTCGTAGAGCGCGCTGATGAGGCGAATATTCTCATGCGTCTCAGTGCCGCAACCGCAAGTCTTCATTCCGGAGGCGAGGCGGGAAATTCTGCCATTGGAGAAGTGAATGGTATCTCTCCATTGATCGGACCCTACTTGAACATATCGGGAAAAGACGTTACAATTGGCATTGCAGAGCCACGCAAATTTCAACACGAATTCTATCAATCAATGCCTCAGAAAGCGACAATGAGATTGGTCGCTGCTATTACGTCAAAGACCGTCGTCCATGAAATCACGCATCTTGAGGGACAACGCGAACACACCAATTGGGCAACAGAGTACAGCCCATCGTTTGCTCCATACGATGGAAGCTCTGACAGTGATGTCATGGAATCAAGCTTGGGCGTTAAAGCTCGCACTTCAAAAGACATGCTTATCTTGCCATGGACGATCCTCTTTATGGATGAGGGTGTAGAATACGGCATCAATTTTTCTGACGGCGATCCGCTCAATGATCCAAGCAACCTCCTAACGCGCGCATTGCGCGCGGTTGTCATCCATGAAGGATTCTAGCAAAAAACACTATCTCCGCTCGCAATGCAGTGGAGATTTTTTATAAAAAACCTTCATCTATTGATAAAGGTTTTTTGGAGTTATTAGAATGTCTGCATGGGACTTTATCCGTAGATATGAAAGCCCGTTACAGAACTAAAAATGTCATTCTGAACGGAGCGCAAGCGAAGTGAAGAATCCCGATTTTATGAGGAAACGTCGGGATCCATCACCCGCCTTCATTTCATTACGGCGCGGTTCGGGATGACGACAGGAGTTTTGCAATACTTTCATACGATGGTCTTGACAGATGTATCAAAATATGTAATACTATAAAGGTACATTAGACATACAGACCCACAGTGTGAGGGTAATCACATCTTGCATGGTTCCCTAAAAGGTAGGAAATAAGGGAGATCTGCTTATTTCCATATACCATGTCATGACTA
>Ga0172370_10005320_pt1 | contig 16667 bp, 7 predicted proteins | sample LakKiv5m_FD_114538 | JGI IMG/M metagenome (GOLD analysis project Ga0172370, IMG submission 114538) | Freshwater microbial communities from Kabuno Bay, South-Kivu, Congo - kab_022012_11.5m | ecosystem: Environmental > Aquatic > Freshwater > Lake | place: Democratic Republic of the Congo...
TATAAGGCAAATCTTCATCAGATAAAATCACTTCAATTGCAAATTTCTTTGTCCTTACTTTTAATAATTCAGGTGTTATCATAATTTATTATTTATCAATTCGCAATCCACAATTCAAAATCCGCAATCCATACAATTCGAAATCAACAATTCGCAATCCATAATTCTTACATCCTAAAGACTCCAAACTTCGGTTCATCCCAAATCTTATTCAATGACATAGAAATTCCCATTGCGAGAATTTTTCGGGTATCAACAGGGTCAATAATACCATCATCCCACAAACGGGAAGTACTGTAGTAGGCAGAACCTTCATGGTCGTATTTACCTGTGATTTCAGCATACATCTTATCTATTTCTTCCTGTGGCATTTCCTCACCTTTCGACCTGTATTGATCTTGTTTTACAGTTATCAACACATTGGCTGCCTGTGGTCCGCCCATGACTGATATTTTTGCATTAGGCCACATAAACAACAATCTTGGGCCAAAAGCACGTCCTGACATGCCATAGTTACCTGCACCAAAAGAACCACCAAACAAAACGGTGAATTTAGGGACATTAGCATTGGCAACAGCATGAACTAATTTAGCACCATCTTTGGCAATTCCATTACGTTCAAATTCTTTACCTACAATGAAACCGGTTATATTTTGAAGAAATATTAACGGAATTTTTCTTTCACAGCATAAATTTATAAAATGTGTTCCCTTCACTGCTGATTCTGAAAATAAAACGCCATAATTGGCAATGATTCCAACCGGGAAGCCCATGATATTGGCAAAACCTGTTACCAATGTTTTTGCATACCTTTCTTTAAACTCATGAAACTCGCTGCCATCCACCATACGGGCAATAATTTCGCGAGGGTCAATCATTTTTCTGAAATCAATAGGTGCAAGACCGTAAAGTTCTTCAGGGTCGTAAGCAGGTTCCTTTATTTTAGCAATATCAAGTATTTGTTTGGGACGATAATCAAGATTTTCAAAAATATTTCGGCAAATCTGGAGGGCATGCACATCATTTTCAGCATAATGATCGGCAACGCCTGATATGCTGGTATGTACATCGGCACCACCCAATTCTTCAGGAGTTACAATTTCACCTGTAGCTGCTTTTACCAAGGGAGGTCCGCCAAGGAAAATAGTACCTTGTTTTTTGATAATAATAGTTTCATCACTCATGGCAGGGACATAAGCACCACCTGCGGTGCAACTTCCCATTACTATTGCTACTTGTGGAATACCCATAGCTGACATGCGAGCCTGATTGTAGAAAAACCTTCCGAAATGTTCTTTATCAGGAAAAACAGTATCTTGTTCAGGCAGAAAAGCACCACCCGAATCAACCAGATAAACACAAGGCAGATGGTTTTCCATAGCAATTTCCTGTGCACGGAGATGCTTTTTAATGGTCCATTTCATGTAAGTACCGCCTTTTACAGTTGCATCGTTGGCAATTATTACTGTTTCGCGACCATGTATCAGCCCGATACCTGTAACTATCCCTGCTGATGGAAATTCATTTTTGTACTGGTCGTATGCTGCCAATGGTGATAACTCAAGAAAAGGTGTATTGGCATCAATTAGCTTGTAAATACGTTCACGAGCTAATAATTTACCTCTGTCTTTATGTTTTTTTATAACATCGTCTTTGAAATCAGGTTGAGTAACCTTTTTCATTCTTTCACGATAGGTTTTCAGGATTTTCAAAAACTCTTCCTTGTTTTGTAAAAACTCCTTTGATTGGGTATCAATACGTGATTCAATTTTGTACACAGTTCTTAATTTTTTATTGATTAATAGGTTGTTTAAAATCTTTTTTGAGTGGGCTAAATTAAATAATTTCTGTATTTGTCACAAATCATATTTATTTCATTCAATATAATTGATTCGAAAATATGACCAATAATTTAACTAAAACTCCTTATTAATGCTTTAATTTCTTATTCTTGACAAAATTTTCTGTATTTATTTTCATTTTAGCTAACACCCGCCTGTGTGTAGTTTATATTACACACAAATATCCTGTATCTTCTGAAATCTGTATTCCACATTCCGCATTCTGCATTCCGCATTCCGCATTCCGCATTTCCTTAGTGCGGGCTATAATTCGGTGCTTCTTTAATAATGGTAATATCGTGGGGATGGCTTTCTTTTACTCCGGCAGAGGTTACAATCATAAACTGGGCATTTTGCAGGCCTGTAATGTCTTTTGCACCGCAATATCCCATACCGGCTTTTAACCCGCCAATGTATTGATACACCACTTCTGAGAGGTTCCCTTTATAAGGCACACGGCCTACAATACCTTCAGGCACCAGCTTTTTAATTTCATCTTCAGGGTCCTGAAAATAACGGTCGCCCGAACCTTCTTTCATGGCTTCCACCGAACCCATGCCACGGTAAGTTTTGTATTTACGTCCTTCATAAATAATGGTTTCGCCCGGAGCTTCTTCCACCCCTGCAAAGAGTGAACCTGCCATGATGGTGCTTGCTCCGGCAGCAATGGCTTTAACAATATCTCCTGAATAACGTATTCCACCATCTGCAATAATAGGAACACCTGAACCTTCAATGGCAGTAGCACAATCATAAACTGCTGTCAGTTGAGGTACGCCAATACCGGCAATTACCCTTGTAGTACATATAGAACCAGGTCCAATACCCACTTTCACCGCATCTACACCAGCATCAACCAATCTTTTTGCACCACTGGGGCGTGCAGTGTTACCACCAACCAACTCAAGATCAGGATAATTCCTTTTTATTTCTTTAATCATGTCAATCACTGCTTTAGAATTTCCATGAGCAGAATCAATTGACAAAATATCTGCACCGGCATTTCGTAATGCTTCAACCCTTTCTAATGTGTTTTTTGCAACACCAATAGCAGCACCAACCCTCAGGCGACCAAGCTCATCTTTACATGCCTGAGGATGATCTTTGATTTTTTTAATATCTTTTAATGTAAACAGCCCTTTTATAACCCCTTTGTTATCAATAACCGGTAATTTCTCAACTTTGTTGTCTCGTAAAATATCTTCAGCTTCCTGAATACTGGTACCTAATGGTGCAGTAACCAGTTTTTCAAAAGGTGTCATCACTTCAACTACCTTCCTGCTTATAATTTTTTCAAAGAAAATGTCACGATGTGTGAGTATGCCAAGCAATTTATTTGACTCGTCAATAATAGGAATACCACTTATTTTATTTTCTTTCATCATGGCTGCTGCATCACCTATTGAAGAAGAATAAGGTAAAACAAAAGGGTCGGCTACCATACCACTTTCAGAACGTTTAACTTTTTTAACTTCAGCAACCTGCCTCTCGATACTCATATTTTTATGAATAATGCCAATACCTCCAAGGCGTGCCATTGCAATGGCCATTTCATATTCAGTAACTGTATCCATTGAAGCTGAAACCAGCGGTATATTTATTTTAATATTCCTTGTAATGTACGATTCTACAGAAACATCCCGCGGAAGAATTTCTGAATAAGCCGGAAGGACTAAAACGTCATCAAAGGCTAGTCCTTTCCCGATAAATTTTTCATTATATATGGTCATGGGAAATATTTTTGAGTGTTGTACCATGTGCAAAGGTAAAATTAAGAAAATTATAATTCAAAAAAGAATTGCTTATCTTGGTAATTTTTGAAAATAATCTTTTACCTTGGCTTTATAAAATGGCGTCAGGTCTGCGGGCACTGGCTGCAATATTTCTGTTTCCTTTTGTTTATTTTTGAGATATTCTTCCAGTGATGGTGGTTTCTGATTAAAAATTTCTCTGGCCGTTTTCGATTCTCTCTTTTCATCTTTTTCCTGTTTTTTTTCTGCTTTTTCGGCTTCAAGAAATTTGATGGTTATTTCCTGTTGACGTCTGATTGTTTCAGCATCAATTTTTTTATTGATAAGGTCTTTTTCATTTTCTTCAAGTAATTTCTGTAATTCCTGAAGTTTTTTGTTTAGTTCATCATTGGCTTTGTCGCCTGAACCCATTTCTTCCTGCATCTTGCGGATGGCATTTCGTATCATTTCCTGACGGGCGGCCATCTGAGCCATTTCTTTACTCATTTGCTGGCCTGGTTTTAATCCCTGCTTAATTTCCTGTATTTGCTTACTTAACTGTTCCTGAAGCTTCTTTAGGTCAGGCAAATTACCCTTTCCGCTTTTCTTTGTCTTTTTACTTCCCTTTCCCGACATCTCTGACATTTGCTCCTGCATTTGTTTCAATATTTCCGATAACATTACAGCAAGATTGTTAATTGAAGTTAATGCATAAGCCTGTTTTCCCCTGGCATCCTGTATATATCTTTCAGCAAGTAAATCAAGAGTTTTTTGCATATATGAATTAACATTATCTACTTCCTTGTTGACAAAAGATTCAATCATAGGCAGTTCTTTGCTCAGTGCAAATAAGCTATCTTCAATCATTTTCATGTCATCTTTCAGCTTTTTTTGCTGTTGAGTCAGTTCAACATATTTCGGATTATAATTATTGATTTCTTTAAAATCGTCAATTAGTTTTTCCTGGTCAAATGAAACATGAAGTAAGTTTTCAAGTATTCTTCTTAATTTCTCATAGTTGATTTCCAATTCTTCCATCTGCATATCCATCTTCATCGATTTCATTTTTTCAGAAAGGTTTTTCATTTTTTGAGCAGCATTTTTTTGATTTTGTGAGGCTTTTTTCATTTTATTGTTTTGCATCTCCTGCAAGCTGTTTTGCTGCTCCTGCTGTATTTCTTCCTGGTCTGTTTTTGTATCTTCCATATCATGAGGATTTTCAAGTTCCTCATTTATTTTTTCAAGGTCGTTAATATCTTTTTTTATTTGCTGAAAATCTTTGTTCAGCTCTTCCTGTTTTTTTTGCAATTCATTTTTGTCTGTTTTGTTTTGCTCGGTTTCCTGAGCCAGTTTTTCCTGTTTCTGTTCAAGTTCATCCAATTTCTCTGTCATTTCATCAATTTTTGATTCAAATTCGAGTCGCTTAAACAATTCAAGCATACGGTCCAGCTCTTTTTCTATGCTTTTCTGATCTTGTTTCATTTTATCCAATTCACGCTGAACATCATCTTTCTGGTTTTGTTGCAACAATTTTTCCAGTTCTTCATAAAGCTGCTTGATGTCTTCCGGCATTATTTGCTCAAACTTATCAAACAACTCTTTGTATTTTTCCAGAATATCTTTATCCAGGTCATGATAATCATCCTGTTTATTAACATTTTCAACATATTTCTCTTTAATTTCCTCAATCTGTTCTTTTAACTGTTTTTGTTTATCAATAATCTCTTCAATGAATTTTTTATCATCCCAGTCAATATTTTTATTGTCAATCAGCTTCTTTTGTGCATCCTGAATATCTTTCTGAAGTTTCTGTGCTTTTTCAGCCGCTTTCTCCATTTCGTTTTTGAGGTCATCAGATGTTTTGTTTGCCTCCACTCTTGCCTCTTCCTGACTGGGTGCATTATAATAAAACCTTTGTGAACGGGCTGATTTACTGCCATTTACTCCATCATTATCCCATACTTCAAAATAATATTCAACACTTTCGCCTGCTTTAATTTTCAGCTTTCTTAAATCGAAAGAATATACAAAGCTCTGATACATGCCCCCTGAAACTGGTATTTCCTGTTTTACTTCATTTTTATTAGAATCCGTTTCAGAAATAACTTTATAAATGAAATACAATTTTCTTATACCATAATCGTCTGAGATTTCTCCATCAAAAAATAAATACTTGGTATCATTCGAATCTTGTTGCTGTTTAGCTTCTATACGTGGAAATGCATCTGGTATGATTGAAATATAATATTGAACAGTATCATTATTGGTCAGATATTTATTAACAGGCTTTATTGAATACCATGTGTTTTTATGCATTGTCCTGGTAAACGACAATTCAGTTTTTCCTTTTGAATAAATAGTATAATTTTCATTGCCAAAAATAATCTTCATCAAATCAACATCTGATGTAGCAAAGTTCCAGATTATTTTAGTACCCTGAGGAACTGTAACATCGCCTGTATTGTTAATTTTTTCATTTTTTTTGCCTGTATATGCCGGATAAATCAAATCAATTGTAAAACCTTTCATAAGAGGTTTGGGAAATATTTTTACTTTATATGATTCTGATTCTACATTTCCAGATTTGAAAAAAAATCTGAAAGGTTCTCTGACATTTTTGACAGAATATTCAAAATAACCTGATTTTACTTGTTTCATCAGGTACTCATTATCTTCAATTTTAACAAAAACCCTCGCAGGTAAAATTTTTCCTTTAACTTTTAATTTTATGATAAACTCTTCATTTCTGACTGCATTGAGGCTTTTATTTAACAGAAAAAAGTCAAAAGGTGTTGGCTTCTTAAAATAGGTAGAATGTTTTACCACTCTTAGCGAACCTTCAGTGAGAACACGTGGTGAAAGAATAAGTAAAAACAAAATGAGCAAGAGAGGAAAAATGATAAATTTCAGGTATTTTTTATTCTCAGAAATATTGACAGCTAATGTAAATGGAACAGGTTTTAACTGATGGATGCGATGATTAATACTTGCTTCGATAAGGTCTTTGCTGGCATAGTCCTTTTCCGCCATGTCTTTAAGCTCCAGTGTATTTAATAGTTTATCTTTAACATCATTAAAATGTTTTCCAATTAATGCTGATGCTTCGTAATAATTAATTTTTGGACGAAATAAATACACAATAGGTATTACAACAAAATAGATGACGACACCCAAAGCAACAGCAAGATAAAGATAAAACATGAATGTTCGAATTACTGTGCTGAAATGCCCGAAATATTCAGTAAAAACGACAAGCAGATAAAAACTCAATACAATAGCACCCATTAGCAATAAACCACGGATGAGTCTGTTTTTATAGTATTTTTTTCTGAATTCATCCAGTTTGGCAATAAGCAGATGATAATTTGAATGATATGACTCTTTATTGCTCAATGTAATAATGCTTATTATTTATTCGAAAATAAAAAAAAGATAAACCCGATAAACGCAAAGGTAGTGCCACCGCAAACATTTTGTCAGAAAGTAACATGGGCACTAAATTTGAAATAAAATCCCAAAATTTTAAATATGCAGGAAAAAATTTCACTAAACTGGAAAGATTCAATGGTGTTTCAATCAGAAGTTGATCATCATTTGATTACTGTTGATGCACATGCTGAGCACGGTGGAAGCCAGAAAGGCCCCAGGCCAAAACCATTGTTATTAGTTTCATTAGCAGGCTGTACTGCAATGGATGTTGTTTCTATCTTAAAAAAAATGAAGGTACCATTTCAGGATGTCAAAATTGATGTCAGTGCTGAACAAACTGAAACTCATCCCAAGGTATATACTTCTTTTCATATTGATTATCATGTTTTTGGAAATGATATTGAGTTGTCAAAGGTTGAAAGAGCTGTTGAGTTGTCGCAAACACAATACTGTGGTGTTAGTGCAATGTTGAAAAAAGTAGGAGAAGTGACATATAAAATTCACTTACACAAGTAAACAAATTATTCAAAGTCGTCTTCAAAACTGCCAAGAGTCAACATCATCAAAGTACAGCTTTCAATCACCTTGATACCAGAAGCAATGGCAAGATTTGCTAATTCATTGTTTTCAGTACCAGGATTCATAATCAGTCTTCTAGGCTTTGATTTTAAGATAAATTCGTACCATTCTGTTTGCCTGCCAGGGGAAATATATAGTGTAATCGTATCTACTTTTTCATTCAATATTTTTTCTGTTATTATCGGCACTCCTTCCACAACACCTGCCTTATTACCAAATGCAAGAACTTCATAACCATGCTCAAGAAGTTTTCTAACACACATATTCGAGTATCTTTCAATCTTTTCAGACACTCCGATTACAGCAACTTTCATTTATTTTTTTTAGCAAAATTAGACTTTATTTATACATTTGTTTTATGAATCAATACAGGTCTATCAACAGCCAATTTGTTAATAATCTTTTTAAAGGTAAAAGTATAGTTATCAAACTAATACTGATAAATGTTGCTTTGTTTGTTATCATCGGCTTAATAGAGGTTGCCTATACCCTCTTCCGTCTTCCAATCGATGAATATCATCGTATTGTCACCAATAATTTATCGATTTCTGCAATACCATCGGTAGTTTTACATAAACCATGGACACTTATTACCTATATGTTTATGCATTCAGGATTCTTTCATATTCTGTTCAATATGTTAATGTTGTACTGGTTTGGTAATATTTTCAGAGATTTTCTGAAAGACCATAAACTGCTGGATGTGTATATCAATGGAGGCTTGGCAGGTGCATTTATTTATCTTTTGGCATATCAGAGTATTCCATTGTTACACAACAACTTTCCGGCACTTGGAATGGTGGGTGCATCAGCAAGTGTGGTAGCTATTCTTGTCGCAACAGCCACTTACCTCCCAAATTATGGTGTTTTCATGCTTTTCATTGGCCAAATAAAACTTAAATACCTGGCTATCTTTATGGTTTTGGTTGATATTTTAAGTCTTAAAGAAGGGAACACAGGCGGACACTTTGCACATCTTGGTGGTGCATTATTTGGCTTTATTTATAGTTATCAGTTAAAGCGAGGTTATGATATAGGCAGGTGGGTAAGTTTAACTCTTAACTTTCTTGTTTCCGCTTTTAAAATAAAAAAACAACCTAAAAAAGTCAAATTTAAAGTATATTCAGAACCTGTTTATACAAAAACATATAGTAAACCAACACCTGAAAAAACCAAATCGGAACAACAGGAAATTGATAAAATTTTAGATAAAATTGCTCAATCTGGTTATGAAAGCTTAAATGATAAGGAAAAAGACCTGCTGTTTAAAGCGAGTAAAAAGTAAACTTAAACTTTGTTTTATTTAAATTTCCGTTTTCCTTTTTTTAAATCCGGGTTTAAATTATATCTAAAAGTTTGGCACCTGTTGTTTTTATCAAAGAAATCGACCAGCGTATAATAACCAATGAACTTATGATTGCTGCAATAGTATCAATATAAGGAATTTTCCAGATCACAGCAGCAATGAGCCCTGCTATTGCTGAAATGCTGGTCAGGGCATCGGCAAGTACATGTAAATAAGCAGCTTTGATATTGTGATCGGTATGTGCCTGATCGTGATGCAGAATTATTGCACTGATAATATTGACCATCAGACCAATGCAAGCAACTATTATTGCCTCCCTGTAAACTATAACCTCAGGATGACAAAATCGGTCTATCGCTTTCACTATGATGAAAACAGCAAATAGCAACAACATCAGACTACTACTATAACCCGACAAAGAAAGTATTTTATCGCTATTTCCTCTAAAGCTTTTCTTTATTGAAATTTTTCTAACAATGATATAAGCAATCCAACTTAACCCGATAGCCAAAACATGAGAGCCCATGTGAATGCCATCAGCAAGCAATGCCATTGATTTTGTTGACAATCCGTAAAAGATTTCTACAATCATGGTGAGTGAAGTCAGCAAAACCACCCACATTGTTTTTTGTTCTTTACGATGATTTACATCCTTCATACGTTGTTTGACATTTCTATAACAGTAGAACTTTTGTAAAATATTGATTGATTTATTCAAATCATTTATAAAGCAAAATTATTGCTATGTTTTTATAATTACAATTGTTGATTTATTCACTTCTCCATTAAAATATTGAATTTTCATTTATTTAGATATAAATAAGCCATTGTAAGTAATATTTTTTGTACTTTCTTCTTTTATTTTTATTACATTTGCTTTGACTTACTAATTATATTTTTCGAAAAACTTGCTTTTAAAAACCACTTCTATGAGAAGTAACACAAAAATTAATCGGGAAATCCGCTTTTTCCTGATTCCTTTGTTAATCATTTTCATTGCTTTTAATGCAAATGGGCAGACTTTTACGGAAATAACGTCCAATTCATTCCCCAACCTTTCCCTCGGCTCCACCGACTGGGGAGATTTTGACAACGACAATGACCTTGATCTTCTGATAACGGGTTATACAGGTTCTGCACGGGTGACAAAACTCTACAGAAATGATGGTTCTTCCACATTTACTGAAATGACGAATGTGAGTTTACCTCAAATATATTACAGTGATGCAGAATGGGGTGATTATGACAATGATGGTGACATTGATTTGATGATGAGCGGTCATGATGGAAGTGTTGCACTTAACAGAATCTACAAAAACAATGGTTCAGGTAGTTTTACTTACATGAGTAATTTCAATCTGGGTTCGTTGTACGATGGAAAAGTAAAATGGGCAGATTATGACAATGATGGTTTCCTCGACCTGCTGATTATTGGTTTTCAGGGTAGTAAGGGCTATACTAAGCTATTCAGAAATGAAAAAGGAGCCTCATTTACCGAAATGACCGGAGTAGGTTTTGAAGGAGTGGACTATGGTGATATTGCCTGGGGCGACTACGACAATGATGCAGACCTTGACCTTTTGCTGACTGGCAGGGCAAACCAATCTTATATGAAAACAAAATTGTACCGAAATGATGGCTCAGGCTCATTTACCGACATGTCAGCACTTGGTTTAACACCCATGTACGGCAGTTCCTGCGACTGGGGTGATTACGACAGCGATGGCGATCTGGATATTCTGATAAATGGTTATAAATCACCTACTTCACCTCAAAGGGTTACTAAAATATATCGAAATGATGGCACAAGCGGTTTTACTGAACTGACTGCTTTAACCCTAACAGGTGTTGATCAGGGCACTGCCAGTTGGGGTGATTATGATAATGATGGTGACCTCGACTTTATCATCAGCGGCAAAACAAGCTCTACATCTTCAGGTGATCCTGTTACGCAAATCTATAAAAATGAAGGCTCAAATGTTTTTAGCCTGCAAACAGCCATTTCTTTAACTGGAATTCTTGATTCTGAAATCGAATGGGCTGATTATGACAATGATGGCGATCTGGATTTCTTCATGATGGGTACCAGCAATTCGGGTTCTTATGTTTCAAAATTGTATAAAAACAATTGTTCTGTCAGCAACTCAGCTCCGGGAAGCCCGACAGGGCTTACATCAATTGTCCATGTGAATGATGTCAGCTTCAGTTGGACAGCTCCGACTGATGATCATACTGCACAAAACGGGCTTTCTTACAATATCTACATTGGTTCTACAGATTCCACTACAAACCTGCTTTCGCCCATGGCAAACAAATCCACCGGCTTCAGAAAAGTAGTTTCGATAGGTAATATAAACCTTGTGGATACCAATATTACATTAAAAGGCATAGCACCCGGCACTTATTACTGGAGTGTTCAGGCTGTTGACAATTCCTTTAAAGGCGGAGCATTTGCCACTGCAAAAACATTTAAAATTGAGTCATTCAGTGATATTTCTTCCAGCAGCTTACCTGCTTATCAATATGGTTCAACAGATTGGGGTGATTTTGACAACGATGGCGACCTTGATTTGCTGGCAACAGGCATGGATGCTTCATCAGGCCGAAACAGCAAAATTTTCAGGAACAATGGAAACACCACTTTTACAGAAATGACAAGCATCAGTCTTGCTCCTGTTTATTACAGTTCCTCAAAATGGGGCGATTTTGACAATGACAACGATCTGGATATTTTAATTTGTGGAAATTCTGCATCAGGAAAAATTTCAAAAATATACCGGAATAATGGTTCAAATACTTTTACAGAACTAACATCACTATCGCTGACAGGAGTGGAATGGGGCGCATCTGCATGGGGAGATGCTGATAATGATGGTGACCTTGATATTTTAATCACCGGAAATTCCGGTTCAACTGTCAGCAAAATCTATAAAAATGAAGGCTCCGGGGCATTTACTGAGGTCACTTCTGTGAGTTTAAAAGATGTATATCAAAGTAGTGTTTCATGGATGGATTATGATAATGATGGAGATAAAGATATTTACCTTTCAGGATATGCAGGTTCAACAAGTGCAAGAATATCAAGTATTTATAGAAATAACGGGGCATTTTCGTTTACAGAAATGACAGGCTTTTCGTTGACACCCCTAAGCTATGGTTCTAATGACTGGTCAGATTATGACGGAGACGGTGACCTTGACTTGCTCCTGACAGGCTATACCAATTCTTCACCCGGATATATCAGTAAAATTTACAGGAATGATGGTGGCACAGCCTTCACTGAACAAACTTCAATCAGCCTGACAGGTGTGGAGTCAGGTTCATCCAGATGGGGTGATTTTGACAATGACGGAGATGCAGATATACTATTGTCAGGATATGATTCATATAGCAGATTGTCAAAGATTTATATTAATAACGGCTCAAACTCATTTACAGAAAAAACAGACATCAATTTAACGGGTGTGAATTATTGTTCGGCAGAATGGGCAGACATAGACAATGATGGCGATCTCGATTTCTTTGTAACAGGTGCAACTTCCGGTTCATCAGTAGGCTCAAAACTTTATCGTGGAAATTACTTAATTAAAAACAACCCACCTGCTGCGCCAACAGCTTTAACGGAAACAATAGACGGCTACAATGTCACCTTAAGCTGGACAAAACCTGCTGACGACCATACCGCAACCAGCAGTTTAAGTTACAATGTGTATGTTTCAACCAATAAAAATGAAGTCAATAAAATGAGCCCAATGGCTGATCTTTCAACTGGTTTCAGAAAGCTTGTATCTGTCGGAAATGCAGGATTAAAAGGCAATTACACCATCAAAGGACTACCGCTTGGAAAATATTACTGGAGTGTTCAGGCAATAGACAATTCATTTCAGGGAAGTACATTTTCAGTAGTAGATTCGTTTGAAATCGGGTATTTTCAGGAAATAACAATTGATTATCCATTTAAATACAAAAGCAGTGCAACCTCCTGGGCTGATTATGACAATGATGGTGATCTTGATTTATTGGTATGCGGAAAAGAAACGGTTAATAATTTGAATATCACTGCAATATACCAAAATAACGGAGATTTGTCATTTTCTTATGTGACTGCCTTGCAGTTTTACAATGTGTATGACGGGGCTACTGCCTGGGGAGATTATGACAATGATGGTGATATTGACTTTGCTATTTCGGGAAATTCCGGCAGTTCAAAAATATTAAGGTTTTATAAAAATAACGGAAATGCTGCATTTTCGCAATTAACACTAATTCCTGACGGCTATTCAAAATCAGCCATGAACTGGGGAGATGTTGACAATGATGGTGATTTGGATTTATTATCTGCAGGCAGCAGTTGGACAACGCTTTCTGATATTTATTTTAACAATGGAAATGATGCCTTTTATGCACCCTATCCATCAGGAATAACAGGTGTTAACGATGGTGGTTCATCGCTGGTGGACTATGATCTGGATGGTGATTTGGATTACTTTATTAATGGAATAGATAACAGTTCAAACAGATATAGTAAAATCTACAGAAATGATGGTCTTTATACTTATACGGAAATGACAGGGATAAGCATCAGAAAACTAAGTAATGGCAGTTCTGCTTGGGGAGATTACGACAATGACGGAGACCCGGATTTGATTTTAACAGGCACTGATGGCTCTTCCCATTATTCAAGGATTTTCCGGAACGATGGCTCAAATACTTTCACTGAAATAACCACTGCCAGCTTTCCAGGTCTCACCTACAGTTCAGTAGAATGGGGAGATTTCGACAATGATGGTGATCTGGATATCTTTCTGCAGGGATACAACGGAACCAGTCCTTTGACCAAAGTTTTTATAAATAATGGCTCAAATTCTTTCACAGAAATGACAAATACAGGATTGAAAAATCTGTGGCTGGGAAAATCAACGCTGGCAGATTTTGACAATGACGGTGACCTGGATATTGCATTAACAGGTATGGACGAAAACTATAACGGCAACCTGAAGATATACAGAAATATATGTTCTGTAAAAAACGAAGCACCTGATACTCCTGTGATTATTAAATCTACAGTGAATGATTATGAAGTAACTTTCTCTTATTCAAAAACTACAGATGACCACAGCAGTCAAAATAGCCTGACGTATAATATCTGTGTCAGCACTTCGAAAAATGCAGTAAATGAATTATCTCCCAATGCCAACATTGCCAATGGATTCAGAAAAATAATTGGAATCGGAAATACAGGATATTTAACCAATACCTATACATTGAAAAACCTGACAGCAGGTAAGTATTACTGGGCAGTTCAGGCAATAGATAATTGTTTTAAAGGTAGTGCATTCAGCAACATTGATTCCTTTACAATTATTGACCCTTTTACTGATATGACAGGTATTTCAATTGCAAAAACCACTTTGGGAAGTACTGATTGGGGTGATATGGACAATGATGGAGATCTTGACCTGTTAATTACCGGATGGAGCAACTCAACACAATTAACCAAGTTATACAGGAATGATAGTTCAAATGTATTTACGGAATTAACAGCAACAAGCTTTATCGGGTTGGGTTACAGTGCTGCTGCCTGGGGCGATTATGACAATGATGGTGACCTGGATATTTTAATGAATGGATTAAACAGTACTTATGGTGAAATCACTTTGCTATATCGAAATAATGGCTCAGGGTCTTTTACAAATATAACCAACATTAGTCTGCCATCTACCCGTCAGGGCGATGTGGAATGGTCTGATTTAGATAATGATGGAGATATGGACATGCTTTTAGCAGGAAACAGTGGATATTATGTAGTTTGCAAAGCGTTTAAAAATTCAGGTTCAGGTGCTTTTACTGAAATGACTATGTCAAATTTGAAAGGTATTTACGATGCCTCACTCGATTGTGGCGATTATGACAATGATGGCGATCAGGATATTCTAGTTACCGGAAGCACAACATGGTCAGGAACAACACCTTATACGGCTATATACAGGAATAATGGTAATTTTTCATTTACTGAAATGACAGGAATTTCCCTGACTGGCGTTTATCAGGGCTGCGCTAAATTTGGTGATTACGACAGTGACGGAGATTTGGATATAGCTTTAAATGGTCGTATCAACAGTTCAACACCAATAAGCAAAATTTATAAAAACAATGGTTCAGGGGGATTTACTGAGTTAAGCGGAATAAGCATTGAACAGTTAGGTTATTACAGTAAGGTTAATTGGGGAGATTATGACAATGATGGTGATCTGGATATTTTAATGAATGGTTCCGGCTCATCTTCAAAAACGATGATTATTAAAAATCATGGTTCAGATATTTTTACCAATTTAACAAGTATAAATTTGACTGTAGCGAGTCCTGGTGCATCATCATTTGCTGATTATGACAACGATGGGGATCTGGATATTGTTTTGGTAGGAAACGATGAATACAATGTTGCTCAGGGCAAGATTTATCGGAACAATTGTATAAAATCAAACAATCCACCTTCAAAACCAACATCTTTATCTTACTCAGTAAGCGGGCATGATGTTACATTTAGCTGGGCAAAAACAACTGATGATAACTCAGCTCAAAATGGTTTAAGCTATAATCTGTTTCTGGGTACGACAAAAAATGGGGTTGAGATAGTCTCCCCATTATCAAATACTGCTAATGGATTCAGAAAAGTGGTGAATTTTGGGAATGCAAACCTGAAAAACACCGGAATCACTGTAAAAGGTCTTTCTGGTCCATATTACTGGGGTATTCAGGCTGTGGATAACGCTTTCAAAGGTGGAGAATTTGCCACAGATTCCATTTTTATCAAATATGATCAAAGCATTACATTCACTCTGGGGACAAAAGTTTATGGTGATCCTGATTTCAATCCCGGAGCCACTGCAACATCTAATCTGACTGTAAATTATTCATTTTCAGACACTAACATTGCCTCTATTGTCAACAATAAAATTCATGTTAAAAAGCCCGGAACTTGTTATATTTATGCTGATCAGGCAGGAAATTCGATGTATTATCCGGCAGCACAAGTATTTGATACACTTTTCGTAAGCAAAGCAATACTGACCGCCATTGCTGATAACAAATCAAAGACTTTTGGAGATGCAAATCCGGCATTTACAATCACTTATTCAGGATTCAAAGGTTCTGATAATGTTTCCGTTCTGGATACCGTACCGACAGCTACCTGTTCGGCTACTCAATATTCAAGCAAAGGAACTTATGATATTATTCCTGCAAACGGAGGTGATAATAATTACAGTTTCAGTTATGTGAACGGAACTTTGACCATTGGCAAAGCAACCTTAACCGCCACTGCCGATAATAAATCCAAAACTTATGGAGATGCAAATCCTGCATTTACAATTACATACAGCGGATTCAAAGGTTCTGATAATGTTTCCGTTCTGGATACAGTTCCGACTTCAACTTGTTCAGCAACGCAATATTCCAATCAGGGAACTTACAACATCATTCCTGCAAACGGTGGTGACAACAATTACAGTTTCAGTTATGTGAACGGAACTTTGACCATTGGCAAAGCTACTTTAATCACCACTGCCGATAATAAATCCAAAACTTACGGAGATGCAAATCCGGCATTTACAATTACTTACAGCGGATTTAAAGGTTCTGATAATGTTTCCGTTTTGGATACTGTACCGACTGCCACCTGTTCGGCTACGCAATATTCCAATCAGGGAATTTACAACATCGTTCCTGCAGACGGTGGTGACAATAATTACACTTTCAGCTATGTGAACGGTACTTTGACCA
>Ga0172370_10005322_pt1 | contig 16666 bp, 14 predicted proteins | sample LakKiv5m_FD_114538 | JGI IMG/M metagenome (GOLD analysis project Ga0172370, IMG submission 114538) | Freshwater microbial communities from Kabuno Bay, South-Kivu, Congo - kab_022012_11.5m | ecosystem: Environmental > Aquatic > Freshwater > Lake | place: Democratic Republic of the Congo...
CGAAGGCCCTTTTTAATGAAACTTGGAAGCCGGTCCCTTGGCATTTGAAAGATTTGCTGCCGGGAAACGGGTATCAAAGAGTCTTATTTCTGACGATCCCTGAGGGGAACGAGCCTCGTGAACAGCCGTTAGTTTTCTCATCTGAAATTGACCGGGCCGTCCATTCCATCCTTCCAGGCATCATCTCAAACTGCCGCGTACGGCCTCACTAATGGGTGGAGCAATCTTGTGTTCCCAAACTCCGGTTTGGGAACGAGATTGCCTTTAGTCCCACGCGTAACTGAGGCATTAATTTTCGTCTCGGATTTTTGCTTGATAATTTCCACATATTTTCCTATGTTTTTCCCAGTTACCAACGACACCCCAAATGACCAAATCAATTTTGCTTTCATAAACCCCGCCTGCCAACGCTGGGATAACCTCATCCTCTGCGGATGATTTCAATTGGAGCAATCGAAAGATGAAAAATCAAATCAAGAAGGTCGTTCTTGCCTATTCGGGCGGCTTGGATACCTCAATCATTATCCCCTGGCTGAAAGAAAATTATCACTGCGAAGTGATTGCTTTTGCCGCCGATTTAGGCCAAGAGGAAGAGCTGGACGGCTTGGAAGAGAAGGCTATTGCCACCGGCGCCTCCAAGTGTTACGTGGAAGATTTGCGCAAACCCTTCATCGAAGAGTATATTTGGCCGACTCTGAAAGCGGGGGCCATTTATGAAGGCCGTTATCTCTTAGGTACTTCCTTTGCTCGCCCGCTCATAGCAAAACGTCAGGTGGAAATTGCCTCTGCCGAAGGCGCCGACGCGGTGGCTCATGGCTGCACCGGCAAGGGCAACGATCAGGTTCGTTTCGAGCTGACCTACAAAGCATTCAATCCCAAGCTGCACATTATCGCCCCCTGGCGAGAATGGGACATCCGTTCTCGTGAAGACGCCATCGCCTACGCTGAAGCGCGCAAGGTGCCGATTAAAGCCACCAAGGAGAAAATCTACAGCAACGACCGCAACATTTGGCATCTGAGTCACGAGGGCGGCGATCTGGAGAATCCTTGGAATGAGCCGCAGAAGGAGCTTTTCCGTCTCACAACGCCTCTGGAAGAAGCACCCGATAAGCCGACCTATGTGGAAATCGAATTTGAGCAAGGAATCCCGCTTGCGGTTGATGGCGAGCGCATGGATTCGGTGCCGTTGGTTCACTATCTCAATGACATTGCCGGACGAAACGGAATCGGGCGCGTGGATATGGTGGAGAATCGCTTGGTGGGAATCAAGTCGCGCGGAGTTTATGAAACGCCCGCCGGAACCCTCTTGCATCTTGCACACCGGGAATTAGAAAGTCTGGTGCTGGATCGTGACACCTTGCACTACAAGGAAATGATGGCTCCCAAGTACGCCGAGCTGGTGTATAATGGCGCTTGGTTCACACCGTTGCGCCAAGCCCTGGATGCCTTTGTAGAAGCCACACAAGAAAACGTTTCCGGCACGGTGCGCTTGAAGCTTTACAAAGGCAATTGCATCGTTGCCGGACGCAAATCGCCCTACTCACTGTACCGCGAGGAGTTGGCCACTTTTGGGGAGGAGGACGTCTACGACCAAACCGACGCCAACGGCTTCATCAACCTCTATGGCTTGCCGCTGAAAGTGCGCGCTTTGGTGGAGATGGAATGGGGCCGGCATCGCAAGCTGTCCGAGCCGGATTACAGCAAATTCAAGCGAGATTAGGGTAATGCAGCAGAAAATCTGGAGCGGCCGCTTTCAAAAGCTCACCTCGGCGCTGATGGAGGAATACAGCTCATCGTTGAGCTTTGATCGGCTGCTTTTCGACGCGGACATCCAAGTCAACCAAGCTTGGGCGACGGCTTTGATAGATGCGGGCGTCTACACGCCGGAGGAAGCGGAGCAGGTTCGCAATGCGCTCGAGGGCATCCGTAGCGATTTCTATGCGGGCAAGCTTACCTTCTCGTCGGGCGACGAGGACATTCATTCCGCCAACGAGCGCTGGCTGACCGAAGGAATGGGCGAGTTAGGGGCGCGCATTCACACCGGTCGCAGTCGCAACGATCAGGTCGTTACCGATTTGAAAATTCACTTGCGTGGTGAGACGCTTCAGCTTAGCACTGCCTTGCATTCACTGCAAAAAGCCCTGGTCGATTTGGCGGGAAAGCATATGACGACGATAATGCCAGGGTACACCCACATGCGCCAGGCACAGCCGATTTCCTTTGCCCACTATTTGTTGGCGCTCTTTTTTCAAATGCAGAGAGATGCGGAGCGACTTTCCGAAGCCTCCCGTCGCTGCAACAAGATGCCGTTAGGATCCGGCGCTTTGGCCGGCGCGGCATTTGCTATCGACCGGAAAAAACTCGCTCGCCAGCTTGGATTCGACGGCCCTACGGAAAACAGCATGGACGCCACCTCCGACCGTGATTTTGTCACTGAACTGTTATTTATCTGCACGCAGATTATGCTGCATCTCAGCCGCGTCGCCGAGGATTTTATCATCTGGTCCTCGGAAGCCTATCGCTTCCTCGAAATCGACGAGGCCTACTCCACCGGTAGCAGCATGATGCCGCAGAAAAAGAATCCCGATTCGCTGGAGCTGATTCGCGGCAAGACGGCGCGGGTGGTCGGCAATCAGGTCAAGCTGATGATGCTAATGAAGGGAATTCCAACCGCCTATGCCCGAGACTTGCAGGAGGACAAGGAGCCGATTTTCGATTCGCTGGCGCAAGCCATACTCTCTGTTCGCGTTTTCACCGGCGTCTTGGAAACCCTGAAGGTCAACGCCGAAGCTATGCGAGCAGCGCTCGATCCGACTCTGTACGCCACGGATTTGGCGGACTATCTGGTGCGGAAAGGCCTCCCCTTCCGCAAAGCCCACGAGATCGTCGGGCAAATCGTCGCTTCTGCTGATGAGCGCGGTGTTTCGTTAGCCTCGCTGAGTACGGAGGAGCTACGAGGCTTTTCCGCCCTCTTTGCGGATGACGTTCGGGATTTGTTCGATTCTGTTGCTTCCATTAACAAACGGAATTTGCTTGGTGGCACAGGACCGGCGTCAGTTGCGCAACAAATCAAAACCGCAAAAGGGATTCTGGAAAAGGCAATGCCTGCTCATAACATTTGAGGTTTGGATGTCATTGAAGAGATGTCCTTCAGCCTGACCGTCCGCAGGCGGGAAGGAATATTTGTATGACAGTAGACGGACTCCAACTGGCGGCTCTTGTGCTTTACATACAAGGATGCCTGCGGCATGACAGTGTTGTTTTATGCCGAGTGAACCAAAAGCAGAGATGTTATTCAGAAGGAATCTTTGCATGACAGCAAACAGACTCCAACTGGCGGCTATTATGTTCTACATACAAGGATGCCTTCTGCATGACATGGTTGTTTCGCGGGAGAAAAAAAGTGTTGACCTATAACAGGCGACTGACAACCTGCGACCCGAGACGGCGACCTGCGGCTTGTCTCCTGCATAACATCATTGTTTCGCGGGAGAGAACCTATTAACCTTTGACAGGGGACTGACAACCTGCGACCTGCAACCTGTGACTTGCATCGTGCCCCGCATGACACGGTTGTTTTGCGGCAACTGCATCAAAAAAGGAGGGAGAATTACACCTTACGAAGTTCCTGTATCAAGAACGCCTAACTTTGGGAGAATTGATGATGACTGACAAAATGATCAATCTCGGACTGCAATTATTGGAGCTGGAATTTGGTCGTGATCGCGTCAAAACGGCGATTGAGGCAGTGAAAAAGTTTCGCGTCGAAGTGCCCAGTTGGGTGTTCGGCAAATTTGGCGGCGGACGATTTGGCGGCTATCTGCCTCCCGGTCCGGCGCGCGACGTCTATGAGAAGCTGGACGATGCGGCCGTGGTGCACAAGCTGACCGGCGCGACGGAGACAGTGGCGATGCACGTCCTCTGGGATTTTTCCGCCAATAGCGACACCGGCGACTACAATCTTGCTAAGAAAGTCGGCCAAGCGGCCTTGGATCGAGGATTGCGAATTGGCTCCATCAGCCCAACCTACTTTTTGACAGGATCACAACGAGGCAGCATGTCGGCGACGGAAAAGCAAACGACTGATCGTTACATCCAGCAGACCATTTTGGGCGGACGCATCGCTCAGGAAATCGGCGGTAAATTGCTGACCATTTGGCTGCCGGACGGCTCCTTATACCCGGGTCAAATCGAGTTGAGGAAAGCCTACGAAATGGTGATTGGAACCCTGCAGGCTGCCTACAAAAGCATTGCCAAGGAAGTGACCATCCTCATCGAGTACAAAGTCTTTGAGCCGGGGACCTACAGTACGCTGATCTCCGATTGGGGGACGTCCTATCTGCTGGCGCAAAAGCTGGGACCGAATGCAGGTGTCTTGGTCGATCTGGGCCATCATCATCACGGCACCAACATCGAGCAGATCGTCGCCCGCTTGGTGAGCGAAAAGATCAAAGGCGGCTTTCATTTCAACACCCGCTATGCCGCCGATGACGATCATTCGGTGGAGCCGAATCAGGAATTGGCGAGAATCTTCTACGAGCTGGCGGTTGGCGGTGCGGTGTGCAACGATGACCCGGACAAGAATTGGGCCTACATGATCGACCAATGCAGCGGACGAGAGAATCGTATTCACGCCATTCTTCACAGCGTAGACTCGCTTCAAATTTCTTTGGCCAAGGCGATGCTGGTGGATCGCGGCAAGCTGGAAAAATACCAGGCGGAGGATGAGATCATTCTTGCCAATCGCACCTTCAACGACGCTTTGTTACACGCGGACGTTCGCCCGCTGGTTGCGGCGGCGCGGTTGGAGAGAAATCTGCCGGCGGATCCCATTGCAGCCTATGTGGAGAGCGGTTATCAGAAAAAGATTGTCGGCGAGCGAGGGTAGAGATTCTTCGGCAAGCTTGGTGAGGAAAAAAAGAAAGGCTAATCATCGATTGCTTGATTAGCCTGCTTCAGTGCCGGGGGCGGGAATCGAACCCGCATGGAGTTACCTCCGCGGGATTTTGAGTCCCGTGCGTCTACCTATTTCACCACCCCGGCTTGTATTTTTTGGCGGGAAAATATAATCAATCGGTCGAAGAATGTCAAGGGAAAGTTGGGCAGTTGTTCAGAGCGCGGCTAATCTATGGCTAGGCGTAATAAGGAGATCGAAAAATGGCGAAACCCACTGACATTGAATTAGCAACTCTGATTATTGCAGTAATAGGAGCCTTAGCGTGGCTTCCCACCATTATTCCTCTGTTTCTTTCGAAAAGCATCGAAGGCAAAGTAATCAGCCAGTATGCAAGTCTGGGTAAACTGCCAAATGGCAAAGATGCCTCAATTCTGGTTCAAAAGATGTCGTTGTTCGCCAAAAACAAGGACTTTTTCCTTAGAGACATTAAGGTGTACATAAAGTACCCTACTACTCAGGAAATAAACTGTAGGGTGTGGACATGGAGACATCTCACATTCACATTTAATGAGAATGGTCGTGCAGTCCAAAAGAGCCTCCGAATAGATGCCCGTGAGTACTTAATTCATAATACAGTGCTGCCGCGAGATCAAGCAGTAGTCGGATATCTATCCTTCTCCGCAGACTATCTGAACGATGAAGAATATGAGTACATAAGATATGTGTTCATAGATTTTGAAGGGAGAAAACGACAACTATTAATTTACAGCAAAAATATCTCAGATGAAGAGACCTATTTTGATGATAGCATATGGAGTGATATGCCCGATTAGCAAATGCAGTCGACTGGAAAAAGCGTCGGCTGATTTGTAGCGTCACAAGGAGAGGCCATGAATGGATATGAGAAATGCGTGCTTGAAGCTCTTAGTTGGCTAATTCAGACTGATCGGGAGCTTATAGAAACTCAGCCAAAAGAAGAGTGTATAAACCACAAGCTCGCGCAATACTTAGAAGCCGTGCTACGGCAAGAGGATCTGTTAAGCTGTTGTGCTGTGGACATTGAATACGACAAGCATAGAGAAGATGAAAAGAAAACCTCCGAAGGCCGAAAGATAAGACCTGACATAATTGCGCATGAATGCCGGAGTGGCAATAGAAACAATTTGATTGTCATAGAAGCAAAGAAAAGATATGACGTGAAAAAGGATAGAGATAACGTTGCCTATCTTGTAAATAGCATGGACTATCAATACAAGGTCGGAGCAGTTATATCATACCTCCCGAGGAAGGACTATGTGAAAATTAAGTTTTTGAAACGAGGCGGAGGTTGGGAAAAGTATCGGCTAAGCAAGGCTGATCTCACGATTACAGAAAGCAAACGATGAACCTCATAATCACCAGATGCTGCCGATCCCATGCGGCTGCTGATGATCAATGAATTAAGCAGTAGATCGGCTTTCTACCACAAATAGAGCTTGACTGTGACTCACAAAATTCACATCTTCCTCACCCTATTATTATTGTGGCAATTGATAGTCAATCCGTCACTCGGTAATTCTATGTCTCAAAGCATCACCCCAAAGAGCCGGGATGTCAGCGTTCCCCAGTGGGCCAAGACCGTGGTTTGGTATCAAATCTTTCCTGAAAGGTTTCGTAATGGTGATCCGAACAACGACCCCAAGTTGGAAGACATTCAAGGCTCCTATCCTCACGATCAGACTTCACCTTGGCAAATACATCCTTGGATCTCGGATTGGTATGAGCTTCAGCCGTATGAAAAGCGGAATGGCAAGAGCATCTGGTTCAACATCCAGCGCCGGCGCTACGGCGGAGATTTGCAAGGCATTTTGGACAAGCTGGACTACCTATCGGATTTGGGCATCGGCGCGCTGTACCTGAATCCGGTATTCGAGTCGCCCTCCAGTCACAAATACGATGGCGCCACCTACCATCACATCGATCCGAATTTTGGTCCCGATCCTGCCGGAGATCGCCGGCTCATCGCCCAAGAGGTGCCGCATGATCCATCTACTTGGACTTGGACGGCCGCGGACAAGCTGATGCTGAAACTCATCCAAGAAGTCCATGATAGAGGCATGCGGATTATCTTTGACGGCGTGTTTAATCACATGGGACTCAATAGCTGGGCCTTCCGCGATGTGGTGAAGAATCAGGAAAAGTCCTTGTACAGGGACTGGTTCTCCATCAAGTCCTGGGATGATCCGGTGGCCGGGACGCAGTTCAACTACAAAGGCTGGTTCGGCATTCGCGAGCTGCCGGAGTTGAAACAAGACAAGAATGGCACCGTCGCCGGACCGAAAAAGTACATCTTTGACATCACCAAGCGCTGGATGGACCCCAACGGGGATGGCAATCCTGAAGACGGCATCGATGGCTGGCGGTTAGACGTCGCCTTTTGCGTAGCGCACCCGTTTTGGAAGGATTGGCATCGGCACGTCAAATCCATCAATCCCGAGGCGTACTTGACGGCAGAGGTGATCGATCCCATCAAAGTGCTCAAGCCCTATCTGCAGGGCGACGAATTCGACGCCGTGATGAATTATAATTTCGCTTTCACCTGCGCCGAGTATTTTATTGCGGAAAAAGATCGCATCACCACCCAAAAGTTTGATGAGCGTCTGCGCGAGCTGCGCGAGGCTTTTCATAAGCCGATAGCATTCGTTCAGCAGAATTTGCTCGACAGCCACGATTCGAATCGCATCGGCTCGCACATCGTCAATCGCAATCTGTGGAATTATCGCGATTGGAGCAATTATCACAAAATATCCAAGGGGAACAATCCTGCTTATGATACTCGCAAACCGAGCGCAGATGAGCTGCAAATCCAAAAGCTGTGCGCCATTTTTCAGATGACCTATCTTGGCGCGCCGATGATCTATTACGGTGACGAAGTGGGCATGTGGGGCGCGAACGATCCATGCTGTCGCAAGCCGATGGTTTGGGATGATCTGATTTATGCGGATGAGGCGCGCTTGCCGGATCAAACCATGCGCGCAGCACCGGATAAGGTTGAGGTGAATCGAGGTTTGCTCGACCATTATCGCAAGCTCATCCACATTCGCAATGAGAACGAATCATTGCAGTTTGGGGATTATCAGACCTTGCTCGTTGACAATGCGAATGAATGCTATGCCTTTTCCAGAAACTATCAAAGCCATTCAATCATTGTGTTGATCAATAATAGCAAAAATCCAAGAAGCGAGAAGATTCCCGTTTCGCCCCGAAAACGATATGTCGATTTGCTGAACGAGGATCGGATTTATGAATCGCAGGACGCAACAATGATTGTGGATTTTCCCCCTAAATGGGGATGCATTTTGCGCCGGCAATGATCGAGTCAGATTGTAGTTATTGCATAGCGTAGCAATTGGCCTCGAACACAGCTACCAACCGCCAATTTACGCCAATAAGCGCGAATACGGTGCTACTTTGCAGAAGCTTGCACAACAGCGTAGATTTAACTCAAGATGATTAAGGACAAAATCATCTTGACTCTCATCATTTTAACTTTGGGCTGTGGCATTGACGCTTTCGCAATTAGCGTTCATTCGCGTTCATTAGAGGTTGCAAAACGTTCATAGGCATTATGGTTTTGCCAGAGTAATGTCACAATGATGAGAGGCAAAAACGCCTCACTCATTCGGTCTCCCAAACAAGTGGCAAGCACGCAGCAGATCGCACTAAACGAAACTCAGCAAAAAGGGCAATGGTTATGCAAAAGCAAAGCATGGTAACACGACGCTCAAGTCTAAAGGGGATCGGAGCAATCGGGGCGATGGCTGTTTTAGGACCTCAGGTGCAGGCGGGTGAAACCAAGGCTCCGCCTCCTCCGAAGCGAGCCGGTAAAGCGAAGGACGTGCGAGAAAAAATCTTTGCAGCAGTCTGGCAGACCCCGTTCGTCGATACGCATGAGCATCTCATCGAAGAAAAGGATCGCCTGTCCGGCACGGCTCACTCCCGGATCAAAAGCGACGATTGGTCCATGCTTTTCAGTCATTACCTCAATTCGGACATGCTGACGGCCGGCATGCCCAAGGAGGCGCACGACAAGTTTTTCTCGCCGGAGATAAACCCCATTGACAAGTGGAAGCTGTTGGAGCCTTACTGGCCCGCAGTGAAGAACACCGGCTATGGCCAGTCAGTAGCTATTGCCATCAGAGAATTGTACGGAGTTGATCAGCTTTCTTCTAAAACCGTTCATGAGGTTCAGGCCGGCTATGAAAAATTACGCCGGCCCGGCTTTTACAACCATTTGCTGCGCGAGGCTGCCAATATCGAATCTTGCCAGGTGAATTGCCTCGCCAAGCCATTCGAAGAATCAGCTATGCCCACGCTTTTGATGCAGGATTTGAGTATCGTCGGCATGTTCAATGGTCCCAGCTTTAGCACCTTTGGCACGCCCACAGGATTAAAGGTCACCAGCTTGTCCGACTGGCATAAAGTCATTGATTGGTGGTTCGAAAAGTACGGAGCCTACGCCGTGGCGGTGAAATCGCAAAACGCTTACAGCCGGGACATTGACTATGAACAGGTTCTTGCCGAAAAAGTCGAGGCCGTTTTCAGCAAGCGGTTACAAGAAGAAACTTTGATGGACAGCGAAAAGAAAGCACTGGAAGATCATTTGTTTTGGTATGCCGTCAACAAGGCAACCGAAAAGAGGCTGCCGATCAAGCTGCACACCGGTTATTATGCCGGTCAGAACGGCATGCCCTTGTCGCGTCTGATCAATAATCCCGGCTCGGCTTGCAATCTGTGCAAAGCGTCCCAACAGACGCCGTTCGTTTTCATGCACATCTGCTACCCCTACTATGAGGAGCTGATCTCCGTCGCCAAACACTACACCAATGCGCACGTGGACATGTGCTGGGCTTGGATCATCAATCCCATCGCCGCCAAAGACTTTTTGAAGAAGTACCTGCTCACAGCCCCGGCCAATAAGATTCTCACCTTCGGCGGAGATTACGTACCGGTGGAAGCCGTCCTCGGTCACGCCACGGTCGCCCGTCGGGGCATCGCCTTGGCTTTGACGGAATTGGTGGATGAAGGGTGGTTGAATCCGGACGAAGCCTTGGAGCTGATCGAGCCGATCATGCGCGGAAATGCTCGCCGGATTTTCAACCTTGAAGAAAAAACAAAGCTGTTGGAGCAAGTTAAATGGTCATAAATAAGGCGAGCGTGTTCGTTGTCGTAATGTTATGGGTGTCGTTAAGCATGCGCTGTCACCAACCGTCAGGAGAACCAGTGACGCAGTTAACCTTTGATGAAAGCAAGAATCACGATCTGGATAACAATGACAATTTTTCCCCGGACGACCAATGGCTGGTCTATGATACCCGCACCGACGCCGGCGGTATCGGCGGTTGCCAAACCATCGAGCGGGTGAACGTTGCAACGGGCAAGAGCGAAGTTTTGTACCAGACGCAAAATCCCACTGAGTACGGCCCCGGTGCCGCCGCGGTCAGTTACAGTCCGGTGGAAAATAAAGTGGTCTTCATTCATGGCTTGTTGAATTGCATTGCCGAACGGCCTTATGCTCAGTGGCGACGAATAGGTGTTATGGTGGATGTTCGGCAGCCGAACCGGCCCATTTTCATGGATGCCCGTGACGTGACCTCGCCCTTTACTCCGGGCGCTTTGCGCGGCGGCACCCATCGCCACGAATGGAGCGGCGACGGCCAGTGGATCGGCTACACCTACAACGATGCCGTCATGAAAGCTTTGGAGGATCGAACCGGCGAGCATTGGAATCTCCGCACCATCGGCGTCTCGCGGCCCATCAAGCCGGTAACTGTAGATCGCAATCCTGAAGGTGAAAATAACGATGGCGAGTGGTTTTCCGTTCTGGTGGTGAAAGTGGTTCCCAATCCCAAGCCCGGCTCGGACGAGATCAGCCACGCGGCGGACGATAGCTGGGTGGGAATTCGCGGCTATCAAAAAGCGAATGGAAGCTGGCAGCGCGCGCGCTCCTTTCTCGGCACGGTCCGCAACTCAAAAGGCGAGCCGGTCAAGGAGGTTTTCATCGTGGACATTCCCGAGCAAATCGACATGCCTGGCGACGATGGCCCGCTTGAAGGATCCGAAACGACTTTTCCCATGCCGCCCAGAGGAACAGTGCAGCGGCGGTTGACATTTACGGCAGAGTCCCAACATCCCGGTTGCAGCGGCGTGGTTCGTTGCTCACCGAGTGGGGATCGCCTCGCCTTTTTAGCCAAGGACAGTCAAGGCATCGATCAAGTATTCTTCATTTCTCCTTGGGGTAGTGAACCGAGGCAGGTGACTCGCCATTCCGCTCCCGTGCAAGGCGGCGTGCGCTGGCATCCGGATGGAAGCCAGATTTGCTATATCTGTGACAAGAGCATTTTCATAACCAATGTGTCGCCCGGAGCTCACTTTGGCAAGAGCAAACGCATGACCGAGAAAAGCGAGCAGGCGCCCTCTAATTTGGTCTGGTCACACAACGGCAAGCTGATTGCCTTCAACAAGCTTGTCGGCACGAACAATGAAAACATGAAGAAGCAAATCTTTTTGCTGAAACTGTAAATGCAACGTGGAGTTCTCGATCACCTTGAGGGGATAAGAGGCACTTCATGTCCGGACAACATTTTGCATTTTCATTTGTCATTTTGCCTTTTGCTTTTTGATTTTTGATGTCTACTGAAACACCTTGCCGGGGTAAGGGCAAGCAACAGCACGCATTAGTCGGATGACCTCACTGCAGGAAGGAGGCTATGGCTTTTCGAAAAGTTGCCATGATGCCACAGGAAACAATTACCGAGGCTATCTCCGCCGGCGAACAACGCTTTGACCGAGTGCGGCGCACCATCAGCTTGTTCCTCGGCCCAATTGTTTTCCTCGTGATCCTCATCCTCCCCATGCCTTCTTTGACGCTTCCGGCGCATCGGTTGGCGGCGGTTGTGGGATGGATTCTCATCTACTGGATCGGAGAAGCGCTGCCGATTCCGGTGACCTCGCTGTTGGCGCCGGTGCTCTGTATCGTTTTAGGCATCGCCTCGCCGAGTGCTGCTTTTGCCCCCTTTGCCAATCCCATCATCTTTCTCTTCCTCGGCAGCTTTCTGCTGGCGCAAGGGATGATCGAACAAAAGCTCGATCAGCGCATTGCTTTGGGCATCCTTTCCCTGCCTTGGGTGGGAGAGAGCCCGCGCCGGTTGCTGATTGCGATCGCCTGTATTCCCCTCTTGCTCTCCATGTGGATCAGCGACAGCGCCACTACCGCGATGATCTATCCGATTCTTCTCGGCATCATTTCCGCCTTTGGCAGCTTGACGCAGGCAGCGGATCAGAGCCTCTCATCCGCCCGCTTCAACACCGGATTGTTGCTCACCATCTCCTACGCCGCGCTCATCGGCGGGATCGGCACGCCCATCGGCACACCGCCCAACCTCATCGGCGTCGGCATGATTGACAAGCTGCTAAACGTCAAGATTTACTTTTTCCAGTGGATGCTTCTGGCCGTTCCCATCATGCTGGTCATGTGGCTGGTGATGCTGCTATTCATGATGAAGACTCATCCGCCGGTGGTGAGGCAGTTTCCCGGTCTGAAAGACTTTCTGCAATCTCGGAAAGCCCAACAGGGTTCATGGACGCGCGGGCAGAAAAATGCCTTGGCAGCATTTCTGTTCGCGGTTGCGTTATGGACTTTTCCCGGCATAGTCGCATCGATCGGCGGGACCGATAGCGCGCTGTTCAGGTTTTGCGAAAACCATATTCCTGAAGGCATGGCTTCACTGGCGGCAGCCATTATGTTGTTCATTTTGCCGGTGAGTTGGAAAGAGCGCCGTTTCACCCTCAGTTGGTCGCAGGCTGTCAAGATTGATTGGGGCACTATTTTGCTGTTCGGCGGCGGGCTGTCGCTGGGCGGCTTGATGTTTTCCACCGGGTTAGCGGATGTCATCGGCAAGAATCTCATCGCTTTCAGCGGTGCGAGCTCGCTGTGGGCGATTACGGCCATCGCCATTTTCCTCGCTATTCTCATAACCGAGATGACTTCCAACACGGCGACCGCCAACATGTTGGTGCCGATCATGATCGCCATCGCGCAGAGCGCCGGGGTGAGCGGAATTCCTCCCGCTATCGGAGTGTGTTTGGGCGCCAGCATGGCGTTTATGCTGCCCGTCTCCACACCGTCGAATGCCATTATCTATGGCTCCGGTATGGTGCCCATCACCTCCATGATTCGCGCCGGCGCAATCTTGGATATTTTAAGCTTCTTGGTTATTTTTTTCGGGCTGCGGATTCTTTGCCCGGTGTTGGGGATGATGTAGAGGTGATCATGAAAGTCAGGTCTCGATTTACAGCTCGACTGCCAGTTGAAACGAATCCGGCGACGCCCCCCAAAAAAGAATGTCATGCTGGAAGCATCTTTTCATGTAAAGCACGCGAGCTACCAAAGAGAGTTCGCTTTTCGCTTGAAATGGATTCTTGCCTGCTTAAAAACATTGTGACTGGTTTTTCAAGCTCGGGGAGGATTCGTGAGAATTGTTTGGGGCCGATGTCCTCGGATCGTTGATATGGGATAGGGAATTGGTTACCACAGGCGCGATTACGCGAGATTTCATACCCGCACGGTCACATGCGAGACAAATGGCAAGTCGGCTACCTCGCGTACCGTGTCAGGAAGGCGGTCTCTGGCAGCTTTCATGGAGGCCATCAATGCAGCCGCCACATGAGGTACTTGTGACAGCACTTCTTCGGTCGTGTCGCCAACAACGATTAGATTCGGAAGATCGGGGCTTGTGGCAAGATATTGGTAGTCACTACCGTCATCCAATTTCTCAATTTTAATTTTTAAATCGTAGAGCGCCATTCTTTCACTCCAAAGCCTTCAAGAATTTGAGGTCACATTTCGAGGATGTCAAGAAGAGTGTGTCGCTCAGTAATTCGAGCCTCTTGGTGATCTTTTTCGCTAGCGTCCAACGCTTCGAGGAAATCCTCTCTGAAATGGCCGAAAACATTACAAAAGTACTCTTCGTCTTCAAAATGGACGTCAATGCTGATTTCGCCTGTGTCAATCTTTGCTCTTAATTTTGCCATAGAGGGAACTCCGCGCAAATGTCGTCGCAAAAGTATTCAAAAGAACTTTGAAAAGCAATATGATTCTTACTGCGACCTCGTGCCCCGCATTGACTCATAAAAAAGGTAACCATGCGTTTTGGGAATAGGATTCGTTGCCTCATAATTTATGTAACCGTGTTAAGAAAAGGAGACATGAATTATGGGACCAAAAGCAAGACACGAATATGGCGATGACCTTCGACCTCGATACCGCAAGGCCTCCCAAAAAGAGAAAAAAATCATGCTGGACGAGTTCGTTGCCAACTGTCAATACAACCGCAAATATGCCATCCGGCTGCTCAAGGCATCGCCAAAAACCTCGCATAAGACGAGTCATCGAGGACGAAAAAAACATTACGCCCACCCGGGCATTCTGGAAGTCCTCACATTCATTTGGCGCAGAACGAACTTGCCCTGCTCAAAAAGACTGAAAATCATCCTATCCCTTTGGTTGCCTCATTACCCTTATGAGATTCCCAAAGAGGTCTTGGACGCTTTGCTCAAAATATCTCCTGCCACCATTGATCGCTTGATGAAACCTGATCGTGCCAAGTACCAAAAGAAAGGATTGACTTTTACGAAACCCGGCACCCTGATCAAAAAGCACATCCCCATCAAAACCAATCAATGGGATGAAACCAAGCCCGGTTTCATAGAAGTGGATAGCGTCGCCCATTGCGGCAACTCCGGCGCCGGCAGCTTTGCCTTTACCATCGACTGCGTTGACATCGCCACCACCTGGACCGAGCAACGCGCCGTATGGGGCAAGGGAGAACGAGGGATCCTTAATGCAATGATAAATATTGAACAAAGTCTACCGTTCGAATTGTTAGGTTTCGATTGCGACAATGGCTCGGAGTTCTTAAATTGGCATCTGGTAAGACACTACCTGAAGCGAAAAAAGCCGGTCCAGTTCACCCGATCCCGTGCCTATCACAAAAACGACAACGCCCACATCGAAGAAAAAAACTGGACCCACGTCCGCCAGTACCTCGGCTATCAGCGCTTCGATAAAATCGAGCTGGTTGACATGCTCAACGACCTCTACACCACCGAATGGCGACTTTATTTCAATTTCTTTATTCCGTCGGTAAAGCTAGTAGCAAAGCACCGCCTTGGCTCAAAGATCATCAAACAATACGATTCACCCCAAACACCTTTACAAAGAATCATGGATTCTGACCAAGTCGCCGATGAGAAGAAAACTCAACTCATCGATCTTTTCAATACTCTAAATCCTTTTGTACTACAAGAACAGATGTCAGCAAAAATAAAAGCAATCATGAAAAAAGTGAACGAATGATTCCATACCAGTACCAAGCGAACCATGATAGAAGAAATCAAAACGAAATTTGCTCCTGGGTTTCTATTTTTAGATCTCTGCTCTAGAAATAAGTATCTTCACCCAGTGGAGAACAACACCGGGGCAGAGCACAGAGTTGGGATCTGTTATAGGAAATAAGTTCTGTTCCTCTTTTTAGTGTCACCCAAATTAAAAATAATTTGGGTTACATTTTATTTTGAGGCAACGGGGCCCTCAACAATTTCAATTGCTTTTTTATTGAATCGTTAGAACCTCGTTGGAAATGATCAGAGGCGCAAAATCACCAGTTCGGCTAATCAGACGGAAAGGAGAATATCATGCACCATTCAAGGACTATTGGGATGTTCCTGCTATTCGCGATTTCAATGCTCCAAGCACATCCCGGTCAGATGATAATCAAGTTCACCGCGCCCGGCCGTTTTTGCACCGGCATGACCTTTGACGGTCAGCATCTTTGGGTAGCGGATTACAAAGCCGACCGGCTCTTCAAGATCGATCCGCAGACCGGCAAAAAGATTGCTGAAATTCCCTCTCCCGGCTTTTGGCCCTTGGGCTTAGCTTGGGATGGCCATTCCCTCTGGTGCGGGGACGGCAAGCAGAAAAAGCTCTTTCAGGTCAATGCGCAGAACGGCACGATTCTTAAAACCATCGATGCTCCTTCTTCCAGTCCCGATGGACTGACGTGGGATGGGCGAACCTTGTGGGTGTGCGATAGCCAGGAAAAGCAGATCATGAAGATCGACATGAACGATGGTACCGCCGTGCAGTCGTTTGCTTCACCCGCTTCTTCACCTCAGGGATTGGCCTATGACGGCACCTATCTCTGGTGCAGCGACCGCATGACGGATGAGCTTTACATGATCGAACCAAGCAACGGCGAAGTGATCATCATCCTCAAATCGCCTGGCGCTTATCCGCGCGGATTGGCGTGGGATGGCCGGAATCTGTGGAATGTGGACTATCAGGACGACGAAATCTATCAACTGGTGCGACAGGATCAGGACACATACAAGCTCAGCAACCCGCGTTCATGCAGCGTCACCTTTACCCACGAAGCCAAAATCTATGGGCAAGGAAGGCTGCAGAATCTGGACGTGTACATCGCCGTTCCCGAGGAAAAGCCGCAGCAGAAAATTACCGACATCCAGTTTTCACCCAAGGACAAGAAAAGTATCAAGGACCGTTGGGGCCAGCCCATCGCTCATTTTCAATATCGCAACGAACCGACTGAGTCCCGGCTTCAGTCCGTGATGACGGTGCAAGCCACCATCAGCGATATCCGCTATTTCATTTTTCCCGATCGCTGCGGGACGCTGGCCGATATCCCCAAGGACATTCGCAACCTCTATACG
>Ga0172370_10005334_pt1 | contig 16647 bp, 15 predicted proteins | sample LakKiv5m_FD_114538 | JGI IMG/M metagenome (GOLD analysis project Ga0172370, IMG submission 114538) | Freshwater microbial communities from Kabuno Bay, South-Kivu, Congo - kab_022012_11.5m | ecosystem: Environmental > Aquatic > Freshwater > Lake | place: Democratic Republic of the Congo...
AGCTTCGCTGAGTATTGAGTAGTGAGTATTGAGTAATGAGAAGAAGAAACAAGTTTTTCTCCAAAGACATCATAAATCGTAATCCCATCAACCGTATGGTTAACCATACGCTTGATAGAGGTGGAATAAGAAACTTCAAGAAAGTCTGTTGCGGGATTGGGAGAGAGCCAGAGCTCGCCCGGTGGAATATTATTTTCTTCATTTACGTAATTTACATCAGGTTCATAATGAAAGACAGGATTCCAACTATAATCTAAGAGATATATGTCATCTTTTGAACCGGCATAACAACCGGCAGAAAATTGAAAAATTGTATCACTTTTAGGCATTTCATCATACTTTGGGAATTGAGAAATCCAATTTTTACCACCGTCAGTTGTCATCAATGCTATAAATCTGCTGTTGAAAGCAATTCCGTTCATTCTGTCGAAAAATCTGATTTTATATGGAGATGTCATAGAATCCGGTCCGACCGTATATGGAGTTTCTTTGTAATAAATCAAATCCCAGGTTTCACCTTCGTCCGATGTATGATAAATTCTATCTGTATATTTTATTCCACCATTATACTTGTTATTGTATTCAGTGCATCTCCATCCGTTTCCACTATCCAAAAAGAAAAAAGAATCTCCATTAAAATATGCTGAATCAACCATATCAAATTTTTTCCATGACAATCCATTATCTTTTGACCTTAAAGTATAATAGACCTGGGTAATCTTATAGCTCACAAATAATATTATATCCTTGGAATCCAAATAGGCTGCATCCCATAAATTATATCTACCGAGAGAATCAAATCCTGGAATAAAGATTTTATTCCAAGTATTGCCACTGTCGTTTGTAAGATAAAGATATCTTTTTGTTGAAACCATTCCTGTTTTTTTATCGAGCATATTTAGAGTAACTCCAATGTTATATGTATCTTTGTCAAGAATAGTAAATTTCCAAGTTTTACCTTTATCATCAGACTTGATAATCGCTGTCGTTTTTTTAATTGGTGGTTTCCAATAATCTTCAATTACTAAACCAAATAAGGAATTGGTATCCAGATATTGAACTTTTATTACTTGATTTGTTTTAAATAATGTATCAAATTTATCATTTACCGGGTCATATTTAGTAATTGTAGTATCCATAGAAATAGGTGTCCAATTTAGCCCGCCATTACTTGTGATGAGAAGATACTGTTGAATAAATTTCTTTGGAGAACTTATAAAGTTTGTTGCGATAATTCCATTCATAGAATCACAAAAACTAATATCCATAGCATTCTGCCACCTGGAACCGCCAATTAATTGTGTATAATATTTTGTCCACTTTCCAAAAATTGGTGAATCTGTTGTAAATAGCAGGCAAAATATAAAAATTAAACAAATTACATACTTTTTCATTCGTAATCCTTTGATTAAAAAATAATAGCAGGCTGAAAAATTCAGCCTGCATTCAGTTAAAATTCATTTAGCAATAATGATTTTGCCACTTCCGACTATTTCACCATCTAATGTAATATTATAAAATAGAAGTCCATTAAATTGGGATAAGTCAATTACATAATTGCTTTCTTTAATTAATCCTTTTTGTAAAAGAATGTTCTTAAAACTTTTTCCAAGATAATCATAAAAGTTAATCTGAATTGTTCCTTCGATATTGCCAATTGAGTAAACCTTAAATTGATTATTTTGAATAGGGATAAGTTTGACTGAAGTATTAGATTTTAAATTCTGCAAATGTTCATCCGGTTGCTCTAATACTCTCGGATGGTAATCATAGCTGCAAATTTCAGTACAGCCTTCCGGACATTCTTCTCCAATTCTGATTGGTAAGCCAACTCTCGTTACTGTCGGTGGATTTTCCGTTTTATCAACAACGTAGAATACCTGACAGCATGCATCAACAATACAAGGCTGCAATCTCCAGCCATTCGTAATGTATTGCTTCAATTCCCAGCATGGTTTATCGTTAACTGTGGTCATACCACAACTTGCTGGACCATATTTCAATAAAAGTTGAACAGATTCTTTAAAAATTCCATTCAATGTACACTCAGTGCATTCTTCATTCAGATAAGTGATTGTTCGCACATAATATTCATTACAGCTTTGACTATATTGAATAGCAACATCTACAGAGCAATCCGGGCAATCACTCAATGCAAAAGTTAGAACTTGGTCAGTCCAAGGATCACAACTTGTACCTCCACAAGGTGGGTCATCGCTGAAAGCTATTTGATTCAGACCAATAAAATTGGCAAATATCAAAATCAAAAATATCTTTTTCATAAAATACTTCTCATTTCTTTAATTTTTTTTATATTTGAAAGTTTTTTTAGTCACAGTGTTCATTAAATTTTTTGTGGCTAAAGTTCGCTCAGCCGGTGGGGCAGTCTACCGGCTTTGTTATTTGTAATGCCCCGAAATAGACAATCATATCCTATTCCTCCTTTACTTTCCGTAGTTTTGAATTTTTGTTTTGAATTTATTTTGGATAAATCCGAAAACGGACTTACTGCGGTTATTATCAATGGAAAGAGGATCATGTAAACGACATAACTCCTTGCTACATAAAGATTTACGTGTGGGGATGTTTTTATACTTGAACCAGCCATTAAATACCTTCTAATTTATTGCAAGCACACCATTAATTTCGAAAAATTAAAATTCGTCGTTTGATTACATAAATAATTTAAAGAATATTTTTTACAATTCCTAAGGATTTTTCAAATTATTTTTTACAAAATTAGTTAGCTGCTCTAAACTCTTGAAAAGTTAATTGTATTGAATTGTATTGCACTTCTCAGATCATAAAATTTTTTTAATGGTCTAAAAACTACAATAAATTCATATATTTTGAGCCTATCAATTATCTTACAACATTTATTTTCATTATGTCGAATTTTCCGCTTTGCTCAAACACTGCATAATAAATTCCATTAACAATTTGCATCCCTCTGATGTCCCAAATATATGCACCGGATATGCTGTTTTTCTCCATAAGTGGTTTTCCGCTGACATCATAGATTTTCAAATTATATAGGTTGTCGTTATCAATCCGGAATGTGATTATTTCCGAAAAAGGATTCGGAGCTGCGTTAATGAAAGTGCAGCTACCGGTAAGCTCTGCTACTGAAGAAAAAGGTTTTGCCGAACCAAACAAGGGAATTGTCAGAGTCTTATCATTTGAATTAATAACCAAATTTGTACGTTTGTCACCGGCTGTCTTTGGCTGGAATCTTACCATCAGATTTAACGCTTCATCGGGTTTTACGGTTCGCGGAAAAATTTGAGTTAGAACGTAAAATTCGAGGGAATCATTCCCCGATAACACAGGCTGCTGAATGATTAGGTCAATATTGCCTTTATTAGAAATCTTGAAAGAAGTATCTTTCGATTGGGTAGCGTTAATTTTACCAAAATCCAGCTCATTAATTGATGAAACAATTGTCGGACTGGGCAGTATGTATGCGTCTGCCTGTAGATTCAATTTTGGATTGACATCATCATTTGAGGTAAATTCAATATCCGCAGTTTTGCCTATTCCTTCTATAATTGGCGTGAAACGAACTGTCAGATTTCGCTGTTCGTTAGCGTTCAGGCTAAAATTTCCGCCACCGGAAGCAATAGAAAATTCGGAAGCATTCACGCCGGTTATTTTAATAGCTGTCACTTCCAACGGAATTTCACCATTATTTTTAATAATAGTAGTTTTATCTAAATGAGTTCCTACGGCTGTTTTCTCAAAAACTAATGGATTCACCGAAAACAGCATTGTCGGCTTTGGACCAGGCAGTGCTTTTCCGACCAAATAGACTATTGGGTCAGACTTGGAGGTTGAAGAAAAATTAAATTGAGCTGATTTGTTTCCGGCTGTCAAAGGATTGAATCGAACTAAAATTATTATGCTTGAATCGGGCTTGAGCAAGAAATTAGTTGCAGAAGCAAATGAGAATTCTTTAGCATTCGGTCCCGATAAATTTGTTGAGTTAACGGTCAGGTCAAAATCTCCGGTATTTTTCACTGTGAGTTCCAATTCCTTAAATTCTGTGGCTTTCACATCGCCAAAATCCAATAACTCGGTACTTAGCGTTATAACAGGCATCGGCTGAGATTTGCAAACACCGTAAAGAGGAACATTTACGGGATTTTCAGTGCCATTATTTGTAAAAACAATCGTTGCTGTTTTGTTACCACTCATATCAGCCGGAGTGAATCTAATTTTAATAATTCTTGAAGAATCCGGTTCCAGAGTGAAAGTGGAAGTGCTTCCCGGAAGCGAAAATTCCGACGCATTAGGACCCGTTAGCTCAATACCGGTAACGCTTAACTGATTTCTACCGGCATTTCTTACTTTAATCGTAGTATCTACATGCCTTGTATATTTAACTTCTTTGAAATCAATACCGGCGGGGTTGCAGGATAAAATGGGAGGACCTGCATAAACCTTGAGTTCCTGAGGATACATCCAAGCCCAGTAATCGAGTGCGGAAGCCAATCCGTCATTATTAACGCCACAAGCTGCAACAAACATAGTGTAAGTCCCTTGCTGTGCTGGTGCAGTCCAAGTGAAATCGAACGTGGTTCTGCCATTTTCCAATAATTTTGATATGGACTGGGTCAGTTCGCCGTTCAGGACTCTCAGGTCGTTCTGAACTTTTGCAAGAGTGCCGGCATTTTCACCGTTTATATCTTTAACAGCGATATTTATTCCTGCTCCCAAAGACATATCGTTTCTAACGGTCACAGTAAAATTCAATGTAGTACCGGGAGTAACCGTGAAATAACCTGTACCGCTGGAAACGTCAATAATAGTAGATGTGCTTGGCACAGCTGGTCCGTGACAGTTGGTGCCTCCGCATCCTTCGGATGATGGCAGCGTTCTGCCTACCCGTCCGGTAACCTCGGAAAATGTCCTGATGGCATTGAATCCCAGAAATGTCAGAAACAAGATGGTTGAAAGGCAAATTACAACCGGCAGGTAATTGTTTTTGTTTATTTTCATTTTAAAAACTCCTAATTTCAATCTTATCAACGTTTAACAAAGCAAAATAAAGCATTTTAATCGTCAGATACAAGAAAAAGTTTAAAGAATTTAATTCAATTAATTTTTTCTTAACCGTCTATATTTTCAGTATTGAAAATTAAGTAATCTTTTTATATGACTGAAGACAAAACAAACTTAGAAAATACGAAGAAGCGACTTGATGAAATAGACCGTGAAATTGCTGATTTAAAGGAGCAAGAAGCTGCCCTAAAAGTACGATGGAATCAGGAAAAAGGGAATATTCAGCAAATTCGGAATTATAAAGCAGCAATAGAAAACCTAAAGCAGCAAGCTGATGAATTTGAACGCGAAGGAAATCTGGGAAAAGTTGCAGAGATAAGGTACGGGCTTGTTCCTGAAAGCGAAAGAAAGTTGAATGAAGCCAACGACAGGCTGTTAGAAATCAGGAAACAAGGCAAAATGCTGAAGGAAGAAGTTGATGCGGAAGATATTGCCGAAATTGTTGCTAAATGGACAGGTATCCCCGTTCAGAAAATGCTCGAATCTGAAAAAAGCAAACTGATTAAGATGGAAGACAGGATTCATCAAAGACTGATTGACCAGAAGGAAGCCGTCGAAGCCGTCGCAAATGCTATAAGACGTTCCCGAGCCGGACTTCAGGACCCTAAAAAGCCGATTGGTTCTTTCATTTTTCTTGGAACGACAGGAGTTGGGAAGACCGAAATGGCAAGGGCTTTGGCGGAATTTTTGTTTGATGATGAAAACGCTATCGTCCGATTGGATATGAGCGAGTATATGGAAAAATTTTCCGTGTCACGGCTAATCGGCGCCCCTCCGGGTTATATAGGCTATGAAGAAGGCGGACAGCTAACCGAATCCGTGAGGCGTAAGCCTTTTTCTGTAATTCTGCTTGATGAGATAGAAAAGGCACATCCCGATGTTTTCAATGTTCTGCTTCAGGTGCTTGATGACGGTCGTCTGACCGATGGCAAGGGCAGGATTGTAAATTTTAAAAATACAATTATTATTATGACTTCAAATGTGGGTACTGAAATCATTCAGGATAAAATGGAGGAAATAACAATTGAAAACAGGGATTCCATTATCACGGAATTAAGAAGAAAAATAATTGACCTGCTAAAACGAAAAATGCGACCGGAATTTCTTAACAGAATTGATGAGATTTTGTTATTCAAGCCTCTGACTAAGGAAGAGATAAATCAGATTGCTGCATTACAGCTCAATCTGCTTAAAGATAAATTAGTCCGGTCGGGTATTACTCTGGAAATAACACCCGAAGCTCTGGATTGGCTATCGCAAATAGGCTACGACCCGCAATACGGCGCCAGACCACTGAAACGTGCAATACAGAAGCATATCGTTGACCCTCTTTCGATGAAACTCCTTGAAACCGAGTTCATTTCGGGTGATACTATCATTCTCGATTCAGACGATAGGGGCGGATTTCAGTTTAAGAAAAGCGATGAGAAGGGTTGAGTGATGAGTGATGAGTGTTGGGTGTTGAGTGTTGAGTGATGAGTGATGAGTGTTGGGTGTTGAGTGTTGAGTGATGAGTGATGAGTGTTGGGTGTTGAGTTTTGGGTGTTGAGTGTTGAGTGTTGGGTGTTGAGTGTTGAGTGTTGAGTGTTGGGTGTTGAGTGTTGAATGTTGAGTTTTGGGTGCTGAGTGTTGAGTGTTGAATGTTGGGTGTTGAGTGTTGAGTGTTGAGTGTTGTCTTAAACTGGGATTTCAGGGATTTTTGGTATAAGAGAGGATAAGATGATGAATAGGTTTTTAAAATGAATTGCCATGAGCTTATGTTAACAGGAAAATGAAACACACACACTCTACGGTGGGGATTGTGATCAACTTCCTGAGTTACAGATTAACTCCACTTGGCAAGTGGAGTTAATCTGAATAATCAAAAAAACAGCTTGGGAGGAGCGAAATCTTTGTAGAAAGGAAGCCCGGACAAACTACTGTTCAAGTCATAAATTGAGCAAAAAAATCTGAAAAAGAGCAACCCGTTTTCCTTGTAAGCCATGAACAGTCTATTTCTGTTTGAATTTCTCCTTACCAAAATAATTCTTTAAGTCATTATCATTATCAATTTGATATAACTGAATAATTTTTTTATTTTTGGTTTTGATTACCACATTACCTAAATATCCAAGTTTTGATTTAAAAAATTGAAACCTATTCTCAAAAACAATTGTATAATTCATTTTCAAATCTTGAACAAATGGAGGTAAGCTTTTACCATTAAAAGAACCTATATAAGTTATTCTTTTGGGATTTATTTTGGAACTATCCAAAGCAGAAAATAATGACCGTATACATTGATGACAATCATCTAAGTTAATAATAATAAAAAAATGTAAACTATCATTCAATTCAATTTTATGAGCATCCCTAAGATAACTCTGAAACTCATTGGAATTTCCAAAGGATTCGTCATCACTACAACTAACACAAAACAGAATCAAAACGATAATAAAACTAATGTTTTTCATATTCCACATTTAAGATTGTAAAAGAAAGATAATTCGGATTAAAATTCGGATTTGATTCGTGATTATTTGAAATTAAAAGACCATCTTTTGTCACAATCAAATCAGTACATCGGAATTTTCTGGCAGGGCAGAAAATTTCTTTGAAAGGGACAAAATTTGAATCCAGAACAATGATAGACCAAGGCATATCGAAAACATCATTTCTTGACCCATCCGGATTAATTTCTTTTATTCCATGTCTCGCGATTCTGTAATAAATATTTCTAAATTTATCAAATATGATATCAGCATAGGAAGGTCTTTCAATTTGGAATTTATTATTGTAAGTACGATTTGTCCATTTGGCTAAATCAAAAGATAAAAATTCATTGATATAATTGCTTTTACAAGGGTGATTTCTTTCAACTCCATTACTAGAAATAACATGTAAATCATGTTCTATGTCATGAGAAATTATTATATTTTTTTTCTTATCAATAGTTATGGTGGGATAAAATGATAAATACTCTTCCTTACCCCAATTTTTTGAAGAAAATTTTACTATTTTTCTTAACAACTTAACAGAATCTTTATTTAACTCAAAAACTGCTTTAGTTGGTGTATTGTAAACTGCCGGAAATTTAAGATTCGCTCCAATAGTCAAAAAGATTTTACTATCAATGTAAAACATTCTATGAGAATTTAATATAAAAGCTTCGTAATGATTTATTTCTGTCAATAAAGGATCCAGCTGCCATTCATTTTTAACTTTTCCAGATGTGTCAGTTAAGGTTAAAACATTATCATATTGCCCTAAGCAAAAGATACTATCGAGATTGTGAACATAGAATCCTTGAATTTTATTCTTTAAATTAATTGTTTTAAGTAGAGTTCTGCTTTTATAATCAAAGACTTGAATAGAGTTATTTCTTCTGTTAAGATTCAACAAAAATGCCTCATTATTAATTTGATAATAATCAAGAAATAAAACTGAATAATCAGTGTTTGAATCTATTTTAAATCTAATACTATCCAATTTAAAGTTATCGATATTTCTTGAAATCGTATGTTTGTTGCAATCCGTTAGAAATAATAAAAAAGAAAGAAGAATAAAATATTTTAAGAACCTGCTTTTTGTTAACAGGTTCTTAAATTTTTTTTCAATAAAATATTGTATTTCAATAATATTGACTATAATCAGCTTCGGTCGTTGTATCATTGTATAAAACAATATGGTAAATAACTGTAGTATCGTTGAAGACACCTTTTCTTAATGTTGTTGAATCATTCCTCAAGTCATATAACGCTGGACCGTCAAAACCAGGGAATAAATTTGGGTAATGACCACTGGTTTGGAAAAATACAGAAACTTGATTTATTGCAATCAAACTATCAAGTTCATTGACGTAGATTAATCTAGGTGCAGTTACAATAACATCGGGAAAACAATCATGTGGAGTTGGAAAACATTGACCAGGTAACCATTTATATGTATGTCTATTTGGACCGACCATTTCTGTGATCTTTTTTGATTTTCCTTTTATTGTTTGATTAACTGATAATAAGCTTTTTGTTCTGTTATTTTCATCCTGACTGCAACCTGCTAAATAAAACGTAATGATTGTAAATATCAATAATTTAAAATAATGTGTTTTCATATATTCCCTTTTTCAAAAATTGTTAATAAATCTGAAATTCTTCATCTAGTTTTAACACTTGTAAATATCGTAGTATTTTTAAATGTAATTTTCTTTTCCTATAGATAAATTTGTCTAATCTACTATAAAAAATTTTTAGTTCAATGGTCTCTGTGTTTTTATTGCCAAATTCAAGTAATAAAATTATTCCAGTACTTAGAAAAATTTTAGGTCGTTGTTCAATAATAAGATAATTTTTCTCCAAATTTATAAAAAGAAGGTTGCTATTATTTAAATAAATAAGATTCAATAAATTCTGTTTGAGTCTTTCTTTCTCGATTTTAATATTTTTTGATTCGTAAAAAATAAACTTTTCTTTATCAATATTTTCATAATTAGTATTTTCACGAATAATACTTATTAAAATTGTAATCAAAAATGGTACAAAAAAAGAGTACAAAAAAATAAAAATAAATAAAATCATACTTTACTCGCCAATTATATGGTTTTTTCCACATACTGGACATCTATAAATTTCATCCAATACGGTAACAGCAGCTGCAGAAAAAGCATACCCTCCAACAGCTGCTCCTGGAAAATCACCAAGTATAAAACCTACGATAGAACCGGCCATATCAGCTGCTAGTGTAGCTCCATTTACGGTCATCTGGATATTTTGTTTTTTAACATTTCCAAATGATGATAAAGTAGTGTCAATATACGACCCCCAAAATTCTTTAGAATGATAATATATACTTCTAGCAGCAAAGATTCTAGGAACTGAATCTATATTATAATTACATAGATTCATAACTGAAAGTAAGCTATCACATGTTTTTATGTTTCCGTTTTGAAAGTTAAGAAAGATAGGATAAAAAATATTGTATTCAGTTAAATTAATAAATCCATGATTTAAACTATTACTCAATAAATTTAATGCATGTGATTGAATGTCCAATACTACGTCAGTATTGTTAATATTTTGAAACATATTAGTTGTTTCAAATAAAGTATTTAATCGGCTTATCGAACTATCAACAACTGCACTATTATAACCTTTATTCGAACTAAAAAGCCTTAAACTGGTTAAAATATTATCATATTCGCTACGCTTAAAATAACCTGTTCCGTTGTAAATTATTCGCCAACTATTAATATGATTAGAATCGTTAGTTGATTCTCGGTTATAATGATAAGTAAGAAATTCGTTATGTAAAAATCCAACGGAATCAATTGGGTTGCATCCAGTCATTAACTGTTTCTTGCTTTTTTCTCTTGCTGTTGAATCTGTTATTTTTTCAGATTCGAATTTATTGCAAAAGTTCAGTAAAAAAATAGTACCGAGTATTAATGACATTGAAATAAATATTTTTTTCATAATTTTTCTCCACAAATAATTTTAAAATTTTGTTATTTTTGCGTCAGGATAAATGACAACTATTGACAAATCGGAGTGATTTATCACTGTTGCAGCCGGTGGGCTTGCTTTCCGGCAGTACTTTTTATTATGCCCCATGTTTTAATTTGATTCAGCAAGAAATGAAACTCATGTCTGATACTTCAGACTTGAATTTTTATTCCGGAATCAACCTTCCCTCATAGGGACTGCCTCCAACATTTTTAAAATTTGTGAAATCATTTCTAAAACCAATGTCAAATTAATAAAATGTTTTTTATATATCAAAACATTATTTATTTTTTGTATTGAATGTGTTGATTGTGGAAAATTTAGGGAACTGAAAATAAATAATTTAATAATCCAATTCAACTTTTTTACCGGTCAGCTCTAATACTGCTGCCGCAAGCGAAGGAAGTGAATCGGAAAAAGCAGAAATGAATACGTCCGATTTGAGCTCGTTGATTAAATATGGATTTCCGAAAAGAAGGGAAATAACAGGTCTGTTTCCGACAAGTTTGTAAAGTTTGCGTTTAAATTCTTCATCAAGGCTGATACTTCCCGTGTAGGCTCTTGCTCTGAAGAAATAAGCAAAGATAATAAGTTCGGCATCTATGATACCAGTCTGAAGTATTTCGATGTCTTCGTCTGTTATATCAGAGTCTATGAAACCGAAATCGCAGTCATTATTAGTAGCCTGGGATAGAATATTGAAGAATTTTGCTCCCGGCTCTATATCGTCAGTCTGCACGACAGCAAAACCAACAAAATTCTGCTCGGAATCAATCGGTAAGAGATTTCTGCCGGAAGTTCTCAAAGACTTTATTGCAGCCTGCAAAGCTAACTTTTCATGCGATGGATGGTAAATTGTTTTCTCAAGGTCAATTACCGGTATCCTGGATAATAAACCGCACCACCTCTTAGCTTCAATGAGCAATCTAACCGAATTTTCAAGTTTATGACGCACAATGTCATTATTTTCTGCTTCCATAGTCATGGATTGTATCGCTTCTTCCGGTTCAGCAGGCATAAGTGCGATGTTCGCACCGGCTGTGATGCACCTAATAACCGAATCTCCCGAAGTATAATGAGCTGAAATTGCTTTCATGTCAAGAGCATCGGTCACAATTAATCCTTCGAATTTCATTTCTGTACGAAGCAGACTTGTTAAAATCTTCTCTGAAAGTGAAGCAGGCAGCTTTGAGTTATCGAGTGCAGGTACTGCAAGATGAGCAGCCATAATTGATTTAACACCTGATTCAATAGCTTTGGTAAATGGCTTTAATTCAAGAGTTTCAATTTCCTCTATGGTTTTGTCCAAACTTGGTAGAGCTATGTGTGAGTCTATTGAAGTATCGCCATGACCGGGGAAATGTTTGGCACAGCTCAAAACTTTTTCTGACTGCGAACCTAAGATAAATTGAGAGGAAAAAAGCGATACTGTTTCAGCATCCTCAGCAAATGAACGTATATTTATTATAGGATTTTTGAGATTTGAGTTTACATCGCAAACCGGTGCAAGATTCCAATGAATACCTATTGATTTGGACTCAATTGCAATAGCTTTCCCGATTTTATAAGCAAATTCAGGTTCGCCGGTCATTCCCAAAGCCATGGCGTGAGGAAAGGCAGTTCCGCCGTGTAGTCTCATTGGCAGCCCATGTTCAAAATCGGCACAGAAAAGTAAAGGAAGGTCGGCTAACATTTGGAGCTCGGAAGTCATCTTTCCTACATCTTCGGCTGAGCCTGTGAAGATGCAAAAACCTCCGATGCCATCTCGGACAAGTTCTTCAATATTACTTTTGTACTCTTTATCCGAAAAATATTTATCAGTTGTCAGACGCGGAAAAACGCACTGAGCTGCTAATTTTCCGGATGCCCAGTCTTGGATTCTCAACATAATCCTTCAATCATAAATTGGGACACTTGATTTAGAAGTGGCTGTCTCAATAGTTGGATAGTATAGATAAACGTCATTCTGAACGAAGTGAAGAATCCAGTCTTGATGTGGCTTCTGGACTCTTCGCTCCGCTCAGAGTGACAAAATATCCTACTTTTGAGACAGCCGCTAACGCTCAAAAGTAAGGGCACTGCAAAACGTGTCGCAAAAACTTTTATCTCAACATATTGTAACACTATCACCTTCAAAGCTTTTGATTAATTCTCTGACATGGTCGGGTATCCGTGTTGAAGAATTTGTAGCCTGGTCAACATTTGCTATAACAGCTTTAGCCCTGACCATAAGTCTGTCGTCCGGAGCCAGAATAATATTGTTGAATTCCAGAGATGAATCCTTAATATAGCTTATACGTGTCAGCACTTCATACTCCATCCCGAAAAATGCCGGTGAAATATAATCTATCTCCGCATGAACAGCCACTAAGGGAAGTTCCTTGATTAGATTTTTCAAAGAAGCTTCAACACCGGCATTCTCCATATACATTATTCTTGCCCACTCAAGCCAGAAAAAATACTGTACATTGTGTACGATTTTGAAAGCATCAACTTCGGCAAATCGAACCCTGCCTTTTGTTGAGTGCTTGAAGAGGCTTCTTTCTTCGGGACTTATTTTAATTGTTTGTATATTCATTTTATTTCAATTCGTTTAATACATCTTTTACAATGTCAGCGGCTTTGACGGCAAATTCTTCTTCAATTTGAAAATGAAATACGGTTCTGATTGAGTTATTTCCTATAGGTAAAAGCAGAAGTCCGCGTTCTTTGCATTTCTTTGCAAATAAGTTTGCATCAATCTTATCATTGATTTTGAAGGCAGCCATATTAGTTTGAACTTTCTTTAAATCAATGGAAATGAATTCCGATTCAGCAATTAAACCTGCAAATTTTCTTGCTTTTTCGTGGTCGTACTTAAGCAGTGAAAGGTGATTCTTGACAGCATAAAGAGCCCCTGCGGCAATAATACCGGCTTGTCTCATCCCACCACCAAGAATTTTTCTCCATTTCCTTGCTTTTTCGATTGTTTCCTTTGTTCCGGTTAAAACCGAACCTACCGGGGCACCTAATCCTTTTGAAAAGCAAACTGATACTGTATCAAAACACTTCACATATTCGGAGGGTGGAATGTTTCTTTCGACGGAAGCATGCCACAGCCTGGCACCATCGCAATGGAACTTGAGGTTATTCTCTTTTGAGATTTTGCCGATTTCGTTTATATAATCAGGTTCGATTATTGTTCCACCATGCCTGTTATGAGTATTTTCAAGGCAGATTAATGAAGTTTTGGGTAGGTAGTATTCGGTTGTTCTGATTGCATTTTTCACAGTATCCGCAGGCATCATCCCACTTTCGGATGGAATGCACTTTAGCTGAACTCTGGCAATTACAGCCGGGGCTGAAGTTTCATATTGAAAAATATGTGAATCTGCCTCAACTATTACTTCATCTCCGGGTGTGGTCTGCGTTGCTATAGCTATTTGATTGCTCAAACTACCGGAAGTAAGGTATATAGCATCTTCTTTGCCCAGCAAATCTGCAATATATTCTTGTAGCTCATTAACTGTCGGGTCTTCACCGAAAACATCATCCCCGACCTTTGCATTATAGATGGCTTTTCTCATCTCTTCCGTCGGCACGGTAAATGTATCGCTTCTTAGGTCTATCATTCTATTCTATAAAATTTTAAAAAATTCAGTTAAAAAAAAGCAAATTAAAATTTTCCAACCAAAAATTTGCATAACAAATAATAACAATTGTAATTTTGAGCTCAAAAAGTTCATTCTCAAGCATGAAATTAAATTTTTAAAAATAACTAAAAAAGTATAAAAAGTTAGAATTTCATTTTCCAATCTCTTATTTTTGTGAGATACGTAATAATTGTATTTTCGAAAAGTGAAAACGAATAAATTTGATATAAATAATTTCATATTTTTAAAATTGGAGAAATATTATGGCTAATCCTACCGTTAAAAAGCTGTCTGCAACTAATACAAAACAAGAGATGTTAGATGCATATAACAAATTGCTCGAATCTTTGGAATCGAAGAAAGATAATGAAATTAAAGCTTCTGAAAAAATCGAAGAAAAACAAGTAAAGGCAGCAATTGATTTTACTGATTCAATTTCAAACGAAATTATCAATAAAAAAATTTCGGATTTGAAATATGAGTTTGGCTCGACCCTTTCCAAATTAAACGAAAAAATAGAGGAAGAATTTACTAATTATCAGAGTATCAAAAAGGCTGTGTTAGCAAAGGAAAATGAACTTTCCGAAATCTATGAAATACAAAAAAATTCCGAATCGCTTTATGCACTTTTAGAAGCTCAAAGAATCAAAAAAGAAGAATTTGTCGAGGCTATGCAGAATGATAAACTTGAATTAGAAACTGAAATTTCTGAAAAAAAGAAAAAATGGGAAATCGAAAAAATTCAAAAAGAAACAGAACTGAAAGAGAAAGAACAGAAGGAATTGGCTGCTCGTAACAGGGAAAAAGAGGAATACACTTACAATTTCAAAAGAGAACAGCAGCTTTTGCATGATAAGTTTGAATCTGAAAAAACTTCTCTTGAAAAAGAACTAACTGCATTAAAGGAAAAAACCGTAAAGGAATTGGAAGAACGAGAGAAAAACATTTTAGATAGTGAAGCCGAATTAAAGGAGCTCAGAGCAAAATCTGCCGAATTCCCGAAAGAAATCTCAAGAGTTGTTGAAAAATCGGTTAAAGATGCTACTGAAAGAATTATTTTGGAAGCAAAACACAAAGAAGAGTTGTTAATTTCTTCATTCGATGGTGAAAAGAAATCTCTTGGAATAAGAATTGATTCTCTGGAAAAAACTATTAAGGAACAAAACGAAATGATTGCAAAACTTTCCGGTCAATTGGAAAAATCATATTCGCAGATTCAGGATATTGCAACGAAAGCAGTCGCAGGTTCCTCAAATAAACCTTTGCAGAATTATTCTCAAAATTTAGTCAGAGAGTAGATAATTATAAAATAAATATTAATCAGCTCCACGTTTTGAAATAAAATTTCGTTGGAGATTATTTGTAATCAGGTAATTGGATTATTACAAATTTCTAGTTGATTTAAACAAGATATTTGTTAAATTTGGCCAATAGTTTCCACTAAAATTTAACATTTCTTCTTTTCATAACTTTTTTGTAAATTACAAAATAATGTTATTTAGAAAGGAATATTATGATAACATCAATTAAAGTAAATAAAGCTTTGCTGGAAGAAGCACAATTATTTTGTGGCTTAAAAACAAAAAAAGAAGTTGCTGAAGAAGCTTTGAAGTTATTTATTTTATTAAATAAACAAGCAGATATTAAAGCATTAAGGGGAAAATTGCATTGGATTGGCGATTTGCATAAAATGCGTGAGAATTGATATGCTTATTGTTGATTCATCTGTTTGGATTGATTATTTCAATGGAAACTCAACAAAGGAAACAGAATATCTTTATTCCATCCTTGGCAAAGAACTAATTATCATTCCCGATTTAATTCTCACTGAGGTACTTCAAGGTTTCGATACTGATAAAGATTTTGAACTTGCTAAAACATACTTACTGAATTTTCCTATCGTTTCGATTTGCAACAATAACATTGCCCTTAAATCTGCTGAAAATTACCGGAAATTAAGAAAGATGGGTTCAACAGTGAGAAAAACAATAGATTGTATTATTGCTACTTATTGTATTGAGAATGGGATTTCATTATTACATTCTGATAAAGATTTTTTACCTTTTAGCAAATATTTGAAATTATAATTATTTAGGTTAGTTAGAAAATGAAAAAAAATCTTATTATTTTGCTTGCTCTTTGTTTTTTTTCGAGTCTTTCTGCACAATCATGGAAAGACAATATAAAAGACCCGTCAAATTTTTACAGCATTCGGGATGCTTTTCTGGACCATCTGAAAGAACTTAAAAAAGATAAAATTCTTTCAGACCCAAATGAAGATGACCTGGAAAAAGCTTTCCGGCGTTGGGAAAATTTTATGGAGCCGCGTGTTTATCCATCGGGCAAATTGCCACCTCCGGGGATATTGCTTGATGAAATAAATAAATTTAATGTGAATAATTATTTCGTTTACGACTCGATGTTCTTTGCAAATTGGAAGCCTTTGGAAAGTGATGATGGATTTCCTTATAACGGAT
>Ga0172370_10005335_pt1 | contig 16642 bp, 15 predicted proteins | sample LakKiv5m_FD_114538 | JGI IMG/M metagenome (GOLD analysis project Ga0172370, IMG submission 114538) | Freshwater microbial communities from Kabuno Bay, South-Kivu, Congo - kab_022012_11.5m | ecosystem: Environmental > Aquatic > Freshwater > Lake | place: Democratic Republic of the Congo...
TAATTCCGTGGTGATTTATCAAATCATCAGGATTTACTTCAGGAACAACCAAAGGAACATGCTCGTTCATTCTCCAGTAACTGCCGTTATCAATAACTACGCATCCGTTTTTAGCAGCTACGTCGGCATAATTTACACTTGCAGTTTTGCCGGCTGAGAACAAAGCTATGTCAATATTTTTAAAGTCAGTACTCGCAATATTACGTACTATGTGTTCTTTACCTTTAAAACGTATGCTTGTGCCGGCAGAACGTTCGGAGGCAAACAAAAGCAGTTTGCCGACTGGAAAATTTCTTTCTTCAAGTACATTAAGCATCATTCTGCCGACTAATCCAGTGGCACCGACAACAGCAACATGAAATTCTTTTTTTAACTTACTCATTCAATTACTAACTTTTTTATTATTAATTCATTTTCCAAACTAATTTTTACGAGATAAAAACCTTTCGACAGACTATTGACGGGTATATCGAATCTGTAAGAACCGTTAGCTAATTGTCCAGAAATAATCGGAATGTTAACATCACCAATCAAGTTGGTTAAGCTTGCGTTAATATAATTGTTATTACTAAGATTAATAAATAATCCGGCACCTACAATTGAAGGATTAGGAAATATCTCAACTTTATAATCGGGTATTTCCGGTAATACGGAATTAAGTGTACTGCAAGAAGTCTCGAGCGATACAGCCTGAACCGCACAGGCTTTATTATCACTTCCCTGAGCCATCAGGGCAGTCCAATATGGCTGGTCTTTGGCTATATATGGAAACTGGGTATTAACTAACAAAGCGATTGCAAAAGTGTCCAAAGTCGTATGACTATTATAAAATGCCATAAATTCACTATTGTTCTTCAAGACACCCGACATTACATCACTGTCTTTCCATTGGAAACTTGCAAGAGATCTTTCTTTATTAATTGTTAGTCCTGCATCCAGAATGCTGCTGACATTAATTTCCTGAGACTTAATACCCAGGAACGGAATTTTTACTACTGCAATTGCCTTCAATGAATCATGATTGTCAGCCGAACGGAAAAGATACATCCAAGCGTTGGAAGTTCCATCATTAATATTGAACAAAACCTGGACATCTCCAATCAACGGTACAGTAATTTTTTGTTTCATTGAGCCGGCAAAAAGCAACTCAGGATTGGAAAAGTTCTTGGCTTTTAAGTCGCTTTCAGCTTGCGTAAATCCTTCCATAGCCTTGAAGTTCTGCAATTGAGCTGAAGAAAGCATAGGAATAAAAAATAATAGAGATATAAGAAGGGTATTCAATCTTTTCATTTTTTACCTTTAAATTTATCTGTGAATTAATAATTTTGTTGAATAAGTTTTGTCTTTAGATGAATATTGAAGTAAATATACGCCATTGCTCAAGCCAGATGTGTTAATCATCACTTTGTCTGTTTCACCACTGACAGGAGCGTAAAGATTTCTTATAAGTTTCCCGAAAGAATCAAAAAGTTCGAGTTTTGAATTTAAAGATTGAATGCTGGGTGGCAATATCAACAATGCTTGTTCAGATGCAGGATTAGGATAAATTTCAAATTTAGTCATATCTGCATTATCCTCCACCCCCCAATAACCGATACAATTGGTTTCTCCGGTTTCAGCCTGAACAAAACAAGTTAGCATACCTCCACCAGAATTGAATACCATCATCCAGTACGGTTTATCCATTGCCAGCATCGAATCGGTGGTATTCATCCCCAAACCGACCAAATTAATCGTCCAGTCCGGTCTGTCTTTTTTAAACTGAATAAACATTGCGTTTTTATTCAAGGAATCTTTCAGGTTTTCAATAGATTTCCAATTACTACTATCAAGTGATTTTGTAGGTACAAAAAGCAATTGAGCCAAAATCAATGACGAAGGTACGGCAAATGGAAAGTATCCCAAGAAAGGTACCTGCACCACTGCATACGTTTTCATTGAGTCGAGATTGGTATCAGCAAAGCAATATGCCCAGGCGGTTGCATTACCCTTATCAAGGTCAATTGTAATTGTAATCGGAATCTGAATAGGAAGTTCACCACTCATTGTACCGACTAAAAACAATCTGGGATTTTTCAAACCATCTTTTGAAGCCTGGTCTTTTGCTGCAGCAATAGCTTTCGGGTCTTTTGCTTTAAAGGGAGTAAGTGTAGTAAATCGAGCAGTTAGACTGCTTGTGATTAATATTATTGAGATTGCTAAGATTGTCATGATTCTATTCATAATTTTATCAATGTTAATTTATAAATATTTTGATAATGGGTTAAAGACAATCAAAGCAGAAAAAAATTTTTAAGGCTTAACAAAACGGAGGAAAAAAATATTTATTAAAATAACACAACTAATTTTTACAAAAAGCTAATTTCCCATTTTGCACACATTTTGGTGACAGAAAACATTGAAATTAATTCATAACTTTGCTTTGCGAAATTTATAACTATATTTTGTTCCAAATAATTAATATATTTGTAGCGGTTAATAATTTAATAAGTTGAAATTAAATTTCGGAGTTTTAAAATGAATCACACTTTGATGGCTGGTACATTTACAGTGACGATGGCACTTTTTTCCTATTCCATCGCAATTATCCACGAACAGAGGACTAGTCATTTAAGCCCATCAGTTATTGCATTTTTATCACTTGGAATCTGCCTTGATATTAGTGCTACTTTGCTTATGATAATTGGCTCACAAAATTCACCCTTTACTTTTCACGGATTCTTAGGTTATATTGCTTTGCTTGGTTTGTTAGTCGAAACAATTCTTCTTTGGAAACTGAAAATTAAATTTGGGATGCATGCGGCAGTACCAAAAAAAATACACCTTTACTCACGATACTCTTATATATTTTGGGTGTTAACTTACGCAACAGGTGGTCTTTTTGCTATTTTGCTCAAGTAAATCATCCTTTTTGAGTGATTATCACTCCGGCTATTGTCATCAATCCACCTAAGACAAACGGCATGGAAAGATTCTGATTTAAAAAGATAATTGCAAGAATTGTTGTTAGCACGGGTTGAATGTTGTTAAAAACAGAAACTTTTGCTGCATCAATCTTCTTTAAGGCATAATACCAAAGAATGTAAGCAATACCCGAAGTGAATATCCCCAAATACATAATCTGAAGCCACTGAATACCGGAAAATTCCAGATAATTATAGGGTGCTTTGACAATAAAGAAAATCGGAATGAAGAGCAGAAAACCGATTACCATTGCCAGCAGATTAGTATATATTGCTCCATACTTATTAACGAATTTTTTACCTAATATCGTGTAAATTGCCCAATAAACACTTGCTGCGATGGCAAGATTAATTCCCCAAAAATTTTGAGAAGAAAAATCGAAACCTCGTTCAAACAAAATGAACGTTGTCCCTGCGAAAGCTATCCCAATTCCAAGAATTTTTAATAGTGTGGCTTTCTCGTTCAGAAAAAAGAAAGAAATAATTAGCACAAACGCAGGTGACAGAGCATAAGCCAAAGCTACGTTCGGGGCACTCGTATATTTCAGGCTTGTGAAAAAGAGAAATTGGTTTAGTGGTACATTCAGAACTCCCAACAAAAAAATATAGAACCAATCCTTTTTTTCGATTTTTATTAATTTAATTTTTCTTACCGGGATTAGCGATAGAAAAAAAAGAGAAGCAATGAATGCTCGTATGAGCAATAACGTCGGAGGCTGGATTTGTCCTATAATACTCTTGCTGACTACATGCGTTGTAGAAGCAATCAACTGCTGAATAAATAAAATGAAAAACATCTGCCTCTTCTGTAATTTCAAAAACTGATTAACGTTTTAAGCAATTTCTATTTTATTTTTTATATTTTCGTCCGAATCCAAAACTGAAACTTAAGCCAACGTTTGCATAAATACTATTAAAATTAGCATCAGATACATCAATAGAATGAAGAATCCAGGGATTATCATGATTTTTTGCAAACTTCCATCCGGTTTCAAAATTAAGCATCAGATGGTCCATCAGTTTGATGTTTAGTCCTATTTCAGGAGCAGCACCCCACATAAATACCAAAGCTCCGTGATTAGCACTCGATGAAGTTGAAAATCCGACATCTAAGAACAAAGTGGGACCTAACCAAAATGTCAAATTGTCAGTCGTTATGAGTTTAAAACAGAACGTAGGAGCAATTTGCAAACTGCCATAAGTTTAATGAACATTAATCTGTTTGGTCATAAATTCATATTCTCTTGCAGCCTCAAAATTGTAGGAAAGATGATTATAGGAGACCTTGTACCTGAAATCGAAAATAACATTTTCCGGGAAGTGAAATTGGATGAGAAAACCGACATCATAAATAGAAGCTGAATTGGGTATAACCGGTTCATGCTTATCATTGTAGAAGTTGATTTTTCCCTGATCTCTACCTTTGTTGATATAACCTCCAATTGAAGCACTAAAAGACGCAGAAGTGGAATTTTCCGTGAAAGCAACAGGAAAATAAGAAGCATTAGGAATCTGACTGTATTTCGAGAAATAAACATAGAAAATCTCTCCTCATTTGTCTTAATTGTATAATTTGAGTTAGTACAAATTATGAAAAATATTCGATTTAAACAAAATCAGGCGATTATGGAGTAAATTATTTCTTTTTGGCTTTCGTAAGAAAAGATTTTTGCAGCTTCAATACAAGCTTGCCTGTATTCATTTTTATTTTTTAATAAATGCCTTAAAGCAATTGCAATATCTTTCGGACATGAATCGTGTGGCAGCACTTTTCCAATCGGATATTTCCGGACTATATCGGTCATTGCCGGTAGATTGCTTATTAGGCTTGGTATTCCTGCCATACAATATTCAAAAAGTTTGTTTGGAAGTGCGAGATTATAAGAATATGATATTGGCTGGATAAATGAAAGTCCGATATCTGCCGAACAGGTGATTCCGTGAAGTTCATCATAATTAGCCACACCGGCAAAAATAACTCTTTCTCTTACGTTTAACGATTCTGCCTCTTGCATTATTCTCGATTTGTAAGGACCTTCTCCAAAAAGGACCAGAACTCCTTCCTCAAAAAATGGGAGTGCTTTGACAGCAGGCGATATACCCCTTCCCTGCATCAACATTCCCTGATAAAGCAAAATGACAGTTTCGGATGGTAAACTGAATTCCTTCCTAATGTAATCGGACTTTAGCTGAGCTTTGAATGGTGGAAGATTTTTAACAATATGATAGGGAAGGTCATGCTTAAAATAATTTTTAAGATATTCGGCATCAAGCTCACCCGATACAATCATTTGAGAAACATTGGCAACAAGTCTTTTTTCAAAAATGGAAATAATTTTTTGCTTTATTTTATTTTTGGCTAAAGGACCCAAAGCAGAATAAATTTCACGTGAATCGTAAATAAGCTTGGCGACATTTTTTTTGCAAAGCCCATTTGCTACGTGCAGCGAGTAAAAATCCATTCCGAAAATAAATTTTGCTTTTACTATTTTTCTGTACTTGAAAGTATTAATAAAAAAATAAATCCATTTTATCCAGAATCTATTTTTTCCTGAGGACTTCACCGGAAAGAGAGCAATTCCTTCAGCTTGAAATTTATCTTTGGTACTTTCGGTCCCATGAGCAATCATACAGACCGATTTACCGTTTTTGACGTAAGTCCTTGCAAGATTTAGCGTTCTCGCATCAGTTTCAATTTCTGTAAAGGAAACAAAACAAATATCAAAATTCTGCTCTTCTGATTTCATTTTCTTGAAAATTAATCTCTGAATTTGAAATGAAATGTACTTCGGAGTATGCCTCTCGAATCAAATCTTTCTTTGAAATAAATCAGATTTTGTGAAGGTGTCATCGGGTCTTCAGCCTTAGTATCCTGCGAAACACCAATATCAACCCATCTGAAACCATTTTCGGAAGCCCATCTTACCGTTTCATACATAATCAGATAAATCGGCTTAAGATGTTCGTATTCATAAAGAAGCATATTATAAAAACACAGAACTACCTGGGAATTACAGATAAATAGCCAGGTTCCTGCAATCGGTATATCATCAAAATATACAAGCATCATCTTAAGATTTTCGGGCATTAATTCCTTCAATTTAAGCATATCTTCGAGGGTATGGGTAGGCTTAACGCCATGTTTGGCTTTGTTTTTTAAAAGTATATCATGAAATGTCGCATAGTCTTCGCTATCGCGGATAGTTAATCTGCCTTCCCTAAGAATTTTATGAATTGTCTTTCGTGCTGTTTTGTCAAAATGACTCATAAAATCTTTGCCATACTTTAGCTCGATTGAATGAGAAATGTAGTGAAGCTCAAAATCAAACTTCCTGTATAGCATAGCATATTCAAAATGCTGCGAAATATTTTGCGAATAAATAATTGGTGGTGGAATAAGGAAGATTTCACGAAAATTTTGATTATTAAAATAGCCCATCATAGCATCAACCAATCTGAGATTAGTATCAAAGGGTAAATCTCCGGTTACAAGTGAACCGTAGCTTGCACCGACCGGCGACCAGAAAACTTCGTCATTATTTGTCAACCCGCCTGGTAGAACTCCGATAAGCTTGCCGTTTTCGCGGAACATAAGATGAAAAAAATTGAACTTCCCAGGATTATGATAGTCGAGAAAAGCCATTTTATGGAACATCGTACCGTTGTTAGATTTCTCAACAAAATCTTCCCATTCTTTCAGGTTCTCCGGCTTATATTCATGTACAGTTATTTCACTCATTTTATTTTCATTTTTTTATTGCAACATTCACTTCAACCAAATCCAATGTACGTCTTAGATCAATGGGATTCATCTCAAGGATAAAGCCTTGTTTCCCGCCATTAATATAAATTTCTTCAAGTAAAAAAATTGTTTCCTCCACGAAAACCGGAAGAACTGTCCTCGTTCCAAATGGACTTGTTCCACCGAACTGGTAACCCGTATATTTCATAGCTTTCTGCTGAGAGCATGTTGAAACGGTTTTTACTCCTAAAATTCTTGCAAGCTCCTTAACGGAAACCTCCATATCGCCATGCATCAGGACAATCAAACCCTTTCCGTTTTCATCTTCAAATACTAGAGTCTTTACAACATTATGCTCAGGGACATTCAGTTCAATAGCCGTATGTTGAGTTCCACCCTTTTCTTCATACCTGAAAAGAAAGGAAACGAAATCAATTTTCTTTTCTCTTAGAAATCTTATCCCTTGCGTAACTGGAATATCCTTAGAAGACAATTTTTCTCCGAACCATTTTTAAAAAAGCAAAATTAACTATATAAATCGTCAAGAAAAAATCATTTCCATTTTAAATAAAAAACGCCGATAATTTAACGAGATTCTGTTTAATTTTGTATTTTAGTATAAAATAATAAAAATTTAGAAATGAAAAAATAATGAATTCAACAAATCAATTTGATTTCAAGAAACTAGCGATAATAATGGCAGGGGGAACAGGTGCAAGACTATGGCCCAAAAGCACCGAAAAAAAATCCAAGCAATTCATTCATCTTATTGGTGAAGGAACTATGATTCAAAATACAGTAGCCCGACTAATACCCTTCTTTTCTTTGGATGAAATTTACATAGTTGCTGCCGACAGCTATTCGGAACTTCTGTATGAGCAGATACCTGCTCTTTCGAAGGATAATCTGATATTTGAACCTTACGGAAAAAATACAGCACCATGTCTTGCATTAAGTCTTACACAACTAAGCGGTAAAATTTCAAACGACACAATAGTTTATGCGTTTCCAGCTGACCATGTTATTTATAATGTCAGAGAATTTCAAAACAGCCTGAACATTGCGGGATATTTAGCACTTCATCAAAAGTGTATAGCCACTATTGGTATCCATCCAACCAGACCAGAAACCGGTTTCGGATATGTGCAGGTTGATGAGGAACCCGGTGATTTGGGTGATATGTTCGAGCATGGGGTCAGGCATACGAAAACATTTGCAGAAAAGCCGGACGAAGAAACGGCACAAAGATTTATTGATTCAGGTGATTTTTTGTGGAATAGCGGAATTTTCACCTTGAGAGTTGATGCATTTTGGGAAGCTTTCGAAAAATATATGCCTGAGCATGACCAGCTATTCAAAGTCTTAAAGAAATTTGTCGGAAAGGATATGTATCCCGAAGCAGTTCAGGATGTTTACAGACAAATTCTTTCGGAATCGGTTGATTATGCAATTCTCGAAAAAGCTAAGAATGTTTATGTCGTGGAAGCTTCTTTCGGATGGAGTGATGTTGGGAACTGGGATGAACTTTACAGGCTTTCAATGAAAGACGGTAGGAATAACGTTATCGAAGGTGAGGTTATAGCAATTGATACCTCAAACTGTCTGATTAGTTCTTACGATAGGATTATCGGGACCGTTGGAGTTGAAAATTTAATAATTATAGACAGCGGCGATTCATTATTAATTTGCAGAAAAGGAAATTCTTCCTCTGTTAAAGAAATTGTTGATTTTATGAGACGAAAGCATATAAGTAAGTTTTGAAAAACAATCAAAAAAAACTTAAAATGATTTGAACAATTAAACTTCTGTATAATTTTTTTAGTCTAAGCTAAATGAATTTGACAAAAAATATTTAAAATGAAAAGATATAATAAAATTATATTAAAATCTGTGCTCAAAGTATTTGTAATTACTCTTTTTATCATGACATTATATGAAGAGAGCAAGCAAATCCTCATTCCGAATATCTCAATTTTTTTATCACACATTATTACTATCATATTCTGCACAACGGCAGCTTCGTTGGTAACATTTTTTTTGATTAAAAAAAGGTCGAAATCCTTAATTGAAGTTTTAAAACAAAATGAATTGAGGAAAAAAGCCGAAGATAGAATGCGAATTTTCTTTGAGACACTCCCCTTGGGTGTTTACCGGACTACTCCGGATGGCGAAATTCTTTTTTCTAATCAAGCAATGGTTAGTATGCTTGGTTTTTCTTCTTTTGAAGAATTACAAAAAAGAAATATTGAGAACGATGGCTATGAGACACCCGAAATGAGAAATAAATTCAAGGAGATTATTGAAAGAGACGGAGAAATTAAAGCATTTGAAGAAATCTTTTTAAAAAAGGACGGTAGTCAGATAATTGTTAATGAATACGCTAAAGTCATTAAGGATGCTAACGGAGAAATTATATGTTATGAAGGAATAATAGAAGATATTACAGACCGCAAAAAAACCGAAGAAGAACTTAAAAAAAGCGAAGAAAGAATGCGATTATTTATCGAAAGTGTTCCTATCGGCGTTTACCGAACTACTCCGAGAGGTAAAATACTTTTCGCCAATCCTGCAGTAGTCAAGATGCTTGGTTACTCATCCCAAGAGGAATTGAATGCAATGAATGTTATTACTCACGGAATAGCTTCACCTGATGACAGAAGTAAATTTCACGAAATTATAGAAAAGGAAGGTGAAATTTCAGGATACGAAGAAATCTTAATCAGGAAAGACGGCGAACAGATAATTGTAAACGAATATGCGAGTGCTGTTAAGGATGAAGATGGTACTGTTAAATATTATTCCGGAATTATGGAAGATATTACCGAATGGAAACATGCCGAAACAGCTATGAAAATCAGTGAGGAAAGATTCAGAATTATTTTCGACCAGGCTCCATTAGGTATTGCGTTGATTGATTCGATTTCTGCGCAATTTATTGAAGTAAATACAAAATTCTCGGAAATAGTAGGAAGAACAAAAGACGAAATGACTCAGATTGATTGGGTCAGTATTACACATCCCGACGATATTAAGGAAGATTCCGAGAATATGGCTCTCTTGAACGCAGGTAAAATTAACGGTTTTACAATGAACAAGAGGTATTTTAAAAAAGATGGCTCCCTGGTTTGGATTAACATGACAATTGCACCTATTGATGTCGAAGAAAAAAGCTCTCCGAGACACCTTTGCATGATTGAGGATATTACCGAACGCAAGCACTTTTTGGAAGAACTTGTACGATTAAGAAAGGCTGTAGAGAGTTCGGGCGAGGTTATATTTATCACTGATAAAGAAGGTATCATCAATTATGTTAACCCGGAATTCAATCATCTTTATGGCTGGTCTCAGGATGAGATTATAGGAAAGTTAACTCCGAGAATACTGAAAAGTGGTGTAATGGATGATGAACATTATAAAGCATTCTGGGAATCCATATCCAAAAAAATAGTGGTTAGCGGTGAATTTCTTAATAGAACAAAAGATGGCAGAATTATTAACATCGAAGGTTCCGTGAATCCTATCATTGCCGAAGACGGAACAATCGAAGGCTATCTGGCTATTCAGAAAGATATCACAAGAAGGCGAAAATCAGAAGAGGAAATCAGAAGATTATCGAACGTGGTTGAACAGAGTTCAACTTCAATAATGATAACAGATATAAAGGGTGATATCATTTATGTTAATCCATGGTTTGTCCAACTGACCGGTTATGACCTTGAAGAGGTTATCGGAAAAAATCCGAAAATGCTAAAATCAGGAAAGAATAATCCCGAAATGTATGTGCAAATGTGGGAAACCATTACTTCCGGAAAAGTTTGGAAGGGGGAAGTCTGCAATAAGAAAAAGAATGGTGATTTTTATTGGGAGCTGGTAACTATTTCTCCGGTTATTGATTCATCCGGCAAAATTATCAGTTATGTAGCTATAAAAGATGATATCACTCATCGAAAGGAAATTGATGAAGCTTTACTGGCTTCCGAAAAAAGGTTGAAAGAACTTAATGTTACAAAAGACAAATTTTTCTCAATCATAGCTCACGATTTGAAATCTTCTTTAGGTGGATTTAAGAATATGCTTGAAATTATGGATGAGAATTATGATGATTTCGGTGAAAATGAAAAAAAAGAAGTTATTTTCGAATTAAATAATTCTTCTCGAAATGTTTATAATCTACTTGAGAATCTCCTTAACTGGGCTAACAGCCAGTCCGGTAGAATTAAATTCACCCCCGAGATGAATGATATTAACGAAATTATATCCAAATGCACTTCCCTTCTGTCCGGTTATGCTCAATCCAAAAAAATCTCTCTTGTAACAGATTTAAAAGACATTGGCAAAATTCTGATTGATTCCAATATGATTTACACAGTAGTCAGAAATTTAATATCGAATGCAATTAAATTTACCCGTGAAGACGGAGTAATCAAGATATTTTCATATAAAACTAAGGATTTTATTGTTGTATCTGTTAATGACAATGGTGTTGGTATGGAAAAAGAAATAATGGATATGCTCTTCAGGTTAGATTTACAGCAGTCGAGCATCGGTACCGCTAATGAGAAAGGGACCGGACTTGGACTGATATTATGCAAGGAATTTGTCGAAAAGCATGACGGGACAATGCATGTGGATAGCGAACCGGGCAAAGGAAGTACTTTTAGCTTTACCATCCCTGTCAGATATTCGGATTAAATATAGCATGAGCAACATATCCGAATGAACACTATTGAAAACGTATCGAGTTTATGATGTATTCTAAATTACTTGCAATTATAGCAATTTGTGTGATTTTTTCCTCATGCTCCTCATCAGTTAGATTTTCTTCTGAAACTAAAACAAACATAAAATCAAATAAAAAATCAAATCCCGAAATTATTAAAAACAGTCAAATTACTCCCAATGTAAAATTTCGGGGTGTGGCTTCATATTACGATGACAAATTTGAAGGCAGGATGACCGCAAACGGAGAAATTTTCAATCAGTTTGAATTAACCGCTGCTCATAATACTCTCCCTTTCGGTACTATCGTTAAAGTAACTAATCTGAAGAACGGTAAAACAGTTCATGTAAGGATAAATGACCGTGGACCCTTCGCAGAAGGAAGGATTATTGATTTATCCAAATCGGCGGCGGCTGAAATAGGAATGCTTGAAGATGGGATTGCCGAAGTGGAAATAGAGATAATCGGTTTGAAATAATGAATAATTAATTCACCTTTATCCTAATCTTTTGGATAACCTATCGTAATATCTTATTTTAGTAGATTGTATTAATGTAGAATCAAAGAAAAACAAGTTTAGGCTGATAATAATGAAAAGAACACTGATAACATCTGCTCTACCTTACGCAAACGGATTTTTGCATCTTGGTCATTGTGCCGGCGCATATCTTCCGGGAGACATCTACTCCAGATTTCTAAGACTTTCCGGTGAGGATGTACTTTGGGTTTGCGGTTCGGATGAGCACGGGGTTGCAATTACCATAGCTGCCGATAAAGAAAAAACAAGACCCGAAAGCATAATTGACAAATATCACTTTGCTAACAAAGAAGCTTTTGAGAAATTCGGGATGACTTTCGATATTTATTCAAGAACCTCTCATCCAATTCATCATCAAACAGCTAAGGAATTTTTTGCTGATTTTCTTCATAAAAACTTTCTTACTGAAAGAGAAGAAGAACAATTTTTTGACCCGAAGGTAAATATATTCCTTCCCGACAGATACGTTGAAGGTATTTGCCCAAACTGCGGCTATGACCATGCACGCGGCGACCAGTGCGATAGCTGCGGTGCATACTACAACCAGCTTGACCTTAAAAAACCCAGAAGCCTTGTTTCAGGCGAGACACCGATTGTCAAAAAGACTATTCACTGGTATTTTAAATTTGATATGTTCCAGGAATTTCTCGAAAACTATATTGAAGGTCATAGTAAAGATTGGAAAGAAAATGTTTTGCAGCAAACCAGAAGCTGGCTCAAACAAGGTCTCAGCGAGCGTGCCATCACTCGTGACCTTACCTGGGGTGTGAAAATAGATGATATTCCTGAAATACCCAAAGAGAAATCGGAAGGGAAAGCACTCTATGTCTGGTTCGAAGCAGTTCTCGGTTACATATCCAATACAAAAGTTTGGGCTCTTAATCAGGAACAAGATAATTTAGGAAATAAAGATGACTGGAAAAAATGGTGGCAGAGTGAAGATACACGTTACATAGCCTTCATCGGTAAAGATAATATCGTATTTCATACTTTAATTTTTCCAGCTTTGCTCTATGCAAGGGGAGAAAATTACATTTTACCTGAAAACGTACCGGCGAATGAATTCCTTAATCTGGAAGGACAAAAATTTTCAAAATCAAGAAACTGGAGTATTGATTTAAGAGATTTCCTCACGGACATGCCCGATTCAAATTTGATTGATGCTCTAAGATATACACTGGCTATGAGTTTTCCTGAAACAAAGGATTCCGATTTCACATGGAAAGACTTTCAATCAAGAAATAATAATGAATTAGCTTCAATTTTCGGAAATTTCGTTAACAGGACATTACAATTTACTCAAAAGAATTTTAACAGCGAAGTACCATGTCTGCCTGATTCCATGAAAGAAATAATAATCGAATGGGAAAGACTTGCCGCACTGTATAATTCAGATACCGATAAGAACGAAATTAGTTTTGAATCCGATTTACTGAATGCTAATGATAAGGCTATACTTCTTGCACTTTTTAACGGTAGAAACCTGATTTCCTACCTTTATTCAAGGTTCAGATTCCGTGATGCAATCAGCGAAACAATGAATATAGCCAGGGCAGCAAATAAGTATTTCAATGATGAAGAACCATGGAAGACAATAAAAAACAATCCTGAGCAATGTGCGAAAACTCTTTATATTTGCACACAACTTGCTGCTTCACTATCAGTTTTATTCTCGCCCATAATTCCATTCACTTGTAAGAAAATCCGTAAATTTTTGTCCTTACCCTTAGATGCAGGTGAACCTAATTATTCACTTAAAAAATTAAATTTCTGGAAAAATTGTATTTTGCCTTTACTTGCCCAAGGATTGAAAATAAATACACCTTCAATATTATTCTCTCGAATCGAAGATGAGGTCATACAAAGCCAGATTGCAAAACTCGGAGTCAAAACGAATAATCTAAATATTAAACATTCTCAAAGCGAATTGATTGATATTGACTACTTTTCAAAAATCAAGCTAAAAACCGCAAAAATTTTAGAAGCCGAAAACGTCAAGAAATCGAAAAAACTTATCAAACTTCAAGTTGATATCGGTGGTGAAATCAAACAGATTCTTGCCGGTATTGCAGAGCATTACAAACTAGAAGAGTTAATCGGTAAAACTATCGTGGTAGTAGCAAATCTCCAACCTGCAAAGCTAATGGGAGAAGAATCGCTGGGTATGCTTCTTGCCGCAAATTCAGAAGACGGAAAACTTGTTATTGTTGTTCCCGAGGATGATTCAATCGGGATTGGTGCAACGGTCAGATAATACGGATAACAAAGCAAACACCGAAGTATTATGACAGGATTATATTTACATATACCTTTTTGTGTTCATAAGTGCTTCTATTGTGACTTTTATTCTAAAACTGACCTTTCCGGATTCGGAGATTTCACAGATTCATTGTTAAAAGAAATTGACCTTAGGGCTGACCTTGAACCTTCAAAACCTGTAATTGATACAATTTTTCTTGGTGGTGGAACTCCTTCGCTTCTGCCGGTTAATCTGACCGAATTGATTTTCAATAAAATCTTTGACAGATTCGATGTTCAAAAAGATTCTGAAATAACAATGGAATGTAATCCAGGTACGGTTTCACAGAGTATTTTGGAAAATTATAGAAGAATTGGGATAAACAGACTTAGCTTTGGAGTTCAGTCTTTCGATACTGGAGAATTAAAATTTCTGGAGAGAATCCACTCAAATGATGAAGCTGTTGAATCAGTAAAATCAGCTCGTAAAGCAGAATTCGATAATATAAGCATAGACCTGATTTTTTCAATTCCCGGACAAACTAAGGAAAGACTGATTAATACACTCAATAAAGCAGTGGATTTGGAACCTGACCATATTTCGTATTACAGCCTAATTTATGAGCCCGGGACACCATTATACAAACAATTCCTTGCTGGAAAGATTCTCAAAGTTGATTCCGAGACAGATGCTTCAAATTACGAAATGATTATTGATTTTTTAACAGCTCATGGTTATCAGCAATATGAAGTGTCAAACTTTACTAGTAATGGAAAAAAGTGCAGACATAATCTTCATTACTGGCATGGACAAGAATATTTCGGGTTTGGTCCTTCTGCTCATGGATATCTAAGGAATGAACGCTACTGGAATTTTAGAAACCTTAATAAATACAATAAGCTGCTCCAAGGAAATCAAGTGCCTACGAAAGGTTCCGAACTGCTTTCTCCGAAAAACAGGTTTGAAGAACTTATATTTCTTGGACTAAGGGCTGACGGTATAAATCTAAATCAAATTGACTGTGAATTCGGAATTGAAGCGGTAATAAAATTAATGAATGAGATAAAACGCTTTAAAGACGACAACTTCTTCAACATGAAAAATGATATTATTTCGTTGACTAAAAAAGGTTATATGGTCTGTGATGATATTTCACTGAAAATTTTAGCCGGATTAGACAAAAGTTTATGTTGAAATAATTATTGACAATGTATGAAAAAATCTATTGGTAAGAAGACTATCGTTTTCCCACATCCCGTCTTTATTATCGGGACTTACGACTCAATCGGCAAGCCAAACATGATGGCTGTAAGTTGGGGCGGCATTTGCTGCAGCGACCCGCCTTGTGTGGCTATATCAGTCAGGAAACAAAGATTTACTTATAACAATCTGATGGATAATATGGCGTTTACTGTCAATATTCCTTCAACGGATTATATCAATGAAGCGGATTTCGTTGGAATTGTTTCAGGAAAAGACAAAGATAAATTTCGTGAAACACATTTGACTCCTATTGACTCAGGAATTGTCAAAGCACCATATATAGACGAATTCCCCATGGCACTAATCTGCAAAGTGATTAACATTTTGGAAATAGGTGTCCATACTCAGTTTATCGGAGAAATTCTGGATATTATTGCTGATGAAGAAATCCTTAACGACAAAAATCTCCCTGATATAAAGAAAGTTAAGCCTTTTTCGTACAATTCTGCCGACAGAAGTTACTATGCTACCGGTGATAGGTTGATTTCAGGCTATTCGGTTAGGAATATTGTAAAATAATCTTCTTATCGGCTGATAATAAACTTTTTAACAAAAGTAGTCGAACCGTTTGATAAAATAACGGTGTAAGTTCCGTTAATCAATCCGGATATATCTGCTGTATATGATGCATCAGCGATATCGCTGTTTAATGTACCCAGGTCTTTTACCATCTCACCTGCCAAGTTGTAAACGGCAGCATTTGATGCTCCAAAAACATTATTCGTTTTAATAATCATTTTTTCAGAAGTTGGATTTGGTAATATCTCAACAAACTGATTAACTGAGGCAACATTATCGTTTACTCCGGAAATGGATTGACTACCATTCAGCAAACCAATTTCCGCTTTGTATTTATTCGATGATATTAGTCCCACCGATGACTGACCGGCAATCAATTGTAGCTTGTGTTTTTCATTTGAAGCAATCTGCATACCGGAATTCACAGCAAACTGCACAAGTTTCATCTGTTGTGCCTGCATTCCACAAACGATAGCGATGAAAAACAGAAAATAAAGAAATAATTGCTTTTTCATTTCTTCACCTGTCATTTGAATTTAACCCAAATTATTCATTAGAAAATCTAAATTTGAGGTTTACCGGCAAAAGGAAAATTTTTGTTCTATCCCAGATGCCGGTAAACCATTCTCTTCGCTTCATAGCTAAAGATAGTTTTAGA
>Ga0172370_10005336_pt1 | contig 16641 bp, 14 predicted proteins | sample LakKiv5m_FD_114538 | JGI IMG/M metagenome (GOLD analysis project Ga0172370, IMG submission 114538) | Freshwater microbial communities from Kabuno Bay, South-Kivu, Congo - kab_022012_11.5m | ecosystem: Environmental > Aquatic > Freshwater > Lake | place: Democratic Republic of the Congo...
CGATGAGTTCGTCCGGCTCCAGCGCCGACTTCGATTTCAATCTGGCAATGAGGCGGCCAACTCGTTCCATGGCGGATGCGGCAAGGTGTTCGGGAATTCCCGATTCTAGCACGCCTCACGCGGTGCCCTCTCCGTGCTAATCTCACTCTCGATGCTGGTGCTTGCATCCCAGTCTCCCCGCCGCCGCGAAATCCTCGCCAACGCCGGTTTTTCGTTCGTCGTCCGGCCGGCCAACATCCCCGAGATTCCCTTGGAGGGAGAGGAACCCGCGGCATACGTGCTCCGCCTGGCGCGTGAAAAAGCCTCTGCCGTGCCCGCGGCGCCCGGCGAATTCATTCTGGCGGCCGATACCACTGTCGCCGCTGCCGGACACATCCTCGAAAAACCGCATTCGGTGGACGACGCCGCCCGCATGTTGCGTGTTTTGAGCGGCCGGCGGCATGAAGTGCATACCGGCGTTTGCCTCTGCCATTCCGGGCGTGAGTGGTTTGGCGTCGAAACGACCCAGGTCCATTTCGTCCCCCTCCCTGAATTGGAAATCCTCGCCTACGCGCGTTCGGGTGAACCCATGGACAAGGCCGGCGGGTACGCGATCCAGGGTTTGGCGTCCAAGTTCATCGACCGCATCGAAGGTTGCTACTTTAACGTGGTTGGGCTGCCCGTCTCGCTCGTCTACCGCCTGCTGAAACGCGCCGGTTTCCCGCCGGCCGTCTAGATTTTTGCTTTCGGGCGAATGGCGCGCATCCATTCGACAAAGCTGCCCGGCGCCGCCATCGTCGAAAGCCTGCTTTGCCGCACCAGCAGCCAATCGGCGAACAGCCCGGACGCTTTGATTTCAGCCAGGGTCACGGGCGGCTCGACCATCCCGGCAAACTCCATTTCCACGGTCCAGAGCCTGGCATTGCTTCCGTCCTGGCGCGGGTTGCCGGCCACGCGAGCCAGTCCCGTCACCTCCGCCTGCCCGCCGCTGTGGTAGATGAACACGCGGTCGCCGGGGCGCATTGCCCGGATTGCCTGAAGCGCCTGGGCGTTGGTCACCCCGTCCCAAACGGTACGGCCCTCGGAAGCGAAACGGGTGATCGGATAATCGGACGGGTCGGTCTTGGCCAGGTAGTAGTTCGGTTTCATCGGATGCCCCCTGAGTTGTCCAGCGTTTCGCAATGGGGGTAGTGGCGATTCTACCACCATCACCGCTGGCTCATTGTTTTCAGAGGGATGCGCGGACCAATGGCGCTTCGGAAGCCGAAAAAAACTAAAGCCTGGTGTACACTAGCGTCGATAGGCCAGTTGTGGCCCAGGGCGGCTGAAGTGCCGGTTCACTCAGCCCGGCGATCTGCGGACGGTCACCGCAGCCGCGGCGCGCGGGCCGCCATTGGGAAGGATGCAAATGCAGCGATTTTCTGGTTCGAGCAGTTTGGCTTTCAGGTGTGCCGCCGTCGCACTTCTAACGCTGATGGCCGCGGTTGCCTGGGGCCAGGCTCCGCCGGAAGCTCAGAAGCCGGCCGCCGAACCTCCAACGCCCCCTGTTGAACAGGCCGCGACGGAGAAACTTGTCGCCGCCGCCCCTGTTGATCCGAAGACGTTCATTATTGGAGCCCAGGACGTGCTCCTCATCAGAGTGTGGCGCGAGCCCGACTTTTCGGGCAGCGTCGTGGTCCGCCCCGACGGCAAGATCACACTCCCCCTGGTCGGCGATATCGAGGCGGCCGGTTTCACGCCGGATGCGCTCACCGCCAGGATCGCCGAAGTGCTTGGGAAGGTGATCAACAAGCCGGAGGTGACGGTTTCGGTTCTGAACGTCCAAAGCAAGCGGTTCTTCGTTTCGGGGAAAGTGGGCCGGAGCGGCCCGGTTCCGCTTGTCGTGCCCACGACGGTTCTCCAGGCCCTCAGCGCGGTCGGGTTGGGCGATTGGGCTAAAAAGAGCAAGATTGTGATCATGCGCGGAACCCAGCGCATCAAGTTCAACTACGATGAAGTGATCAAGGGCAAGAAACTGGAGCAGAACATCTTCCTCCAGGACGGCGATCACATCTTCGTTCCATAGACTTTTCGCACGAGGACGAGCAAAGACCATGCAACCGCAGTCTCCGCAGGAACAGCCGCTCAGCGTTCCGCGCCGCACCCTCGACGTCGAGGATTACATCGACATCCTGCGCCGCCACCGTTCCTGGATCCTGGCCCCGGCCTTCGCCGGTCTGGTGCTCGGCGTAATTGTGGCTTATTTGTGGCCCGACTCCTACCTCGCCAGCGGCCTGATCCGGGTCGTCCCGCCCAAGGTGCCTTCGCAGTTGGTGCCGACCAATCTGACCGAAGCGATGGTCCAGAAGGTCGCCGGCATCCAGCAGACCATCACCAGCCGGCCCATTCTGACCAACGTGATCCAGACCTACAACCTGTATCCCGACGACCGGAAACGGCGGCCGATGGAGGATGTCATCGAAAAGATGCGCCTCGATATCCGCGTCGGACAGTCAAGGGGCCGCGGCCGGGGCTCCGAGGGCGGCAGCATCTTCTCCGTGTCGTTTTCCTACCCCGACAAAAGGCTGGCGACGCAGGTTTGCAAGGACATCATTACCCGGTTCATCGACGAGAGCACAAGCTCGCGGTCCACACAGACGGTGACCACCACGCAGTTTTTCCGCGAGCAGTTGGACGCGGCGCGCAACGAACTCGAGGAACTCGACCGCAAGATGGCGCTGTTCCGGACGCGCAACGTCGGCCAGTTGCCCGAACAGGAACAGGCCCTGTTCAACCGCCTGACGGCGCTGGAAAGCGGCATCCAGAGTATCAACAGCTCGATGAACCGCATCAACCAGGAAAAGCTGCAACTGGAAACCAACATTCGCATGTTGCGCGACCAGGCGGCGGCCCGGGCCGCGCAATCGGCCGCATCGCCGGGCGGAGGGTCTGGCGGCGGAAGCCGCGCTGCCTCGCCCGCCGAAATCCGGCTGGCCGAACTGAACCGGGAAATCGCCCGCATTGAAGCTCAGATCTTCAATCTCAAGGAATCCTACACCGAGACCCATCCCGACGTGCGCCGCCTGCGGGCCTACCTCGAATCGAAGAAAAAGGAGCAGGCCCAGGCATCGGCCGACGCGCAGGCAGCCGCCCTCGAAGCCTCGGCTGGCGCGCCCGTCCGGCCCGGTTCCACGGCTCAGCCGTCAATCCGGGTCGATTTCGAAACTGCCGCGGCCATTGCCCGTGTGCAGTCGGCACTCCAGGCCAAGGACATGGAACTCGAAGACCTCGCCCGCAGGCTGCGCGAAAACCAACTGCGCATCCGCGAGGTGAACAACCAGATCCAGGCCAGCCCTGTCGCCCAACAGGAGTACACCCAATTGCTGCGGCAGCGCGATGTCGCGCAAGATCGCTTCAACAACCTGAATGGCAAGATGCAGACCTCGGCGATGGCCACGGAGGTTGAAAGCCGCCAGCAGGGCGAAACGTTGGAGGTCCTTGAGCAGCCGATCATGCCCTCCGAGCCGTTCTCGCCCAAGCGCGAAGTCATCATGATCGCCGGCCTGGTCATCGGCCTTGCCATCGGCGTCGGCATGGCCAGCGCCCGCGAGATCAGAGACACGTCGCTGAAAAACCTGAAGGACGTCCGCGCCTACACCAGGCTCACTGTCCTGGGGTCGATCCCATTGTTGGAGAACGACTTCGTGGTCCGGCGGCGCCGCCGTCTCGGATGGCTCGCATGGGCGGCCACCTTGCTCCTCGGCATCCTTTTGATGACGGGTTCCGTCGTTTACTACTACACCTCTAGAGCATGACGCCGCGATGAAACTGCATCCCCATCGATCCCCAGGAGGTCCAAATCAGTCATGAGCCGAGTCCACGATGCTCTGCGCCGCATGGACCCCAACGCGGGCCAGCCCCAGGTCAGTGGCCAAGCCGCGGGCAACACCCCGATGGCGCCCTCCGCTCCCAACGAACTCCGCGACCTGCTTGACCGGATTGAGATCGTTCCCTTCACGCCGGCCCCGGATGCGTCCCTGCTCGACTCGGCCCGTCCCAGCGAAGCGCCGGGCGAGGAGTTCCGCAGTTTGCGGACCCGTCTGAACCACCTGCAGAGCCTCCAGCCGATCCACAGCCTCGTCATCACATCGTCGTCTCCGGCCGAGGGCAAATCCTTCACCGCCGCCAACCTCGCGCTGGCTCAGGCCCAACTCGAAGGGAATTTGACCCTCTTGGCCGATTTCGACTTCCGCCGCCCCGTCATCCATAACCTGTTTCAGATCCAGCGCAGCCCCGGCATCACCGATTACCTGCGGGGCAAGGCCAAGCTGGACGAGTGCATCAAGCGCATCGAAGGATCCAACCTCTGCATCCTGCCCGCCGGCGAGGCCGTGCTGAATCCACTTGAGCTCCTGAACCTCCCGGAGGTTAAGGTGCTCATGGACCGGCTGCCTTCGATCTTCAACTGGATCATCCTCGACACCCCCCCGTTACTGTTTGCCGCCGACGCCAACCTCCTGGCCACGCTGGCTCACGGCCTGGTGCTGGTGGTCCGCATCGGGATTACGACGATCGACACCGTCACGCGGGCCATCGGCTCGCTCTGCCGCAACAACATGCTGGGCGTGGTGGTCAACGGCGCGCACAAGGGTGAGTTGTACAGCAAGTACACTTATTACCATTCTTATTACTACTCCAAGCCGTCTGAGTGACCGGCGGCCTGGATCGAGCAAACCTACATGAACCAGTCCACAGGCGGAGTTCCTTCCACATCCCGTACGGATGGATTCCCGCTTTGGCTTTGCCGCGCGGCCGCGGGCATGGATACCGGTTTCTGGGGCGCCGTGGCCGTTCTGTCGTGGTTTGTTGGAGCCTCCCTGGCTAGTGGGGGATTCTGGTTTGCCCGCCTCAATCTGGCGGCTGGCCCCTTTTTCGGAGATAAGGTCTTTTATTCAGGAGCCGGTTGGCACACCCTCACCGGTGCGGCTCTCCTGCTTTTGATCTACAGTCTGCTCGGCGTTGCCTACGCGGCACTGCCCGCCTCGCGCGAGGGCTGGCTGAACCTGCTGACCGCGCTCGGTTACGCCGGGCTCATCCACCTTTGCGCCGACGCCTGGCTTTGGAGAAGATTTCACCCCTTCGCCCCCCCGTACTTCGCCCCTCTCGCCGTCGCTCCGGGGCACCTTCTGTACGGTATCGCCCTGTCGCGCTACCCGGCGCGCCTGAAAAGCCTCGCCATCGGCCTGGGTGACCAAGGATCGGTGGCTGCGCTGGCCGCTCCGCCGGCAACGGTTGAAGCGGAGCTTTGCCGGGAAGAAGAACACCCGCCCGTTCACCCTCCAAAGGACGAAACGGCCGGGTCCTCGGCCCGTTCCGCGGAAATGCTCCCACCCGATGGTGGTCCGCCTCCAAGTTCGCTAGAATAGGATCTTTGGCCTTGCGTCCCGGTTCGGTTCCTTGTGAAACGCAACCCAATTCCAGCACGTCTGGTCCGAGAGGCGATGATGAGAAAGGATTCTTTCTGCCTACGATGACTCACAGGCGCGTGAGCCTGAAAGCTGTCCTGTTGTATCTCGCAATCGCCGGGGCAGGCGCGGGTTCAGTATCCACAATTCACGGGCAGCAGCAAGCCCCGCCGGCCAAGCCCCCTCAGGCATCAAAGCCGGCTTCGCCTTTCGAGACGGTTCCAGGGACCCAGGAAGCGCCACGTCCCGCCGCGCCGCCCAAACAGCCGGCCCCTTTTGAAACCGTCCCCGCCACGCCCGAGGCTCCCAAGCCAGGCGAACCCAAGCTGCAAACGCCGGTGGCCGAGCCCTCCGACATCGTCGAGTACATTGAATTCCGCGGCGCCCGCCGGGTACCCCAGGATACCCTGCGCGCCTTGATTTTTACGAAAAAAGGCGACCGCTACGACGAGGCCGCGATCCAGCGCGATTTCATGGCGCTCTGGAATACCGGCCGGTTTGACGACATCTCGGTGGAACGCGAGCGCGGCGAAACCGGCGGTTGGGTCATCCGCTTCGTGGTCACCGAACGGCGTGTCGTCCGGACCATTAAGTACGAAGGCGCCAAATCGGTCACCGTCTCCGAGATTCTCGACCGGTTCAAGGACCGGCGCGTCGGCCTCAGCGTCGAACAGCAATACGAACAGGGTAGAGTCCAGCGCGCGGCCAACGTCCTGAAAGAGTTTCTCGCCGAGCGCGGGCGCCAGTTCGCGACGGTGACCCCTGAAATCCGCCAGATCCCCCCGTCCTCGGTTGAGGTCGTCTTCCGCGTGAATGAGGGCGCCAAGGTCAAGGTCGGCAACATCGAGATTCTCGGCAATCAGGTGTACGGCGACAGGGCCGTCCGCCGCGCCATGAAAAACCTTAAGCCGATCGGCATCCCGTACTCGCTGGTCCTTGAGGAGATGTTCCCGCGAACCTTCGATTCCACGAAGCTTGAAGAAGACAAGGAGCGCATCCGCCACTTCCTCTATAACGCCAACGGCTACTTCACGGCCCGTGTGACCGATCACAAGTTGACGATGCGCGACACCCGCCCCGGCCGGATCTGGTGGTTTCCGCCGCTCATCTGGCTGAGCACGAAGCCGGGCAAGGCCGCCGACCTCCAACTGACCGTCGAAGAGGGCCGCCAATACCGCATCGGAAAGATCAATTTCGTCGGCGTGAAACTCTTCAAGACGCCCGAAGTGCTGATGCGTCCCATCTTCGGCATGGGCGAAGGAGATATCTTCTCGACCGAAAAACTATCCAAAGGCTTCAAGAACTTCCAAAAGTTCTATGGACAGTACGGTTACATCGACGCCGTGCCTGAACCCGATTTCGATCCCAAACCGGATGGCACGATCGACCTTACGCTAAACGTCGACGAAGGCAAGCAGTTTTTCGTCCGCCGCATCGATTTCCGCGGCAACACCACCACCCGCGACAAGGTCATCCGCCGGGAAATCCTCATTGACGAAGGCGACCTGTACAACACCCAGCTCTGGGAAGTCAGCATCCTGCGGCTGAACCAGCTCGGCTATTTCGAAGCCCTCAAGGTCGAGGATGCCGCCGACCTCACCCGCGACACGAAGAACTCGACCGTCGATATTACATTGAAGGTCAAGGAGCGCGGCAAAAACTCCGTTTCGCTCAACGGCGGCGTTTCCGGCATCGCAGGCTCGTTCATCGGCTTCGGCTATTCCACCAACAACTTCCTTGGGATGGGCGAAACCCTCAGCCTCGACGCCCAAATCGGCGACCGTATCCGTTCGGCCACGTTCGGATTCACCGAACCGTATCTGTTCGACCGGCCGATCCAGGCCGGTTTCACGGTCTACACTCAGCGCTTCAATTACGACCAGGCCCGTGAGGTCTCGCTCTACTCCGGCCGGAACTACATCCCGTTGTATGAAGCGCTCGGAACGCAAAACCTGCTGCGTTATGTGACCAACGGATACGGCTTCACGACATTCGTCAGTTACCCCCTGCGCCGTTCGTTCGCCCGCGTCAGCCTGACCTACGGCATCGACCGCTCCACGATCACGCCGGAAAACGAGAACTCCAACACCTACTTTTCCTATTCGAACTTCCTCAACTTCGACGGTCCGAACCAGCTTAGCGGCATCTTTACCAGCCGCATCACCCCCGCCTACACCTACAACACCATCGACCACCCCATCACGCCCTCGCGGGGCAAGAGTTACTTCGCGTCGCTCTCCTTCGCCGGAGGCCCGCTCGGCGGCAGCGTGAACATGTTTGAACCGACGTTGACCTACACCCACTTCGTCCGCGGGCTCAAACAGGGCCATGTCGTGGGTTGGCGCGTGCTGGGCCGCATGATCACCGGCTACGGCGGCAAGGTGGCGCCCCCCTACAACAGGGTTTACATGGGCGGCGAGAATGATGTCCGTGGATTCGAGATCTGGTCGATTCTTCCGGCGGTCTATATCCCTTCTTCGGCCTCCATCCCAGTGTTGAACCAGGATGGCTCGGCCCGCACCCAGAAAGTCATCGTGGATGGAAAGCTCACCACCGTCGGCGTGACGCAGACGATCCCGGTTTACCAGATCGTCTTCCCCGGCGGCGACACGCAGGGCATCGCCAACATTGAGTACCGGATCCCGATCGTCGGCCCGGTCACCCTCGCGGCCTTCGCCGACGCCGGCATGAACCGCATCACTCTGGGTAACCAACTGCGGCTCAACGCCAGCCGCCTGGCCGACTTGAACGCCTCGTTCCCAACGGCAGGCTTCGAGAATGCGGCCGTCAGAATCCCGTCCACCCAGAAGTTCCGCGCTTCCACCGGCCTTGAACTGCAGGTCATGATGCCCGTGGTCAATGCTCCGTTCCGCCTCTATTGGGCCTATAACCCTTTCATCGTGAGGGATTACTTCACTCCGCCCGTCGCCGCCGACGCGTCCATGTTCCCCAACGCGGCCACGATGAACTACGCGTCGCTGAGCTACGCCTCCACCACACCTTATTTTGAAAGGCGGACCATGTTCCGCTTCACCATCAGCCGCACCTTCTAGACCGGTACCGCCAAACGGCTGCATGCTACCATCGTTATGAGTTTGAGGAGTTCGAAACAGTGAGAATTGACGCAAAGCATCTCGGCCTGGCGGCCCTCGCGCTGCTGACCGCGGCCCCCGCCGTTCAGGCCCAACAGGCGCCCACCAAAGTCGCCATTATCAACATCCAGAGTGCCATCCTCGCCACCAAGGACGGGGAAAAGGCGCGCGAAGCCCTGCGCGTGAAGTTCGAGGCCCGGTCCAAGGATCTTGAATCCCGCATGGCGGACATCAACAAGAAGCGGGAGGCGCTCCAGAAGTCGTCCAACACCCTTTCGGCCGAGGCCCGCGACAAGCAGACCCGCGAAATCGAAGATCTCCAGAAAAAGTACCAGTGGGATGCCGAGGACTTTCAGAGCGATGTCCAGCAGGAAGAACAGAAGCTCGTCGGCGAGATCGGCAACCGTATGATCTCCATCATCGACGAGTATTCGAAGGGCCAGAATTTCGCCCTCGTCCTCGACGTCTCAAGCCAGCAGAGCCCCGTCCTTTGGGCCGCCAGCGGGATCGAGATCACGCGTGACATCGTCGAGCTTTACGACAAAAAGAACCCGCCCAGCTCCGCGGCCCCAGCAGCCACCCCGGTTAAGCCCGCAGGTTCACCGGCCACGCCCGCAGCAAAAAAGCCCGCTGGCGCTAAATAGCAGCCGCGTAGAGCCCATTCCCATCCGGCCGGCGTCTGCCCCAAGCATATGCCGGCCTTCGTTTTTCGTCTTTTCTTCTCTGGCTATTCTCCCGCCCCAAGCTTCGCCGGGACCGGGGGCGATTCCCTAAGCTATTGACAAACCATTGTTTATTTGTCGATGGAGTTTGTTTGGTCGAAGTCTCCCAGCCCCGTCAACCCGCCATGATGTACACTGATCAGCGATGAAACGCCGCCATTTGCTTGCCCTTGGCGCAGGCTCCCTGTTTGCCGCGCCCCGTCCGAAAATCGTGTTTGTCTGCGGTGACCACGAGTATTCCGGGGAGGCCACGTTGCCTTTGATCGCCGCTGAGATCGAGAAACGATACTCAATGGCCTGTACCGTCCTGAAATCGGTCCCTGACCAGAACGGCGAAACCGACATCCCTGGTTTGGAGGCGCTCGACACGGCCCAGCTCGCCGTCTTTTATCTGCGGTGGCGCCGCCTTCCCGCCGGGCAACTCGAACCTATCGATCGGTATATGAAGGCCGGCAAGCCGATCATGGCGTTTCGCACGACATCGCACGCATTTCGCTACCCGAAGGGCGATCCGCTTGAGCTGTGGAATGGATGGGCGGCCGAAGCCTTTGGCGCGCCGCCCGGATGGGGCGCTGACGGCCACACTCATTTCGGAAGCAAATCCTCGACCGATGTCACGGTCGCCGCGGCGCACCCCATCACCGCCGGAGTCGCCCCATCGTTTCATGTCCGGTCCTGGCTCTATCGCGTGCGGCCCAAATGGCCCCCGCAGGACGCGCAGGTGCTGCTCACCGGCACGGCCGTCAATCCAGATAAGGCAGCCGATCCTAATCCGGTCGCCTGGACCTGGACCAACCGCCACGGCGGCCGCGCCCTCTATACGTCGATGGGCCATCCCGAGGACTTCGCCGCCGAGCCGTTCCAGCGCTTCGTCATTCAGGCCATCCAGTGGTGCCTCAATCCCAAGAAGAAGCCCTCCTGGAAGGGCCCCGTGGCCATCCAGGTCCCCTACCGGGGGATGGTGAAGACCGGCTAGCGGCCGAGCCCTGACTCACGAAAATTTCTTGCCCGAAAAGGCGCCTTCCGTGATGGAGCCCAAACGGATTTCGCGCTCTATACAGCGGAAGGTTTACTGATACGGTTCGGAGGAGGCCCAGTGGACCTTTTCAGGGCCGCGCCGGTCGGAGGGGGCGGCGCGGCCACTTGCTTCCATCGTGTCCATTCGCCTGCGACAATGTCAGGTGATGCGACTACTCGCCGTCCTCACCCTCGTCCTGCTTCCCGCAGCCGCTCAGGACAACACCCTCACCCGCCGGCAGATCTCGGATGGCTGGCGGCTTCTGTTCGACGGCAAGACGATGCGCGGCTGGCAGGACCCCGCCAAGAAAACCGTCCCCGGCTCAGCCTGGGCCGTCGAGGATGGCGCTCTCACCACCGTTCTCAAACCTCGCATCGAGGAAGACCTCATCTCCGCCGGCTCGTTTTCCGACTTCGAACTGGAATTCGATTGGCGTGTCGCCGAACGCGGCAATACCGGCCTCAAGTACAGGCTTCAGCGGGAGATTTTCGTCGACAATTCGACCGTCAAACCTGGGCCGAGCGGCTTCGAGGGGATCCTGGGCCGGGAGATCGCCACCAAGGCATCCGACCGCACTAAACTCGCCGCCGGCGCCAAAGGCTTCGTCTATACCGTTGCCTTCGAATTCCAACTGATCGACGATCAGCGCCACCCCGACGCCCTGCGGGGACCCGACCGCCAAACCGGCGCGCTTTACTCGATGATCCCCGCCGCGTCGAAACCCGCCAAAGCAGCCGGTGAATGGAATCACGGCCGGCTCGTCGTCAAGGGAAAGCACGTCGAACATTGGGTGAATGGCGAAAAGGTTCTCGACGCCCTGCTCGACGACCCCCGGGTGATCGCCGGAGTCGAGAAGCGCTGGAAGCCCGCGCCGGAGATCCTCAACGATTTGAAGAACCCGAGGCCATCCGGGCCGATCGCACTTCAGCACCACGGCGACCGGGTCTGGTTCAAGAACCTCCGGATTCGGGAAGTGAAGTAGGCGGACAGGCTATCGGGCAGCCGCCAGAGCTCCCTCGATGGCGGTCAGGTTCTTGCGGGCAAACCCGGCCTCTTCCAGATCCGGGTTGATCGTCAGCATCTTCTGGAAACTGACGCGCGCCGCGGCAAGCAGTTCGAGCGACCCGGTCTTTTGCGCCTGGTAGGAATAGTTCAACCCCAGCAAGTAGTGCGTGAAGGCGTCCTCCGGGTCGTAGGCGAGCGAGCGCTGGCAGTAGGGGATGGCCTCGTCGTACTTTTTCAGGTTCTTGGAGTTCTCGCACAATCCGAAGTATGCCAAGCTTCGAAGGTCCTGCCAGATGTCGCGCTGAGCGGCGCGTTTTTTCCGGCCGTACCCGATGAGGAACCCCGCGACATAGTAGTTCAGCTTGCCGGCCAGTTTGGAATCGAAGTCGCTCAGCTTCAGATAGGCCAGGTACTCGGGCGAGGAGTCGGCAGGTTTGGCGCTCATGCGCAGGCTCTCGGCCAGCCAGAAGTGCGCTTCGCCGTTGTTGGGCGCCAGCGCAATCGCTTTCCGGGCGGATTCGATCGACTCCGCGTACATTGCCTTCATGCGGTAGGCCTGCGCCTGCAAATACCACGCCATCTGGTGTTTGGCGTCGCGGCGCGTCACGATGTTGAATTGCCGGATCGCTTCGTCCACGTCGCCCAGCCCGAGCAGCATCCCTCCGTAGGATGCCCGCGCCTCCATGTAGTCCGGGTCGATCTCGATGGCCTTTTTAAAATAGCCCGCCGCCTTTTCCTGCTCGTAAAGCGCGTCATAGCTCCGGCCCAGGTAGAGCGCAGCCTGGCTGTATGCGCCATCGATCGCCAGCGCCTCGGCGAACAGGGCGGCCGCCTTCCTGTATTCGGCCTGGCCGCCCTTGTTGTAGTGATCCAACGCGTCGTCGAACTTGTCCGACGCTGCCCTGGGGCGCCGGCGCGGGATCATGATCTTCACCGAAACGGTGGATTCCTGCCCTGGATAGACCATCTCTTCGCGCGGCCCGTCGGGTTCGTAACCCATCTTGACTGCCTTGATCGTCACCGCCCCAGGAGGCAGGCCGGGCAGCCGCAGCGGCGTGCCTTTGTTCACCACCCCGACGCTGTTGCCGTTGACGAAGACTTCGACGCCGTCCATGTTGGATTCGATGATGAGCGCGCCCGACTTCGGCGGCGGCGGTGCGCCGGGCTTGACGCCCGAAGGTAGATAGGCCAGCAGCATTTGGGCGTCGAAACTGCCGCGGTCCGAAGTCGGATTCTGCTGGCCCCCGGTCGCTTCGCGGACGTTGCGCCGGACGTATTCGGCCAGTTCGTCCGCCGTCACCACGCCGTCGCCATTTTCGTCGGCCATGCCTTCGAGTCCCTTGACGACGTAATAAGTGAAGATGCCGTGGCCGCCGCCCCAATCCGGACTCTCAAACGACCGCTCGCGATCGCGGCTGGCCGTTAAAGAGAACAGGCTCTTTGACAAGTCCAGCAGGCGCTTGTTCATGTAGGCGGCGTCCTCGGCCGGCGTGATGGCCCCGCTGTGGCAGGAGTCGGTCAGCAGGACCTTCCATTTGCCTTTGATCACGGAGCCGAAGATGCGGCCCAGTTCGTCCATCGGGTAGCCGGACTGCTTGATCCTGTTCGAGTCGAAATCGTAGGGGGCGAGGTAACCCGCGCCAGCATAGACGAATCCGTGGCCGGCGAAGTAGATCAGGACGCGGTCATCGTCCCTGGCAACTGACGGCAGCCACTCCTCGATCTCCTTTTTCACGTTCGCCAGGGTTGCCCTGGGGCCGACCAGTTTGTGAACGTTCTCGGCGCGGAAATTGCCTCCCTCGGGGCTGATCAGGATGGAGTAGATCGCCTCGGCGTCGCGTTCAGCGTATTTCAGTTGGGCCTCGGCCGGCAGCTTCTGGTACTGGGCCACGCCAATGATCAGGGCATAGCTGCGCGGGATCGTGGCCGATGCCGGTTTGGCCGGAGCGGTGGGCCGCTCGTCTTCGTAGCGCAGATCCCGCTGTTGGCGTTGCGGAGGTTGCGCGGGCGCTTGTGCTGAAAGCAACGCCGATGCGGCGGCAAGTGTCGCGAGTCTCAGGATTCTCATTTGTGCGCCAGCCTGAATTCGTAGACCACCGGGCCATCCCCTGTAGCCGGCGACGAGACCACGGCGGTATTCTGCTGCCGGATGAAAACGAGTTCGCGCGACCGGAGGTTCGGCACGCTCTTCAAGTTGGAGGGCAGGGTGGACGGGTCCTCGATCTTGCGCGGCCCGGCCGAGGAATCGACGCAATCGCCGCGCGCGCGCAAAACGGCATCGTCACAGCGGGGCAGGAGCGTATGCATCTTTGTTCCGGGCGGCGGCGCAGGCGGTAAGGGGACGTAGCCTGGACGCGAACGGCCGTCAGGTTGTGGCGCAATGTCCAGCGGCGTGACCATCCAATAAACAACGTCCCGGCCGGGCGGCCCCGTGATGCGGAACGCGCCGGACGTGGCTGGAACGACATACTCTCTGCCCGCCTCGACGCGATTCTGGCTGCCGGTATCCTCCCGCGGGAACAGCAGCGTGTAAGCCCCGCTGGTCCCCAGATTCATCACATAAAGGTATCCCGCGAAGTTCGTCTTGACGCGAAAACGGACCTGCGCCCCGGACTCGAAGATCGTGGCTGGATCCACGGTTTTCCATTCGCCGTTGTTCCTCAGCTCGACCTGAATGAGAATCCGGCGCGGAGCGCCCGCGGGGTCCGGCGCACTTTGCGGCGCAAACAGGGATAGAAACGCCACTGTTGTAGTCAGCACAATGTAACGCCTCCTTCCGCCCTACCGGTGCTTGAGCGAAACATCGACGACGAGCCGCGATTCAGCGCCGGTACTCGGGTTTACAACATAGACGGCCTTCTCCTTGGGCGGCGCGCCCGCGGACTTGGGCGGCGCGGTCTTCTCGTCGACCTTCTCGAAGACCAGATCACGGGAGATCACTTTACCGCGCAACTGTCCAATCAGATCGTCGCTGACGTTGATGGTGTTCATCGCCATCATTGTCTTCACCGGCTGGGTCTTGGCCGGCCCGCTAGCCGGCGCGGCAGGCGAACCGGCCGGTTGGTCCAGTTCATAAATCAACTTGTCGAGGTCGCTTTCGGGCTTGCGCGAAAGGACAAAGAACAGTTTCTCCTCGCCCGGCGTCTCGTCGAAGACGAACCGCGTCCGCGACGGGACATCGTACTCCCTGCCGGGCAGCACCCGGTTCGACCCGGAGTCGTATTCCGGCGACGGGAACAGCACGCGCCAGTTGCCGCTTGATCCCTTCATGACGATGTAAAGGTACGCTGGATCGTTCACTTGCAGGCGCAGCCGGATCCGGTCGCCTGAGCGGAAAACAAGGTCCGGGTCGACTTCCAGGTAATCCTGGTCGCCGGCATACTTGAGAATGCTGTACCGCAGGCCCAAGGGCCGGCTGGAAGGCGAATAGCCGACCTGGACGAACGTGTCGTCCTGCCTGGTTGTGGCGAGAGTCGCCTGAACGGGCTCCCGCGCATCTCCACCCGTGGGGGGCTGTTCGCGCGTCACGGGCTGTTTTCGCGTGGCCGCCCGCTGCGTAGACTTGGCGGCCGGCGCCGGCTTGGCTGCCTTGGCCAGCGAAGCTGTTTTCGCCGGCGCTGTGTAGAAAAGCTCGCGCGCCGTCAGCTTGGGCGGCTTGCTCTGCCCGGCGCATTCGAAACACGCTGCGAGAGCCAAAGCCAGCGCGCCCAGGCTCCCAATCACCTGACGGGTTTTCATCCCCTTATCCTCCTCCTTGTCAGGGTCCATTCTGGCCCCATTGTAACGCGATGCTGTACTCTCTCCCGGAAACGAATGGAGCTATACTATCGGTACTTCTGTCAGGAAGCGATAGTTTGGAGAGGTCAGACAAGAGGAGACATATGAGCACTCATCCGCAGGTCCGGCCCTTGATGGCCGCGGCCCTATCCCTTGTGTTGACGCTGCCGCCACCGGCCGTGGCGCAGGAGGCGGGCGCAATCAAAGCGCTGAATATCGTGATCGTCGAGGGCGAAGGGGCGATCAACAACGTCCGCCAAAGGGTGGCGCGCGAGCCCATCGTCGAGGTGACGGACGAGAACAAGAAGCCCGTCGCCGGCGCTCTGGTCACCTTCATGTTGCCGGGCAACGGGCCCAGCGGCGTCTTTTCGAACGGCGCAAACACGATGACGATTGCCACGGACAACGCCGGCCGGGCGGTCGCGCGCGGCCTGCGGGTGAACAACCAGGCCGGTAACTACCAGATGCGGGTGACCGCTTCTCACCAGGGCCTGACGGCCTCGGCCTCGATCTCGATGACCAACGCCGCCCTGGCGGCCGCAGCTGGAATCGGCGCGGCGAAACTCCTGATTATCCTCGCCGTTGCCGGCGCCGCTGTGGCCGGCAGCACGGTGGCGATCAACCAATCCGGGAAGAGCGCACCGGTGCCGGCATCAATCGGCGTCACACCCGGCTCACCAACCGTAGGGCCGCCGCGCTAGCGGACAGGAGGAATCGTTATGTCGCGTAATATCGTCTCCACCCGAATCTTCCTGCTGGCAACTCTCATCGCCTGCTGCGCTTTTCCGGTGTCCGCGCAGTTTGTGATCACGACGCCGGACCTGCCGAATGGCGCCGTGGGGCAGCCCTATTCGGCGTCCCTTCAGTCGATCGGCGGCGTGGCCCCGATCAATTACTCGATCGCCATCGGGGCGGGAACGTTGCCGCCCGGGATCAACCTCAGCTCCGCCGGAGTCTTTTCCGGCGCACCCACGTCCCCCGGCTTTTATGAGTTTTTCGTTCAGGCGACCGACTCTCCCGGCGCCACAACCCCGCAAGTCACAAGCAGGTTGTTTTCCATTTACGTCGCGGCTGTCATTACGATCTCGCCCTCGGCGCTGCCCCAAGCCGTTGTGAACGTGCCTTTTAGCACGCAGCTTTCAGCGTCCGGCGGCACATCTCCGTACTTTTTCGAATTTAATTTCCAGGGCCCGTCTCAGCCGCCGGGTTGGCTCACCCTGTCCTCTACGGGACTGCTGGCTGGAACTGCGCCCACCGCCGGCAGTTTCACATTCGGAGTGACCGTGATGGACAACAGCGAGTCCTTTTCAACGAGAACTTACACGTTGACGGTGAACCCGGCACTTGCTTTTTCAACGCCGTCGCTTCCCAATGCCACGACGGGGCAAAGCTATAGCTTCACTCTGGCGGCGGCAGGCGGCATTCCGCCCTATACGTTCAGCCTGTTTTCAGGGACCCTGCCGTCTGGCCTGTCCCTCAACCCGTCCGGCTTGATCTCCGGAACGCCCGCCGGGCCGTCCTTCACGACGCTGATTTTCCGTGTCGCCGACAGTCAGGGCAATTCCACCACCCGGTCCTACACACTTGATGTCCAGCCCCCGCCA
>Ga0172370_10005339_pt1 | contig 16636 bp, 20 predicted proteins | sample LakKiv5m_FD_114538 | JGI IMG/M metagenome (GOLD analysis project Ga0172370, IMG submission 114538) | Freshwater microbial communities from Kabuno Bay, South-Kivu, Congo - kab_022012_11.5m | ecosystem: Environmental > Aquatic > Freshwater > Lake | place: Democratic Republic of the Congo...
AATGTATCAAAAACCTCTAGATTCAGTAATTCGTCACGCAATTTCCCGTTGAATGATTCAATATAACCATTCTCCCAAGGGCTTCCGGGTTCGATATAAAGCGTCTTAACGCCGCTGGCTTTAAGCCAGTGCCTTACTTGTTTAGAGACAAACTCAGGACCGTTGTCAGAACGGATATATTCAGGAACACCGCGGGATACAAACAAATCAGCCAAGCGCTCTACTACATCCATTGCGTCTATCTTCCTGGCTACATCAACACTTAAGCATTCCCTGGTATATTCATCAATCAGTGTAAGCATGCGTATGGAACGGCCATCATGGGTTCTATCCATGACAAAATCATAGCTCCAGACATGGTTAGGATGTTCTGGCCTTAAACGTACACAAGAGCCGTTATTAAGCCATAATCTTTTCCTTCTCGGCTGTTTCTTCGGCACTTTTAAACCTTCTTTACGCCATATGCGTTCAACCCTCTTATGGTTAACTTTCCAGCCTTCTTGTTTTAAAAGAGCGGTAATCCTTCTGTATCCGTACCTGCCGTATTTACAGGCCAGTTCAATAATCCTTAAAGTCAATCTTGGCTCATTACCTTGAACAACCGGCTTATAGTTCTGTGTTGACCTCGATTGGCCTACTACCCTGCATATTCTGCGTTTTGAGACATCCTTAAGTATAGTTTTGATATATTCAACCGCCCGGCGTCTCTTGACCGGGCTTAGAAGTTTCCCCGGGAGGCCTCCTTAAGGATAGCGTTATCCAGAGACAAGTCCGCAACCAGCTTCTTCAAACGGCTGTTTTCTTCCTCCAGGTCTTTTAGCCTTTTGGCCTGGTCTACCTTCATACCGCCGTATTCCTTACGCCAACGGTAATAACTATGCGTGGAGAACCCCTGATTACGGCATGCCTCTGCAAGATTTAATCCATTTGCCAGTTGTATTTCTACCTCTCGCAGGAGCATTACTACCTGTTCCGCTTTGAACTTTTTCCTTGCCATGATACCCCCCTTTCTAAAAGCCATAGTATAGCTTAAATACTGGATCAGTTTAAGGGGGTCAGGTCATCGCATGGTTTTAAGCCCTTAGCAAGAGTGCTTATAAAAATCGGTTTTAAATCAGATTTACTTGTCATATGCTCATATCTCCCGCGGGCGAAGTTATTTCTTTCCGTAATAAGAGTTAACAATTCCGCAGCATAAATTTTTATAACGCAAATCATTTAACCCTGCTGATTCCATACAAGTAATTATTTGCTGAGGTAAAATAAAACCACTAATCGATGAAGAAAGATGCGCGTAAGCTTCTTTTGAACCGCCGAATAGCCTTGCAATTAACGGAAGCAGTTTACTAATGTAAAACCCGGCAACTTTGCCAAATAAATTTCCGGTCGCAGGAGAGAATTCCAAAATAATGGCTGTTCCGCCTTCTTTTAAAGAATCAACAATCTCCTTCATCGCCTTATTGCGATCGGGAAGATTTCTAAGGCCAAAACTTATCAAAACCGCATCGAAATAGCCATTACGAAAGGGCATATTTAAGGCATTTGCCTCAACCAAATTTATCCGGTTGGCCAGTCCAAGTTTGATTATCTTTTCTTTAGCTTTTTTAAGCATTGTATGAGAAAAATCGACACCAATAATTTCGCATTCATTACATTCCCTTATAAATTGAATAGCCATTTCCGCTGTTCCGGTGCAGATGTCTAATACTTTTGCATCCTTTTTAATCCCGGCTAAGCCAACAGCCTTTTTCCTCCATCCCTTATCCCTGTTAAAGCTAATGGCACGGTTTAAAGTATCATAATGCTCAGCTATAGACGAAAAGAGCTCACGCAAATTATTCTGCATTTTTACCCTTGTTCGAAATTTAAATTTCCGAAAAGTTTATAATTATAAACTTCGGCTTATTCGTATAGTTAACAAAACTGTATTGTTGACGTTCTTCTACTGTTAGAGGGGAAAAGATTTCTCTTTTTATGTAAGATGTCAAGAAAGGCAGTTATTTATCTTATTTCATACACGATAGTTCTATGAGTGATTTTATATTTAATCTTTTCGATGCCAGAACCAACAAATTTACATAACGGATGAGCTGATAAAGCTTTCCAGAATTGCACTTTTGAATCATGGAATCTGCCGGTTACAAGTAAATAGGCGCTTCGATTATAGTAACTTCTTTCTCCGCTCTGGATACCGTATGTGAAAAATATTAAAAGCAAAACGAATAAGATATTCCTTTCGATTCTTCTTAATTTATGCCTGGCATAAACCTTTCTTCCGTCAATTAAAGGTATCTTGCATTCAAAACATTCCTCATAAAGACTGTTTTGATATGTTTTACATTTTGGGCAATATTTGGCATATCTTTCTAACAGTTCCTGCATTTTTATATTCCTAAACCTTTTTTTCTGGAGCCCCGCGGGTAAAATCCACAGTGCCTTGCAATACGCCTTGTGGGGCGACGTCCCGCTCCTTGGTTAGCCACGGGCGCAGCCCGTGGTATTCTGGCAATGGGAATAATGATTTTTGATCCTATAGAACAGGCTTTTAAACTTTCTTCCTCAATATTATCTAAAGTATTTTACAATATTTTTTCGCATTAGACAATTAATTTGGTTTCTTTCATTTTATCTCGTTTGGAGAATTTGAATATTTTTTAAGCTCTTCAAGAAAATCTGGGCCTACTTTATACCCTAATTTTTCTGCCCTATAAATATCGCTCCAGGATTTATCGTAATCTTTATTATAGAAATAAGCGACAGCGCGGTTATAGTAAGCATAAGCGTAATCATGGTCGATTTGTATTACCTTGCTAAAATCTGATATGGCCTGGTTGATATTTCCTTTGTTAATGCAGGCAACCGCACGGTTAATATATGCATCAATAGAGCTGGGGTTAATTTGAATTACTCTGCTAAAATCTGCTATGGCCTCATTGAGATTACCTTTGCTGGCATAGGCAACTCCGCGGTTGCTGTAAGCATCGGTGCAATCAGGCTTAATTTGTATTGCCTTGTTAAAGTCTGCTATGGCCTGGTCAAATTTTCCTTGTTTAACGTAAACAACTCCGCGGTTGCTGTAAGCATCGGCGTAGTTGGAGCTAATCTGAATCGCCTTTACAAAATTAGCTATCGCCTCATCAAAACTATCTTTGGAATAATATGCAACCCCCCTATCGCGGTAGGCTTCTGCATAATCAGGATTGATTTGTATTGCCTTGTCAAAATCTGCTATGGCCTGGTTGATATTTCCCTGCTTTAAGTAAGCAGCCCCCCTGTTGTTATATGGCCTTGCCTTGTTGGGAGATTTAATGACTGTATCCGTCCACAAGGCAATCTCATCTTTCCAAACCTTATTTCTCTGATAAGCCATAAATGAATATGCGGAGGTTATCACAGAAAGCGCTATAAAAAACAATCCAATTTTCTTGAGTTGGAATAAATAATACAGGCTGCTTACCAAGAATATGCTAAATCCCGCAATCGGCAGATAGAGCCTGTGTTCAAATATTATATCTTTAAGCGGAATAATACTCGATTCCGGAAGCAAGGCAATAAAAAACCATAGAATGGCAAAGGAAGTTAACTTATATTTTTTGTATAGTTTAAAAGCGGCAAACAATATCAGGCTTAAAGCTATAAAGCTTAAGAAAACCTGCGGCTGAAACATAGATTTCATAACTGGGTAGTCATAATCAAGATTCTGATTAATGGGGATAAAAACAAGCCTTAAATAAGTTATAATAACCCGAAATTGAGTTATAAAATAATGCCAGCCGGAAGCTGTTGGGGCGTAAAGCAGCCGTTGTACATCGCCGAAGGTCTCCGGTTTTGCAAAAAATAATACCGCGGGGATAATAGGAAGCAGAACTAAAAAAGGAATAACGCATTTCCATTTGATATGCTTAGATGTCTTAAGGAAATAAAATTCACATAAAATAATCATTAAAGGCAGGGTGACTGAATTTTCCTTGCTAAACATACTTATTACTGCAGAAAATAAGGAAAGTATATAAAAAATTTTTACTTTGGCAGCGCTTTCGGAATTAATCTGCAGAAGTCTTGATTTAAAATACAAACATAGCGCTAAAAGATAAAAAAACGCCGCAAGCAAAGTGCAGCGCTGCCATATGTATGTAACTGATTCTGTCTGCAGCGGATGGCTTAAGAATATAAGGCTGGTAAATAAAGCAACTGGCCTTGAAACAAACAGGATCTTGTTTCTTTGCATCGCAGGCGTAGACAATATAAGAGTTGTCAGCCAGAAAACCAATATAGCAGAAAGCAAATGGATAATCAGATTAAACAGATGATAGCCAAATACATCAAGCGCATTAAAATTATAGTTTAATGCGAATGTAAAAAAGGTTATAAATCTGCTTGGAAAAGAGCTCCATATGGCTTTTAGGTTTCCTATATTTCTTATAGCGAAATTGTCATTTACATAAAATACGTCATCGAAATAAAAAGGATTATAAAAAGTGTTGGAATATATAAGCACACCCAATAATATCAATGCGCTTATGGATAATATTTTATACTTTTGATTCAGGATTTTGGATATCATGATATAAGGTGGGGTAAAAAAATGGTCCTCTAATTACGCAAACCATCATAGCTGCTATGGTAAGTTTTCAAGCATTGATTATTCTTTCGTTACGCTTTTTTCTATCATGGATAAGGCACTTTTAAGCGCTACCTGGGTGTCAACATATTTGCTTAATTTAGGGATAAACGCGCTAACTCCTAATTTCTCGGTCTCTTCCATCATCTTGTCGTCTGGATAGGCAGTAAACATAATTACCGGGGTCTTCAGGCCTGCCTTACGAATTTCTTTAAGTACTTCAACGCCAGTCATGTCGGGCATCATATAATCCAAAATTATAATATCCGGCGCTTGGCTTTTAACGGCATCAAGGGATTCTTTTCCATCGGAAGCCGTAATCAAATCATAGCCCCAGCTTCTAATGCGGGAGCTAATAATTTCACGAAAATCAGCTTCATCGTCAGCGAATAAAACTTTCAATTTTGACATAAACTGCTCCTTTGACTAATTATAACTGCAAATAGCCTTCCTGTATTGGTCAGGAATAAACCTCTTCCTGTCTGTACAGAAGAATTATATAGGCAATATAGCGTTATGGCAAGATATTTGGGGTTTAGAGAGGTATTTCCCTGCCTACTGGCAGGCAGGCTCGCTAGATATGTCAGTTTTGGCAGGTATTTTGGATGTAAATGCTGCAACTGTTTGACAAGCAAAAAATACTGTTTGTCTACATTAACAAGGCGGGCATTTTATTTTCCGTTCTTTAATTTCTCAGGATGGTGCCTTACAACTTCTGCCTGGACCATGTAAATCACGTCTTCTGCAATATTTGTAGTGTGGTCGCATATACGCTCCAGGAAACGGGCTATTAATAACAGCTGTACTGCTCTTGGCGCAGTTGTTCCATCTTTCACCATGTAATCCTCGATAAGCTCTTTTTGTATTATGTTACGAAGTTGATCCGCCTCGGAATCAGACAACAAAACTTTTTTAGCGAGCGCGATATCACCCGTGACAAATGCATCTATGGACATTTTCACCATGCCTTGCGCAACAGCTGTCAGTTTGGGTATATCAATCAAAGGTTTTAAGAGAGGCTTATCTACTATTTCAAGCGTGCGCTGGGCGATATCCACCGCAATATCCGCTATCCTTTCCAGTTCAGTATTTATTTTCATGCCAGTTGCGATAAAACGCAAATCTTTAGCCATAGGTTGATAGCGCGCTATTAAATCAATGCACTTTTCATCTATGGATAATTCTAATTTATCAATATTATAATCATCATCGATGACACTTTTAGCCATTGCCTTATCTCTGTTTTTAAGCGCCTCAATCGATTTAAAGATGGCCTCCTCTGCCAAGGCACCCATCTTTAAAATATCCTTATTTAATTCTTTTAATTCTTGATCAACATGTCTTTCCATTTTTTATCTCCTTTTTTATTACACAGATGACCGCAGATTTTTCCGCCTCCATAATATATTATTCTGGCGGATCCGCTCAAGCTTTTTTAAAGCGGCGGCGGAAAAACAGATGATCGCAGATGATTCTATCTGTGATCATCTGCAGTCTCCATCTGTGATCGTCTGTGCCTAACCGTATCTACCGGTAATATAATCTTCCGTGCGTTTATCATGCGGTGCAGTAAATATGTTCTCAGTCTTGCCAAACTCTATCAACTCACCCAAAAGCATAAAACCGGTATCGTCTGAAACGCGCGCTGCCTGCTGCATATTATGTGTTACTATTATTATAGTATAATTGTTCTTTAGTTCACGCATTAATTCCTCAATCCTCTGCGTACCTTGCGGGTCTAAAGCAGAACACGGCTCATCCATCAATAAGACGTCGGGTTTAACCGCAATCAGCCTTGCAATGCATAGTCTCTGTCTTTGCTCCAGGGATAATCTTAAGACCGGCTCATTAAGCCTGTCTTTTAATTCCTCCCACAGCAGAACACTCTTTAAGCTCGCTTCGGCAATTTCCTCCAATTTATCCCGCTTTAAACCTTCCCCGTGAATTTTTTGCCCAAAGATAATATTTTCATAAATAGATAACGGAAACGGGTTCGGCCTCTGGAATACCATTCCTACTTTCTTGCGCAAAGTAACTAAATCGGTGTTGCCAATAAGAATGTTTGCGCCGTCAATTATGACCTCACCTTCCGTGCGCACACCCTCAATTGAATCATTCATCCGGTTAAAAACCCGTAGCATTGTTGACTTGCCGCAGCCGGATGGCCCAATTATTGCTGTAATCCTGTTTGCTTCAAAAGATGAATTTATATTTTTTAAAGCATGGAAACTGCCGTACCAAAGATTTAGATTTTTAGTTGTTATCTTCATTGTTATCCGAATTTTCCCCTGATATAACCATCAGTACGCTTATCTTTCGGTGCTGTAAAAATCTTATCAGTTTTATCTATCTCAATAAGCTCTCCATTCAAGAAAAACGCTGTTTTATCGCCTACCCTTGCAGCCTGTTTTACATTATTAGTTACTAAAACTATGGTATATTTCTCTTTTAACTCAACCATAGCATCCTCCACTTTTGCTGTAGAAATAGGGTCCAGCCCGGAGCAAGGTTCATCGAACAGAATTACTTCCGGCTCAACAGCCAATGTTCTTGCTATGCAAAGGCGCTGCTGCTGGCCTCCGGATAATTTAAAAGCTGATTCATTAAGCCTGTCTTTTACTTCTTCCCAAAGATATGCTTGCTGCAATGCCTCTTCGACTTTTTCCGCAAGCCTTTTTTTCTTTCTTTCTCCATGCATCTTTATCCCATAGGCTACATTATCAAATATAGATAACGGAAGCGGCAAAGGCAGGGCAAAAACCATGCCTATTTTACGACGCAAGGTTTCAACATCTATCGTTTTAATATTTTCTCTTTCTAGTTCTACTGCTCCAGCAAGCTTAAAGTTCGGGTTAAGATCGTTCAGGCGGTTTAGCGTACGCAGGAAAGTAGTCTTTCCGCTGTTCGAAGGGCCAATTACGCTTAAAATTTCGTTAGACTCTATCTCCATATTTACCTGCTTTATAGCATATATAGAGCCGAACCATATATTTAAATTGTGAATTTCAAACTTCACCCCGTTAGGAATTGCCTCTCGGTTATTTTCTCCCAAGGTTTTTATAAATTTATTATTTCTAACGGGGTTCACCATTTCTTTTTCCTTCTGAATTTATAACGTATAATTATTGCGATTAAGTTCATAAACAAAACCAGCGCGAGCAACACAAGGGCTGTTCCGTATCTTATTTTCTCATCAACGTTAGGCACCTGCGTTGAGATAACATAAAGATGGTATGGCAATGCCATTGCCTGGTCAAAAATAGACTTTGGCAGCTGCGGCAGATAAAATGCCGCTACGGTAAATAAAATGGGGGCTGTCTCGCCGGCTGCTCTTCCTAATCCTAAAATAGTTCCCGTTAATATACCCGGTATAGCATTTGGCAATACAATGTGCCTTATAGTCTGCCACTTACTTGCGCCTAACGACAGGCTTACCTCGCGAAATGATTGTGGAACGCTTTCCAAGGCTTCGCGCGAAGTAGTAATGATTACCGGAAGAATCATGATTCCAAGAGTAAGCGAACCGGAAAGAATTGATACGCCGAATTTAAAGAACACAACAAAAAAAGCTAACCCAAAGAGCCCATAAACTACCGAAGGAACCCCCGCCAGATTAATAATTGCTAATTTTATAATGCGGCTAAGCAGATTATCTTTTGAATATTCGCTTAAATATATGGCTGAAAGAAGGCCTATCGGCAAAGCAAAGACAATAGCGCCCAGGACTAAATATATCGTTCCTACAATTGCCGGAAATATTCCTCCGGTGCGCATTCCCTGCCGCGGAATATCCGAAAGAAATTGCCAGTTAATTGCGGGCAACCCTTTTTGAACAATAACCACAACAATCAAACCGACAGGGATAACAATCAGAAGCGTCATCATGAATAAAAAGAAAAATGCGATTTTTTGTGTTCGGTACGGTTTTTTCATGGTTCGACTCGTTTCACTTACTTACCATGACCCTGAGCGAAGGCCTTCGGCTCATTCCTTCGCTCAGGCCAAGTCCTGAGTGGAATCGAAGGACGAAGTCGAATGGGTCATTGTTTCTTATGCAAGAATAAATCTGCAGTAACATTAATTGCGAAACTTATGATAAACAAAACTATGCCTATAGCAAATAAAGCAAAATAATGCTCACTTCCCACTACGGCTTCACCCATTTCTGCTGCAACCGTTGCGGTCAAGGTTCTTACCGGAACTAAGATGCTGCTTGGGATAACTGCAGCATTACCGGTAATCATCATTACCGCCATGGTTTCTCCTATGACTCTGCCAATACCAAGCATAATCGCTGCAAGTATTCCGCTTGAGGCCGCCGGGAGCATCACCCGCCATATTGTCTGCCAATGTGTCGCACCCAATGCAAAAGCTCCTTCTTTGTATGTCTTTGGAACAGAATACAAAGCATCCTCGGCAATTGAAACTATTGTCGGCATAGCCATAAAAGCCAGCATTATCGAACCGGATAATGCCGTAAGGCCTGTGGGCAAATTAAAAATCTGTTTTATCCAGGGAACCAAAGTCACCATCCCGATAAAACCTAAAACCACGCTAGGTATGGCTGCCAAAAGTTCAATTCCTGCCTTAAGTATTTCTTTGGTTTTTAGCGGGGCAACCTCGGCGATATAGATTGCGCAGCCAACACCTATAGGTATTGAGATAATTGCTGCGCCTGCAGTAACCAGCAAAGAGCCTAGGATTAAAGGTAAAATCCCAAACTGAGCAGGCTCAGAAATAGGATACCAGTTTTTTCCGAAAAGAAATTTAAAAAGGGGGACAGTTTTAAACAGCGCAAACCCTTCCTTGAGGAGAAATATAAAGATAACTATAACAAAAAAAATAGAAACTAACCCGCATAATAAGATTAGCTTCTCGACAACAAATTCTTTGAGTTTTCTCATAGCTAAAGCTGGGTACATTTAAACACTAAATCCTAAAACAAACTGTAAATACAAAATCTTTTATCTGATAACAAATTCTAACGCTATAGCAATAGAATTTGTTATAGCCTTGGAAACGAACTGTTCTGAGTTTGTTTAGAGCTTCGAGTTTAGGATTTATCACTTAATGGGAACAAAATCCAATTGCTTTACTATCTCCTGTCCTTCCTTAGAAAGCGCAAAATCGACAAACTTTTTTACTAAATCTTTGGGTTCGCCGTTGGTATACAAAAACAAAGGCCGGGATATCGGGTATCTTCCATTTACAACATTTTCTATCTTAGGAACAACATAATCAGATTTTTCATCTTTAGCAACCGCGATAACTTTCTGTTTGGGGCTAATATAACCCATGCCGTAATAACCAACTGCATTAACATTCTGCGCCACCTCATCGGCAATTGCCTGGCTTGAAGGCATAAGCAGGCTGCCTGGAGCGAATTCTTCAGGGCTTTTTTCAATACCCCTGCGTAAAACATGTTCTTTGAAAAATACGTGCGTCCCTGAATTTACCTCGCGGGACAATATTACTATTTTTTTATCCTGCCCTCCAACTTCTTTCCAGTTCTTAATTACACCCATAAAAATATCTCTTAACTGTTCCATGGTAAGTTTGCTGACTGGATTATTCGGGTTTACAACAACAGCAATACCGTCTAATCCTACTACCTGCTCAACAGGCTTAACGCCTTTGCTTTCAGCCATCTTTATCTCTTCTTTTTTCATAGAACGGGAACACTCGGCTATGTCACATGTTGAATTAATAAGCGCAGCTATTCCTGTTCCGGAACCGCCGCCTGTTACTGCAACAAATTCTGTAGGATTTTTTTCCATATACTTTTCTGCCCAAGCCTGGCCTAAGTTAACCATAGTATCTGAGCCTTTAATCTGAATAGAATTTTTATTCGATGCGGAAAATGCTGGCAGAGCGAGCGTAGCAATGATTAAAGTTAAATATAATTTTCTAAACATTTTTCCTCCTTTTTAAATATTATATATTTTTGTATTATATCTATGTTAAGGCAATGTAAAATCTATGTAAAATATTTTCCGATATCCTAAAACTTAATATTCCAATCCACCTGTACCAAAGTTTCGGGAGCTTCTCTGGGGCCGATAATGCTCCAGGAGCGGTATACGTCCAGGCCCAAAAAGGTATTCTTGCCTAAGCCAAAACTTAGCTCTCCTTCATGGCTCCTTATGCCGGTTGCGCCGCCGTAACGGTCAGAATCAGGCAAAACGTCAAGCACTGCGTCTCTTCCCAGCATCGCGTACACATATTTAAATTGCCAGTCTCCCCACTTAGCAAGCTTATCTTTCCCCAGCTTAAAACCGGCGGAGAAACCGGTTGCAAAATCTGAGACAGCAAGGTTTTTTACGTACTCGCCTTCAAGCTTCAAGAAATCTACCGCACCCAACCCTAACGCCTCAAAAGGTTTCTTGACGGTTAACTCTAAGCCGGGATTCAACATCTTATAATCGTATGAATAAGAAGAAGAACCGGCTGTGGTATTACCAGTGTTGGTGTGAGAAGAATAACTGCTAGAAGTGTGTCCTTTGGTGTTAATAAAGCCATCATACGTAACGGCAGCTTTGACAGATACCTTATCGTTGACTTTATAATCTATCCCCGGTCCAATAATAACGCCCATGGGGCCGTCGGCATCCGTGCTTGTATCGCTATCAAGAACCAGCACGCCGGTATTTAAGAAAAAAGTCGCGTTAGGACTCAATTGTGCGTTAAACTGGGCTATTCCTCCTTCAGGCGTTATGTCTGTATCCCATACTAAGTCAGTCGGCTCCCAAAGCACATCGCCTAAACCCATTTTACCGCCCACTAGATTTAGCCACGATAACGGGCTGTATTTGGCATAAGCATAGTCAAGCACCACTGTTTTTTTGCTGTTATAACCACCGAAAGAAATATTGGTAGAACGCGGGTCGCCGCTGCCTGAGGCTATGCCAACTGCGGCCAGTAACTTGTCATTTACTTTACTTTCTAAACCAAGGCGCAAACGAATACGGCCCAAATTCGTATCTTTTGCGAAATTATTATCAGCTTTTTCATGTTTATATTGGTATCTTAGCCTGAAATCTCCCTTAAACTTAGTATTCTTCACCCAATCAGGCATATTGTCTTTTGCTAATTTTTTATAATCTTCCACTTTCTGCGCTTCTACTTTAGCTACTTCTTCGTTAGTCTCTGTCCTTATCTCTTGCGCTTCAGAGGCGTTCAAAATACCTTTTTCTACAAGTTTTTGGAGCAAGACATCTACCTCGTTTGCAAAAGCAACTTTTGAGATAAAAATCAACGCGAGGAAAGAAACAAAAAAATTCCGCTTTCTCATACAAACCTCCCTTCCTGGATTCTTCTTCTTAATATGTTAATAGTAGAACCTATTTTCTTTAAATTATCTTCAAAATACCCGTCCACAACAGCATCATTCTTCTCTATCGCCTGAAGCAATATTTCTAATTCAAAGACAATAGAACGTAAATTTGCTGCAACTGCATCGGCATTTGCACCTTTTACTTTAACCATACCTCACCTCCCCTCTTTGGATTCGGAATCAAAAAGACGCCTATACAATTTAATAATTCTCTTTGCTTCTTGGTCTGTCATTTTATTAAAGAAATTCTTTATCGAACTTAGCATGCGGAAAATTATTCTTTTCATACCACACCCTTTTTATTCTCGATTAGAGTATAAAATACAGGTGTTAAGGCAGAATTAAGAAAAGGTAAAATGTGGGTAAACTTTTAGGGGGGTTAAATAAGGTATTTGAGTGAAAGGTTATCTCGGAAGTGAAAACCAGAATTTTGAGCCAAAACCTTCAATGCTTTCTACGCCAACACTTCCATTGTGCAGGTCAACGATGTGCTTGACGATTGAAAGCCCAAGGCCGGTTCCTCCGAGTTCGCGCGAGCGTGCTTTGTCTACGCGGTAGAAACGTTCGAATATGCGGGGAATATCTTTTTCGGGGATGCCTGAGCCAGAATCTTCTACAAGAATCGTGATTTTATCATTTGTTTCTTCGCCACAGATTCTGATAGAGCCTTTTTCTTTGTTAAACTTTATTGCATTATCAATTAAATTTGTAATTACCTGTTCCAATCTGTCCTTATCTGCCGGCAGCGAAATGCCGGATAATTCATTTTTAATTTCAATATCTTTCTTTTTTAGCTGAGACTTAAAGCCGGAAATAACCTCCTCAACTAATTGCTTTATATTAACGTTTGTCTTTTTAATCATTATTTCTTTTGATTCAAGGTGCGACAGAGAAAGCAAATCATTGACTAAATTGTCAAGCCGTTCAGCGTGATTCTGTATAATCTTTAAAAAATTACGGTTATTTTCCTTATCATCCAAAGCACCTTCAAGCAGCGTTTCCACAAACCCTTTAATGGAAGTAAGCGGGGTTTTTAACTCATGGGAAACATTGGCCACGAAATCACTTCGGATAGTCTCCAATCTTCTTATTTCGGTTATATCATGTATAACCAATAAGCATCCGCCGATAATATCATTATCAAAAATTGGCGTAGCATTGATTTCAAATGTCTTATGCACAGGTAAAACCAAACTTATCTCTGTCGAAAGCGTCTTGCCTGCGGTTAAGACATTACTTATGACTTCATAAATACTATTGTTGCGTATTGTTTCCAGGAAAACTTTTCCTTCGGCTTTTTCTCTGGAAATGTTAAATATTTTTTCAATCGTCTGGTTAATAGAAATTATGCGAGACGTTTTATCAACAACAATTACGCCCTCAATCATACTATCAAAAATAACCGCTAATTTCTGATTTTGCGCCTTAATTTCTTTGATTTTGTCTTCTATGTCCTGTGCCATTTTGTTCAAGGTAACCGCAAGCTCGCCTATTTCATCCTTGGAAATTTGTATAATCCTGCGGCTGAAATCACCTTTTGAAAATTTGCGGGAAATCTGTATCATTCTGTTAATCGGAATAATTGTGCGGCCTGCCACAATGGAACCTAAGATAAAAGCAAACGCAAGCGCAAAAAGCAAACCGATAAAGACTATCTTTCTAATGGTAGACAACGTCTTTTGTACGCTCTCTAATGGAAGGGACAATCGCAATATTCCGGGAATTCCGGCCTTATCTTTGATAGGCAAAGCGACATATAACATATTCATCCTAAGAGTAGATGAGTAGCGCATATCTATGCCGGTTGCACCGTTAAAAGCAGCTTTTACCTCCGGCCGGTTGAGATGATTTTCCATCTGTGGAATTTCTTCCTGTAATTTTTCGGAATCAGCCAAGACTATGCCTTTATTATTGATGATAGTGATGCGGCAGTTTGTTTTTAGGCTTAAACGCTTCACTGAAGAGCCCAGGTATGAGATATTTTCCTCCCTTAGACGCAAAGGCTCAATCTGACTTTCAATTAAATTAGCCTGAGTTATTAGAGAGGATTGAATGTTATGAAGGGAATTTTCTTCGAGGTTTTTATCTAAAAAAAAGGCGATAAATCCAAAGGAAACCAAAATCACAAAGATATAGGAAAAAATCAGCTTAAGCCGAAAGCTAATCTTCATATTCAAATCTATACCCGTAATTTTTCACAGTAACAATACGTTTTGCTTCGCTTTTTAGTTTTTTACGTAAGGTTCTGATATGCACGTCTACAGTGCGAGTTTGAATTTCTACGGCATTATCGAATCCCCAGATAGTATCTAAAAGGTAGTCTCGTGAAAGAACCCTACCCTTTGCTTTTATCAGCGTCTTTAACAGCTCAAATTCCTTTGCGGTAAGTTCTATTGGTTTATTTTTAACGCTTACCGCAATCTTAGATAAATCAATTATTAAATCTCCCATTTTTAAGACTTCCGGGAGCTTGTCCTTATCCTTCGCGCGGCGTAATACCGCTTTAATCCTCGCAATTAATTCTCTTGGGCTAAACGGCTTGGTTACATAATCATCCGCGCCAAGTTCAAGGCCGACAATTTTGTCCGACTCCTGGCTTTTAGCTGTAAGCATAATAACTGGGATTGAGGCGGTTCTGTTTTCTTTTTTAAGTGTTTTACAAACTTCTAAACCATCCATGCCAGGTAACATTAAATCTAAAATAATTAGATCGGGTTTGTCTTTACTCGCTAAATCTAAAGCATCTTCTCCGTCGTGAGCTGATAGAGTTTTAAAACCTTCTTTTTTCAAGTTATAGTCCAGCATTTTGACTATATCTTTTTCGTCTTCTACAATTAATATGGTTTCTTTCATTGAAATATTTGTTGGTAAAGATTGTTGGACTTATAAAATGGGTCCTGCTCGTATGTCATAAAAGGAAACCTCTCCCTATTTATACAGAAGAATTATATAGGCAATATAGGGTTATGGCAAGATATTTGGGGTTTAGAGAATTATTTTACTCGCTAAATTTTGAGCAACTTAACCTCTTATCAAGCAAAATCTGAGCAAAATCGAAGGCTATCTATTCATGCCCGGACATAACTAACTCTATTATATTTTCGTATCGCTTTTTCTCTCCCTACGTTCTCTGCTATTAATAAGAGTAAATAATATAGAGAATAAAACCATTAGGGCAAATACTCCTAAATTTTGCCATATTCTAGCTGGCATTCAGACCTCCTCCAACAATTAAAATATCCATATTTTTTACCTTCCCTTATTTTGTCCTTTTTGGTTCTTTCTTGCTTGAATCCTGCCATGAATTATTGCATAAGCGATAAGAGAAAGAAATGCTCCTGCAATAATTAATACCGCCCAATCAGAAGACGCATTGGTTATCATTTTACTTACCTCCTATTTTGGCTTTTTGAAGTTTTTTTGGGAATCTTGCCTTCGAAGCCTTGCCGGAATACTGTACGGAAACAAAAGATAGCTAAACCTATAATAAAGCTCCAGCAAAGTATCATAAATATCCAACCGCTAAGTTTCATTTAACACTCCATTTAGAATTTAAACCCGCTAAAACTCATAAAAGAAAGGCTCATTAAAGCAGCAATAATAAATGCTATTGGCAAGCCCTTCATTGCTGTAGGCACATTACAATAATCTAATCTTTCCCGAATTCCAGACATTAAAAGCATAACCATTGTATAGCCCGCCCCAACGCATACACCTTGAAATAAAGAATAATAAAAACTGCCTACGACAGGGCTTCCGTCTTTAAAAAACATGTCGATATTTAGCACTGCTACTCCTAACACGGCGCAATTCGTGGTAATTAAGGCAAGATAGACACCAAAAGCGCGATATATAGCCGGGCTAACCTTTCTAATTATCATTTCAATTAATTGCACAAAAGTAGCAATCACTAAAACAAAAGAAAGGGTGCGCAGGTATGCCACGTTAAATGGCAGCAAAAGGAACCTGTAAATAAACCATGTTATGCCCGATGAAATTGTAGTAACAAAAGTAACTGCCATGCTCATGGCAAAAGCCTGTTTTGTATCTTTAGAGATAGCAACAAACGGGCATAAACCTAAAAAGCGCGCCAGGATAACGTTGTTAATAAATATTGCGGATATGAAGATAGTTAAAAACTGGCTTAAATCCATATGTGCTTTGTAGCTTATTTAGATAAAGAATAATGGAATTAACCTAACCCTATTAGCCTCTCCTCTAAAATTATCTTATTCCGTGCGTAACAGCAAAAACTATACAGATAATTCCGGCAAGAATGCAAATACCGAAAACAATAAGAATAAAACGCATACTGTTATCCATACCTTTTTACCTCCTTCAAAAATAAAAAACCGCCACCCTGCATTTCCATGCAAGATGGCGGCCCGACCATCCTAAACCCTTCGAAAACCCATATGTGGGTTTCCGAACCCAAATTAATTCTTAACTTGTTCTATTTTGAACAAAAAAATTATACCTTATTTTCAATAAAAAACAAGATTTTAAAATTTAAGGTAACGCAAGCAAAAGTGTGTAAGTTGCTTAAAGCACATTTTGCTCTAGTTGATTAAATCTCTTAAAAGGGCGTTCCTTCCAGTGTTTATTCAAATGATTCAAAACAGCAAACATTATCCTATCGCAGCTTGCGGCGTTGCTAAAGCAATTCATAGTCCGAACACGGC
>Ga0172370_10005340_pt1 | contig 16635 bp, 10 predicted proteins | sample LakKiv5m_FD_114538 | JGI IMG/M metagenome (GOLD analysis project Ga0172370, IMG submission 114538) | Freshwater microbial communities from Kabuno Bay, South-Kivu, Congo - kab_022012_11.5m | ecosystem: Environmental > Aquatic > Freshwater > Lake | place: Democratic Republic of the Congo...
GGCCTCGGTGTCGGCGCAGGCGAGGACGTCGCACGCGGTACAGCCGTACGCTTGTACTGCTGCGGCTCGGCCTGGGCCGACGCCATGCGCGGCGCGCCGCAGCCATCGAGCGCGACGGACGACGCGATCAGAAGGACAACCGCCAACCGGGCGGACATGGAAAGTCGGGCCGCTGTCATGTCAATACCTCCGGGCGCACGCGGCGATAACGTAGCCCCGCGCCGCGGCTCCCACAAGCGCTACGACGGCTCGGCGTGCACGACGACCCGACCCAGCTCGGGGAACGCCTTGCGCAGCGCCTTCTCGAGATCGTCGGTGAGCGCGTGCGCATCCACGATCGCCATCGTGCCGGGCAGCGCGCAGGTGACCGCCACGGACGGCTCGCCGAGTACGCGATACAGCTCGACATCGAGCGTCCGCCAGGGCACGGGGCTCCTCGAAGCGAACGCGTCGACCTCTGCCCGGATCGCGGCGGCATCTTCGAAGGCGCCGGTGGGGGGAGCCCTCGAGTCACCGGCCGGATCGAGGTGCGTCACGATGTGCGACACGTCGTGCAGCTCGTCGCGCACGGAGGCCTCGAAGGCGTTGGCCTCGTCATGCGCCTGGCGAAGCGTGAGCGCGTCCGGCACCTCCAGGTGAGCCTCCACCACGCGCTCGGCCGCCAGGGCGCCCGGCCGGGTAAAGACGCGGATGCCATGGATGCCGAGCCCGCGCCGCGCGGCCGCGAGCCGCAACGTGGAGTAGAGCCCTTCGTCGCCTGCGCTGACGGGCTCCACGTGCACCACCACGTCCGCACCGCGAACGACATTTCGAATCGCGCCCTCCGCGGCATCGGCGATGGCGTGCGCTCGCTCGATGTGCGCGGTGCGACCGACCGTCAAGGTAATGTCCACGAAGGTCTCCGGCCCGGCGCGACGCACGCGCGTCTGCTTGACGTCGAGCACCCCCGCCACACCCTCGGCGGCCCTCGCCACGGCCTCCTGCGTGCCCGGCGGCACGGCATCGAGCAGGTCGTCGATGCTCTTTCGGCCCAGCTGCATACTGATCCAGATCACAATCCCAGCCACCGCGAGCGCCGCGACGCAGTCGGCCTTCGCCAGCCACGGCACGCCGTTGTTCTCGCCGAGCAGCACGAACCCGAGCCCCCCGATCACCACGAGCGACGACCAGATGTCAGTCGAGAAGTGCAGCGCGTCCGCCTCCAGCGCTTGGCTGCCATACTTCCGCGCCACGCGCAGCAGCGCGCGCGACCGCGACCAGTCGACGACGATCGAGATCACCATGATCGCAAACGACCACGCGGTGACCTGGACGTGCACGTCCTCGAAGAAGAGGCGTGAGATGGCCTCCCACACGATCCAGACGCATGTTGAGAGCAGCAGCAGCGTCTCGAACAGCGCAGAGAGGTTCTCGAATTTGCCGTGCCCGTAGGTGTGCACGGTGTCCGCGGGCCGCGACGAGGCCTTCACGGCCCACAGCGTCACGGCCGCCGCGACCAGGTCCAGGCCCGAGTGCGCGGCCTCCGACAGGATCCCGAGCGATCCCGTCGCGACGCCGACCGTGAGCTTCATCGAGGTCAGCAGCACCGCAGCGACCACGGACGTGAGCGCGACGAGCCGCTTCTCGCGGTGCGCGTCGGGCGTGTCGTGCCCCGGGAAGGCGGTCTGTGTCTCGTGCGACTGGTCCATCGGATCCGCGCTCCGTCGAGCAGTGACGAACGGCACCTTGCCACGCGGTCGCGCGCCGCACCAGAGCGACGCTCAGAGCCCGATGCGCTTGCCCTTGCGCAGCGCGCCGACGGGATAGAACGTCCCGCGCCACCGGATGCCTCCGTTGCGCGCGCACGCGAGCGTCGAGCGCAACAGCGCCCAGGACATCACGAGGTGCCCGAGCGGGCTCAGGAAGAACGCCCAGAAGCCGAGGCGCGTGACCTGACCGACACGCCAGGCCGTGCGCACGTGCAACGCGAGCGTGAGGATCGGCGCGGCCCAGAGCCAAGGCAGGCCGGCGAGGATCGGCGCGATCAGCACGCCGCCGCCGATGATCCACGGGCTGTTCGCGACCAACAGCCCGAGCGGCATCGAGTACGCCGCGATGACCCCCACGAGGTTCTTCTCGAGCCCCCCCACGAGCGCGCCAAGCGACGGATACCACTCGAGCTCGAGATCCTCGACCGCGAGGCCGATGTCCCAGCGCGCGCCATGCCTGCGCATCAGTAGCGCGAGTCCGGTGTCGTCGGCCACCTCCAGCTTGAGCCAGGGCAGCCCCTCGGTCGCGTCGAAGGCCTTGCGGCGGACGAGGTTGAACGCACCGACGCCGATCGCGCGCTTGGATCCGGCAGGCGCGTTGCGCGCGAGCGCGACGACGACGCCGAGCATGGTGGCGAAGGCAGAGAGCGTCAGCGCGATGCCGTGCGACGACGTGCGCATGAGCGGGATGAGGCCCATGTGATCCAGACCGTCCCGCTCGAACCAGGACACGGCGCGGCGCAGCGCGCGCGGCCCGAACACCACGTCCGCGTCGGTAAACAGGAGCAGCTCGCCCGTCGCCGCGCCTGTCCCGACGTGCATCGCGTGCACCTTGCCGAGCCAACCGTCGGGCAACTCGCGCACGTGTATTGCCGTCACACGGCCATCTTGCGCGGCGATCCGGTCCACGATCTCAGCGGTGCCGTCGCACGATCGATCGTCGACGACCACGATCTGCAGCGACGGATAGTCGAGGGCGCGCAGCGACGCGAGCGCGGGCTCGAGCGTCGCGGCCTCATCGCACGCGGTCACGACGACCGAGACGCCGGGCCAGCGCGGGGGCTCCTCCAGGCCATCCCGCTCCAGCGCGCCGAGCGTGTCGAGCCCACCGAGCGCGGTCCGATACAACGCGGCCACCGCGCCGCACGCGAGCAGGGTCCACACGATGGCGAGCGTCGTCATGCCGCGAGCCTGCTGTCCCGAGGAGGTGCTGTCAACCGGCGCGCGGTCGCGTGGGCGAGGCTCCAGAGCCGGGGTCTCCTGCGACCCGCCGTGGGGCGTCGAGCGCGGCCGGGGGACGCCCAGATCCCAGTGGCGCTTCGCCGTCGCGATCGTCGCGATCCTCACCCCGTTCGTGTACAAAGCCGGTCGTCGCGCGGTCGGCGCGCGCGCAGGAGGACGGCACATGCCGGTGGTGAGCTGGAAACGAGACGCAGCGGTCGCGATCCTGAGCATGGACAACGGCGAGAACCGCCACAACCCCACCTTCGTCGCCGAGTTCCTCGCCGCGATGGACGCGATCGAGGCCGACCCGGGCGCGCGTAGCGTCGTGATCGCGTCGAGCGATCCGAAGTGCTGGTCCCTCGGCATCGACCTCGACTGGGTCATGACCGCCGCGACCGACGCCGCGCGTCACGACGAGGTGCGCGCCTTCCTGCGGGGCCTCAACACCGTGTTCACGCGCGTGCTGGCGTACCCGGCGCCCGTCGTCGCCGCCATCGCCGGCCACTGCTACGGTGACGGCGCCATCCTCGCTTGCGCTTGCGACTTCCGCTTCATGCGCGCCGACCGCGGCTTCTTCTGCTTCCCCGAGGTCGACGTGAACATCCCGTTCATGCCCGGCATGCTAGCCATCGTCGAGAAGGTGTTCCCCATGCACTTGCTCGAGTCCGCTTACTACTCCGGAAGGCGCCTGGGCGGACGCGAACTGGAGACGCACCACGTTGTCACGAAGGCCCCCGACGGCGCGGAGGAGACCTTGGCGGAGGCGGTGAAATTCGCGGCCTCGTTCGAGAAGGGGCGCGCCATCTTCGGGGAGATGAAGCGGCGTAAGCATGCGCGCATTCTCGAGACCTTCGTGGCGCGAGACGAGCCCATCATCGAGAGGTTGGCGCTCCTCGCGGGCGCCTGAGCGGCGGGCTCCGTCCCCTGTGCGTGGCTTGCTCGGAGTGGCCGCACACGCGAAAGCTGGACTCCTCGAAGCCGCTCTGGACGACCCCGGTCTATGGTCCCGTGTCCGCGCGCGTGGCCGCGCTCTCACAGCCACCCAGCGACACGAGGGCCCGACGAGCGCCGGTGCGCCGCGCGGGGCTCGGACGTTTGGCGTCGTACTCACGGTCACGCATGGCGACCTCTCCGCAGCCACACCAGCGCAACGAGGCCGAGCGCGATCGCCCAGCCGCCCGCACCCGGCCTGGCCCGCGCGCTGCACGCCCCCGAGCCGGCCGCCGGTGGGGAAGCCTGCGCCGCTTGCGACGCGTCGGACGGCACCGTTCCCGCATCCACCACGACGCCGCCCGCTCCGCCGGTGCTCGCGTCCGCCGCGGCCTTGGCCACCGCGTCCGCTGCCACGAACCCCGCCGCGTCGGCGTTGTCCTGCGGCGCTGAAGTCTCGGCCCCACCGCCGCTGACCTCGACGTTGAATCCCGCGTCCGACTCGTCCCGGGCACCGTTCGCGTCCAGGCCCGGCGCAGCGTCGCACGTGAGCTTGCCCGTCTCGAGGTCGACCGTCGCCAGCTTCTCGTTCTGCTTGACGACGAACCTGAAGCCGCCCTTGTACACCGCGTTGGTTTCGACCGACTCGATGACGACGTCCTCGGGACCCGTGCAGGTCTTCACGAGCGCCGTGGCCTCCTTCTCGGACAGCAGCGTCCCAGGCTCCGCGAGCCCCACACAGGCACACTCGACCGCGATCTGGCCGGCCTTGTCGACCTCGATCGAGGTGGAGAACAGCGCCTTCCATGGCCCGACCGCGAGCAGCCATTGGAAGCCGACCCACTTGAAGCTCGCGCAGCCAGGCATGACCCAGTCCGTCGTCGCGTGCGCCAGGCTCACGTGCGCGTCGAGCCACGCCGCGCTCCACCCGCCCGCGATCATCGCGTCGCGCGTGGCCTTGATCGTCCCGTCCGGGATCTTCATCTTCGTCACGGCGCCGCTGTAGGCCACGCCGTCGGTCATCTTCGAGTCATTGACGCCCGCCATCGCGTAGTCCTGGCACAGGTCGGCGCGCGCCACCGAAGGCATCACAGCGCCGATCACGAGCCCGAGAGTCATCCAAGCCGCCTTCCTTGCGGTCTTCATCTCATCCTCCTCGCCGCCACGGGTGCGAGCACGTTGCGTTTCGCGCGAACCTTCAGGTCTCCTGCGGGCGCGCGCCGCAGAGGTTGAAGATCAAAAACAGGCTAGCGCCCGCGATCGACCGGGTCAAGCCGACGCGGAGCGCGCCTGATCTGCATCAGCACCACTGGCGCGTGAGCCGCATCCCGGTTACGCGGATGCCCGCTCCGGCCGCCCGTGCGCCTCCATGGGCGTCTTCACACTGCGCTCGGATGGACGCACCGCTCCGCATTACATCTTGAACTCAGCCGCGAACTTGCCGCCCCGCGCTGGATCCATGCGGCTGCGGTAGGACTCGTAGTGGCCACGCGTGCGCACGACTTGCCTGCGCAGGTTCAGGATGGTGTCGAGCGCGAGGCGTCGCGACGTGCGCTTGGCGAGCCAGTCCGGCAGCATGCCACCCGGATCGGCGTCCACCTCGTAGGTCACGCGCGTGTGATCGGCGTCGATCATCTTGAGGCGGTAGTAACCCTGGAGCCTCGGCATGCGCACGACGCCGCTCTGGGGCGGCTTGCTCTCGTGCGTGGTGTTGTGGAAGCGGACGGTGATCGCGCGCTTGGACGGGTTCGACGTGATGCGCGCGCGCAGCACGACGTCGCGGTCGGAGACGGGCCAGGGGGCGCCGGTGCGGTTGTACTCGATGCGCTCGAACTCGCTGATGTGTTGGAGCACGCGCGCGCCGACGCACTTCGACATCCACTCGGTCGCGCGATCGTTGTCGTCGAGGATGGCCAGGATCTCGAAGAGGTTGGCGACGACGATGCCCTCGCCGCGGAAGATGGGCAGCTCGCGGCCCTCCTCGGTCTTGGTGATGACCGTGACGCCGCTCTCCGTGATCTCGTGCGACCAGAAGCCGTCGCCCGCGTGAGCGAGGCCAGGCCAGAGCGCCGGCGTCAAGGACAGTGGAAGGAGGACGTGGAGGAGGCGGCGACGTGACATCGGGACCCTCGTGGCATCGCGCGAGAGTCAGTCTACACGCCCGCGAGGTCCGAGGCGAGGTCTGACCTCACTCGGGGGCCACGACGGCACCTCCGCTCGGCGCGCCGGGCCCCCGCACGCGGATCTCCGGGATCTTCAGAGCGCAGCCGAGCTCGGGCCTTTGCAGGTGCCGGATGGCGATGAGGCCGGTCGAGGCGCCCGGGAACGCGCCCTCGAGCAGCAGCTTCATCGTGCGCTTGCCGCGGAAGGGCACCGCGATGAGCTGCATCTTCGACGCGCCCGCGCCCTGCTGGCCGTAGATGAGCTGGCCCTTGTAGTCCGAGAGGATGTCCTCGGTCTGCTTGATGGCGACCGTCGTCGGCACGGCGATGATCGCGTAGTACTCGAGCGGATCCTTCGACGCGTCGAGCTCCAGCGTGAGCCACGCGTCGGCACCCATCGCCAGCTCCAGCGCCGAGACCTTCACGTTCGCATAGGGCGGCAGCGCGCCGTCGGTGAGCGAGACCTTGCCCTTGCGATCGACGCGCACGACCGCGCCGGAGGGGGCCTGCACCGCGCCGCGTTCCTTCACGTCCACCGCCTGGCCGAAGGCAATGAGCTTCGCGCCACCGCGCCCTGCCATTGCGGGTAAGGTCGCCTCCGCCTTGCGCGACGTGGTCATGAGGAGGAGGTCGAGGAAGCGCACGAGCGCCATCGGCGTCGAGTACACGCCGCCGAGCGTGGCCGGCCCCTGCAGCATGCCCGGCTCCTGTGTGAAGATCATGCCTCGCGCGATGACGCCGAAGAGGCGATCGAACTCGTCCCGGCCCTTCGGACCCGCGAGCCAGGCGGCCTTCGCGGCGTGCATCATGTACTGGAGCCGTCCCGTGCGCTCGAAGGCGCGCAGGAAGCGGAAGCGGTCGTACGCCTTCGCGAAGGCCTTGTCCTGGTCCTGCGTGTCCACATCCACGAGCGGCCCGAGCTTCTCGATGGCGAACTTCTGCACGCTGTCGTCCGTCACGACCCTCCACACGACCTTGCCGTCGATCTCGATCGGGATCACATCCTCGCCGCCCTGGTCGGGATCGTAGCCACCCACCTCCAGCACCTTGCCACCGCGCGCCTTTTGCGCCGCGTCGATCTGGGTCGTCATCTGCGTCATCGCGGCGATGGCCTGCTTGAGCTTCGCGCCAGCCTTCGGCTCCGCCTTCAGCATGCGCAGCGCGGCGTGCAGGTTGCGCGCGGACCACATCGTCCAGAGAGTGTTCGGTTCCAGGTTCGGGTAGGGCTTCATCATCGAGGAGCCCGGATCCCAGAAGCTCTTGTGCAGGTCGCGCACGGCCTTGTCGAGATCCACACGCAGCGTGCGCTCGAGCCCCTCGTCGTCGATCACGCCGCGCGAGATGGCCGCGAGGATCGTGGCGCGCACCGCCACCTGCGCCGAGAGCGCCTCCGCGTGCGGGAACCACGAGTACATCGTCGTCACCATGTTCATCACGGTGCCCTTGAGCAGCTGCCCCGGGCCCTGGAACACGACCACGCGATCGCCCACGTCGACCGGCACGGCGCGCTTGCCGCCAAACTCCAAGCGCGTCCACGTCACGCCCTGCGTCGCCACGCTAGCCACATCGAGCTCGCGCTTGTCCTTCGTCTTGCCGTGCTTGTCGACGAGCGCGACCCGCAACTTGCCGGTCGCCTCGCCCTGCCACGGCACCGTAAGCTCGTGCCGACCGGGCCCTACGGGGCTCGCGAACACACCCTGGATGCCCTCGCCCGACGCGCGCAGCTCCAGCGTCTCCCTCGACTTGTTCTCCGCCACCACGCGCAGGTCCAAGCGCGCCCCCGGCACGAAGCCACGCGGCGCCTTGATGTCCGCCCACGCGTCGCGCGTGACGTCGCCCTGCCCTTCGCCCCAGGCCCAGTCCAGCCCGCCGAGCGCGACGAAGCGGAACGAGAGGCGTCCCGTCTGCGGCGGCATCTCCACGTCGACCGTCGCCGTACCGTCTGCACCCGTCTTCACGAGGCCGACGAACACGACCTTCTTCTCGCCGCGACGGATGACCTCGCCCTCGCCGCCCTCGTCGTCGCCACCCGCGTGCGCGTGGCCCGGCGTGGGAGAGGGCGACATCGCGGGCCGCTTCATCGCGTAGCCCTTCGACGGCGCGGACTTCGTCGCATAGCCGTAGCTGCCGCCGCCGCTGCCCGTGCCGTAGGCCTTCGGTGACGGCGCGGAGTCGTAGGCAAGGTCGAGCTCGTGCGGCGCCTTCTTGCTCTTGCGAGACATCACCTTGTCGCGCTCCCGCTCGCGCTTCTCCTCCTCCTTCGCGCGCTTGTCCTCGAGGACCCGCTGCCGCTCGACCTCGAGCGGGTCCACCCACGCGTTGAGCGAGTTGCCGACGTTTCGGATCGCGTCGCCGACGGCCGAACCGAGCGGCTGCGCGGGACTCTTCGACGCGACGCGGTTGTCGAATGCCTCGAGGATCCCGCTCGTCGCCACACCCTTGCCGTCCTTGTCCTTGACGCTGACGGTCACGGGGATCGTCGAGAGCGGCTCGGACTGCGGCGGCGCCTTGACGCCGATCGTGATCGACGCGGGCGGAAACGCGACCAGGAAGCCCTCCGCGAGCGTCCCATCGTGGAAGCCGCCGATGGTCACGAGGCCGAAGGGCGCGGGCACGTCGACCGAGACGACCTCGCCCTTGCCGAGCTTGCCGCGGACAGAGACCTCGCGAGACTCGAACGAGCCGTCGGCCTTCGGCGCCCACACGTAGGCCTTCGCGCCGCTGAGCGCTTCGCGGACCTTCACGTCGATCCGCCCGTCCTTCGCGATGGCGCTCTCGACCTCGAACGCATCGCGGTCGTCCGGCGCCGCCTGCCGCTCGACGAAGATCTGCCGGCCTGGAACCTGCGTCGTGCCCGAGTAGGGCGCGAGCCCCGCGCGGTGCGTGAAGCGAACGCCCCGCGAGATGAGGATCATGTCGCGCTCGACGTGGCTCGATCCTTCGAACTGGTGGCGCAGGCTGCCGTAGGGCGTGACGAACTCGATCTGGAAAGGACCCGAGTGGCCGCCCACGTCCATGGTGCCCGAGACCTGGCCCTTCACGGCCATGACAGTCTTGCCGGGACCCGCCGGGATTCCGTTGCAGCCCGAGAGCATGCAGCGGCTGATGAGCTGGACCTCGCCCTCGTAGGGCTGGTTGTCCACGCGCAGCTCGTTCTTGAACGAGAGGCCGTTGCCCCACCGCGTGCCCGCGCCCGCCGCGTTGCCCAGGAACCAGCCGCCCTTGACGTTGTCCAGCTCCGACGGGCTCGTGACCTGCTTGAACTCGAACGCCAACGACATGGCGCCGAGCGATCCCTCGACCACCGCGAACGTCGTCGAGCCTTGCAGCTTGCCGTCCGCGGTCTTCACGTCGACGCGGTACTCGCCGAGCTGGAGCGGCGTCTCCGTCCCGTCCATCAGCGGCACGACCGCCGCACCCGCCTCGTCGAGCGTGATGTTGGGCACGTCGACCGGCGTCGCGTCGCGTTTGCTGCGCTTGATGTCGAGCGCCGTCTTGCCGCGCCCCGGCATCAACACCTTGAGAAAGACCTTCTCGTTCGGCCAGTACTGGGGCTGGTCGACCGTCACCGACGCGAGCTTCAGCCCAAGGTAGTTCGGCACATGTCCGGCTGTCCCCTTGATCTTCTTGCCCGCCTTGTCGAGGCGGAACAGGCGTGAGTCGCGGAAAGGATCGGGCTCGGCGCTCTGGCCGTCCGTGACGACGAAGAGCAGCGGCAGCAGCAACGCAGACACGAGGAGCGGCATCACATGAGACGAGCGCGACATGGCAGACCTCGACGACGTCCGGGGGGCGGACGCATGCATCCGTCAGACTACGACGCGCGAGGTTCGCTGGCGATCCACCTGCACGGTTGCGCCGCTCGTCTTCGCGCGAATCTTCCCTTCGGCTATCCTGCACCACATGACGCGAACGCTCACTTTCTCCCTCTTCTTCCTCGTCATGCTCGGCCTCGTCGGCGCGGGCCACTGGTACGTCTGGGCCCGCCTCGTGCGCGACGCGCAGCTGCCCGCGCCGTGGCACCGCCTGCTCTCCGGTCTCGTCGTGCTGCTCGCGCTCAGCATCCCCGCGGCCTTCGTGCTCGGCCGACAGCTCGGCGCGGAGGTCGGCAAGCAACTCGCGTTCGTCGCGTTCGGATGGATGGGCGTGCTCTTCCTGCTCCTGCTGTCGTGCGCCGCGTGGGACGTCGCAGGGCTCTTTGGGCGCGGCGCGCTGCGGCTCTTCACGGACACGACGCCCCTCGATCCGGAGCGCAGGACCTTCCTCGCACGCCTCGGCAGCGGCTCGCTCGCGGCCATCGGCCTCGGCCTGTCGGGCTTCGCCGTGCGCTCCGCCGTCGCGAACGTCCGGGTCGAGCACGTCGCCGTCACGCTCGCGCGCCTGCCCGCCGACCTGGACGGCTACACGATCGTGCAGCTCTCCGACATGCACGTCAGCCACACGATTGGCCGCGCGTTCGTGTCTGAGATCGTCGCGTCGGTCAACCGGCTCAAGCCGGATCTGATCGTCATCACGGGCGATCTCGTGGACGGAACGCCCGACGCGCTGCGCGGCAGCGTCGAACCGCTGGGCGGCCTCCACAGCCGCGACGGCGTCTTCTTCGTGACCGGCAACCACGAGTACTACACCTCCATGAGCGACGGCGCGGGCGGCGCAGACGCGTGGATCGCGGAGCTCGAGCGCCTCGGCATCCGCACGCTGCGCAACGAGCGCGTGAGCATCGGCGACGGCGAGACCGCCTTCGACCTCGCGGGCGTCGACGACTGGAGCGCGGCCCGCTTCGGCGGTGGACACGGCGCGGCGCTCGCGAAGGCGCTCGGGGGACGCGACGCCGCTCGCACGTGCGTCCTGCTCGCGCACCAGCCGAAGCAAGTCGAGGAGGCCGCGCGTCTGGGCGTCGACCTGCAGCTCTCGGGACACACGCACGGCGGCCAGATCTGGCCCTTCGGCTACCTCGTGCGCTTGCAGCAGCCGTTCGTGGACGGCCTTCACCGCCTGGGCGACACGCTGATCTACGTGAGCCGCGGCACGGGCTACTGGGGCCCGCCGATGCGCCTCGCGACGCCCGCGGAGGTGACCAAGGTCGTATTGAAGGCGCGGGCGTAGGCCTACCGCCGCTCCCGCGCCGGACGCCGCAGCGCACCGAGCGGCGATCGCACGAGCTCCCGGATCGCCTCGACGAACCACTCGGCGGCGGCCTCCAGCTGATCGAGCGACCCCGCGAGATAGGCGCCGCCGAAGTTCGTCTCCGACGGCGGCGGCAGGAGCTTCACGAGCCGCACGTCCGCGGCCTTGAGCGCTGCATCCACACCGACCACCGACTCCATCGGCGGCGCGATGAGGTAGGCCATCGGCTCACCGGGCGCGAGGTCGGCCTGGGGCGCGAGGTAGCGACCCGTCTCGGCGATGACCTGCGCGAAGAACGCCGGCTGCTGCTCCCCCGCGAAGGTGTGGAATTGGATCGTACGCAGCCCTTCGCGCAAGGCCCACAGCGCCTCCGCGACGTGATCGGGGTGCGCACCCGCGAGGATGCCCAGGATCTCACCCGAGAAGGGCCCCGACGCGTGGCGGGAGCCGGCGTAGAACGAGCGGCCGAAGACCACGTCCACGTCGGCAAACTTCGTCGCGTGATCGAGGGCGACGTACATCGCGTCGTCCTGGTCGCAGGTGATCAGCCCCGCCGACAGGTGCTTGACGGGATCGAGGCCCAGCGCCGCGCCAAGCGCCGCATGCACGCGCGGAATGTGCCGGCACGCCAGGATCCGCGCCGGCAGCGGCACGAGACCCTCCGGCACCCGGCGGCGTGTGAACCCGAGCGGTGGCGGAAACGCATTGCTCACCGGCCGCTCCGCGTCAGGCCGACCCCGCCACATCCGGCCTTGAACGTGCGGTGCAGCAGCTCGGCGCACTCTTTCGCGGCCTCTTCGGGCGGGATGCCGAGCGGCCGGATGTTCGAGATGCAGTCCTTCTCGGCGTTGTCCTGGTCGAGCTTCGGGCCGTACGCGCTGTAGATGCTGAGCGAGTCGCCCGTGCCCAGGCCGGGCCGCTCGCCGACGAGGATGATCGTGGACTTCGCGCCCGTCAGCACGCCGATCTCGTCCTGCACGCCCACGCGCGCAAAGGTGACGAAGAGCGGCCGCCCCACGCTGAAGCCCGTCGCGCCGAGCTCGCGCTGCAACGCAGGCACCAACACGGGCCCATTCTCGACGAGCGCCCAGGCGCTCAGGCCGTCTCCGCAGACGATCTGCACGTCGACCCCGCGTGATGCCTCCCGCAACAGCACATCGCGCGAGCGGTCGGAGAGGCGGCGCCCGTTGGCGGGGTACAGGAGGAATTCCTCGCGATCGGTCGCGCGCGACTCCAACATCACGCAACCGAGCTGGAGGGCGAGATCCTGCGGCACGACGCTGTGCACCGCGTCAAGCGCGATGGCGTGCTCCGCGCGCAGCTGGATGTAGGTGTCCGTGAGGTAGCGCGTGCCCGTGCGGCCTTGCGCGAGGCGCGCGGGCGTGGCGGCCTTGAGCGCGCGGAGGGCCGTCGGCGAGAACGGCGTCCGCCAACCCGACCTGCGCGCGCGCTGATACCAGCCCACCGGCGCCTCGGTCACGGGCTTCGGACCGGGCGTCGCCTTGCCCTCGCCCTTGGGCCCGAGTTCGCGCATCACCTCGCGCACGAGGGCCGCGACCACGTTCGGATCGAGCTCGGACATGCGACGGCTCCAGGGCCCGCTGCGGGCGTCGAAAGAGGCTGCGATGCACGCGTGAGCCTGTCAAGGCCCGAAGTGTTCGGTGCGGCGCATGCTACTCGGCCACGGAAGCGGCGGCACTGCGTTGCACCGAAAGCGGTGGATCGGGGGTTCTCGGACCGCTCGACTGTGCGATCATGGCCCGCTAAACAGCGGTCGTGTCGAAGCTCCGCCCGTGCCCGCCGCTCGCTGTGGTGGTGAGCCTCGTGTTGGGGTGCTCCGATCGTTGCGTTGCCCCATCAAGCGATGCGCCGGGGCAGAGCGCGTCGGACGGCGCCAAGCCCGGCCTCGGCGCGACGCTGTCGGCGGCCGACATGGACGGCGACGGCGAGTTCGACACCTGCCAGATCTTCCGGCCGGGCGTGCTGCGCAACGACATCCCCAAGAAGGGCGCGTCCGTAAGCGTCGTGCACGAGGGCAAGGGCGCGAACACGCACGCGGCCGGCGCGCGTCTGACCGCCACCATCGGCGCCAAAACGCAGCGCCGCCAGATCAACGCGGTCGCGGGCTTTGGTCAGGGCGTCGCGCCGCAGGTCCGCTTCGGCATCGGCACGGCGCCCGCGATAGACTGCCTCGAGATCGCGTGGCCGTCTGGTCAGAAGTCGACGACCACCGGCATCCCGGCCGGCGCGCTCTTCACGCTCGAGGGACCCTGACAGGAGCCTACTGGCAGACGCCCTTCTTGCAGGTGCCGGCCTTGTCGTTGCATGGCGTGCCGTCGGCGAGCGGCTTGTACAGGCACTGTCCCGAGCCCGTCGAGCACACGTCCGCTGTGCACGCGTTGCCGTCGTCACACTTCTTCGGCGTGCCGCCACACGTGCCCTTCGTGCAGACGTCGTCTTCGGTGCAGGGGTTCGCGTCGTCGCAGCCCCACGGCTCCGTGATGACGTCGTTGAAGCAAAGGCCCGTCGCCGGATCGCAGTTGTCGGTCGTGCAGGGGTTGCCATCCGTGCACGAACGCGGCAGGCCGCCCACGCACTTGCCGGTCTGGCACGCGTCGTTGAGCGTGCACGCGTTGCCGTCCTCGCACTTCGTGCCGTCCAGCACCGCGGCGAATACGCACTTGCCGCTCGACGTTTCGCAGGTGTCGACAGTGCAAGACTCGCCGTCTGTGCAGAGCTTCGGCACGCCACCCGTGCACGCGCCCGACTTGCAGCTGTCAGCCACCGTGCAGGGGTTGCCGTCGTCGCACGCGGTGCCGCTCAGGTCGCCATAGAGGCAGCCCTTGACGGAGTCGCACACCTCCAATGTGCAGGCGTTTCCATCGTCGCAGGACGTGGGCGTGGCGCCGATGCACTGCGCGTTCGTGCAGCTGTCGCCGCTCGTGCAGGGGTTGCCGTCGTCGCAGCTCGCGCCGTCCGCCGGAGCATGCGTACAGCCCGTCTTCGGGTCGCAGCCGTCCAGCGTGCACGCGTTCGCGTCGTCGCAGCCGAGCGCGCTCGCGCCGCCGCAGAGCCCCTTCGAGCAGGTGTCGCCGATGGTGCACGCGCTGCCGTCGTCGCACGCCTTGCCCTCGAGCGACGCGTGGACACAGCCCTTGACCGGATCGCACGCGTCGGAGGTGCAGAGGTTGCCGTCGTCGCAGGCGAGGGACGGACCGCCCATGCAAGCGCCGGCCGCGCAGACGTCGCCGGTCGTGCACGCGTTGCCGTCGTCGCACGCCGACGCCGCGTTCGGCACATGCACGCAGCCCTTCTTAGGATCGCAGAAGTCATCGGTGCATGCGTTGGCGTCGTCGCACGAGGCGATGCCGCCGGGCGCGCAGATGTCGCCCTCGCACCAGTCGCCTTCCGTGCACGCGTTTCCGTCGTCGCACTGTGTGCCTGTGCCGTCCTTGTTCCACTGCACGTCCACGCGGTAGAGCAGACCCGCCGGGTTCGTGAAGCCCGTCGCGCCCGTCTGACCGGCGTTCTTGACCGCGCACACGAGCATGTTGTCCCCACCCTTGAGCGCCGAGGTCAGCGGGAGCTTCGTGGGTGCGGTGAAGTTGAGCAGCTCCGCAGAGACACCCACGAGCTTCTGGTTCAGCGAGCAGTAGTACGTGTTGTCGGTCGCGATGAGCAGCGCACCGTCGAGATCCGTCGCGCCCACTGGGATCGAGAACGTGCGGATGAAGAGCGTGTGGCTGTCGGACTCCGCGTCCGACACGACCGACTCCTTCCAGATCCACGTCGCACCGGGGATGTCGTGCGTCCAGCCCGCGAAATTGTCCCATGTCGGGACGGCGGACTTCGACTCGATGACGATGGGACCGCTCGGGCCTTCCATGAACTTGAGGGCCACCTGCACGCTCTCGTCGCTGACGAAGGACAGCTTCTCCTTCACGCCGCCCGCGACGGCGCTCTGGATGCAGCCGGCCTTCACGTCGCAGAGATCCTCCGTGCACAGGTTCGCGTCGTCGCAGCTCGCCGGCCCCGCGGGCACGCACTTGCCGCTCGCGCATGTGTCGCCGGCCGTGCAGGGGTTGCTGTCGCTGCACGCTGCGCCGTCCGAGGTGCCGTGTCCGCAGCCGACCAGCGGGTCGCACGAGTCCGAGGTACAGGGGTTGCCGTCGTCGCACTTCAGGCCCGCGAGGCCGACGCACTGGCCCGCGAGGCACACGTCGATCGACGTACACGCGTTGGCGTCGTTGCACAGCTTCGAGGGCAGCGAGAAGTTAACGTCGAGTCGATAGAGCAGGCCGGCCGGGTTCGTCGTCCCGGTGGCGCCGGCCACCCCCGTGTTCTGCACGATGCAGCGCACCTCGTTCGCGCCGAGCGTGACGTGGTTGCCCGCCTGCAATGCGACGGCCGCGCTAGCGTTGTTGGGCTGCGAGCTCTGGATGATCGGCTTGCCGTTGATCGCGCACGACAGCGTGTTGTCCGCGGCGACCCACAGCGTGGCGCCCAGGATCGTGGCGTTCGAGGGCATGTCGAACGTGCGCACGAACATGGCCATCGAGGTCTGCGTCGGGTTGCTCACCTGCGCCTCTGTCCAGATCCACGTGGCGCCCGGGATCTTCGCGGTCCACGCCGGCGAGTCCGCCCACGTCGGCACGGCCGACTTGAAGTTCACGAAGGTCATCTGACCGTTGACGATCTTCTGCGTGGCGCTGGCATCGGTCTGCACATCGCTCGTGACCGAGAGCGTCGTGGTCGACGTGCCGCTCGCGCTGTCGTGCAGGCAGCCCGTCTTCGGATCGCAGATGTCGTTCGTGCAGACATTGGCGTCGTCGCACGAGATCGTGTTCTGTGCCACACACGTGCCGCCCGTGCACACGTCGAAGCCCGTGCACGCGTTGCCGTCATCGCAGGGTGACGTGTTGTTCTTGTGCATGCAGCCCTGGAGCGGGTCGCACCAGTCGTCCGTGCAGGGGTTGTCGTCGTCGCACGCGAGCGGGCTGCCGCTGTAGCATTTGCTCTCCGCGCAGACGTCGATGTCGGTGCACGCGTTCGCGTCGTTGCAGGGCACGGCCTGGTTCGATCCGTGGATGCAGCCGACCTTGGACTTGCACGAGTCCCACGTACAGGGGTTGCCATCGTCGCAGTTCGGCGTATCGATGCCGGGCTTGCACTCGCCGGTCGAGCAGCTGTCACCGACCGTGCACGGATCGCCGTCCTCGCAGGGCCCGGTCATGCTGTCGTACCAGTGGCAGAACCCGTCGTTCGGCAGGCACACTACTGCGGTGCAGGGGTTGCCGTCATCGCAGTTGACCGGCGCGCCGGGGATGCACTTGCCGCTCACGCACGTGTCGTTCGTGGTGCAGGGGTTGCCGGCGCTGCACACGCCGTTGGTCGACGAGAACACGCACTTGCCCGTCTTCGGATCGCACGCGTCGGATGTGCAC
>Ga0172370_10005345_pt1 | contig 16627 bp, 15 predicted proteins | sample LakKiv5m_FD_114538 | JGI IMG/M metagenome (GOLD analysis project Ga0172370, IMG submission 114538) | Freshwater microbial communities from Kabuno Bay, South-Kivu, Congo - kab_022012_11.5m | ecosystem: Environmental > Aquatic > Freshwater > Lake | place: Democratic Republic of the Congo...
CATAACTATGTGTTTAACAACGTCTTTTTCGGTTGCCTCAATTGTTGTATGTTGTTTTTTGTTTCTAAAAAACGCACCGTACTTTTCGCGTACCCGTTTAACTAAGACACTTGTGGCAAATATACCAGAGCCAGCCGAAACTGCCGCCGCACCTAGCCCGACACTATTAAGTATGTTTGAATTTGCACCAATTTGTACAAGATGACTTGTCTCAATCCCGGCCACGCCAGCAGCCCCCAATGCAAAACTGGCCAGCGTTGTATAAATTGCTTTGCGCCTTCCGTCGTGCACGTGGGCGGATTCGTGCGCATCTTTCATCTGGGTATTGCCCAAAATAATCTCTGCCGACCCATGCGCGCCATCAACGGTTATAGCAACATTGCCAGAAAGCGAGCCAACTAAAAGTTCAACCAGACTAGCTGCGCCGTTAGATGCAACATAGCCCAGTCGAAGTGCGCGGGTTATAATTGTCTTACGTTCGTTTTCGCTGTCAGGCGTAATTACGGGTAAATTCTCTAAACTCGTCATTAACTATATTATACAATATTAGTAATTTTTATACAATGCTCTTTTCCTACTTCCTACTTCCTATTTTCTTGTTAAGCGAGTACTTGCGGTTGAATGGAAAATAGCAAAAGGCGTGTGCCAAATCCGGCCTTGGCGCAAAAAATGAATAATTTTGTAATGCACTAATAATTTCTATGTTTGTGCCAAGGTCAGACCTCGTACCGCGTCACTTCCTACTGAATATAATCGTGCAACTTCTTGGCGTCGCGGTGCTTGCGCAATTTGGCGAGTGCCTTGGCCTCTATCTGGCGAATACGTTCGCGCGTAACATTAAACTCCTGCCCGACTTCTTCCAGCGTGTGGCTGCGGCCGTCTTCCAGCCCAAAACGAAGTTTGAGTATTTTTTGTTCTCTTTCGGTTAGTGCCCCCAACATATCCTTGACGTGTTCTTTCAGTAACTGGCCGGTGGCCGATTCTTCTGGGCTAATGGTTTCTTCGTCTTCAATAAAATCACCCAGTACGGAATCTTCTTCGTCATCGCGCACGCTGGCGTCAAGACTAGATATGTCCTGCTTAATCTTCATAATGTGTTCAACTTTTTCAACGTCAATTTCCATTTCTTTGGCAATCTCTTCGTTGCTTGGTTCGCGGTTTAGTTCCTGCGTCAAGCGACGCTGGGTGCGCAGCAATTTGTTGATAGTTTCCACCATATGCACAGGGATGCGGATAGTGCGAGCCTGATCAGCAATGGCGCGGGTAATTGCCTGGCGAATCCACCAGGTGGCATAGGTGCTAAACTTAAAGCCCTTATCCGGATCAAACTTTTCTACCGCTCGGAGCAAGCCGGTATTGCCCTCTTGGATCAAATCAAGTAAATCCAATCCGCGGCCAACATATCGCTTGGCAATAGACACGACCAGACGCATATTGGCTTCGGCCATCTTATCTTTGGCCTTTTTACTGCCAGCTACAACTTCCTGCGCCAAAGCCAGTTCCTCTGGTGCCGTTAACAGCGGGATCTTACCAATTTCTCGCAAGTACAGCCGCACCGAATCATCGGCTATGTCGTCCAGATAGACTTGGTCTTTTAAGACTATTTCTTCGGTATCTTCGGCTACCCATTCATCGCTAAAGCCCTCAGGGTTTGGCTCTGTGGCGCTAGTAATTGCAATGTCGGCATCAGCCAGCTGTGTATAAAGCGCGTCCAATACATCAACGTTTTGCGGAGTATCCGGGATTAAGGCAAAAATGTCGCGCTGGTCAATTTTGCCGTTTTTGTTGGCTTTGGCCAGCAATTTTTTGCTAGCTTTAGCCATCACCGGATCAATCGGCTGAACTTCTTTTATCACTTTAGTTTTTGGCTTTGGCTTGGTCATTTACACTCTCCTTGGGTGTTTTTTAACAGCGCGTCTAGCGCCTTGGCTTGAATCAATAATTTCTTCGTTTTAGACTCATTAGCATTGCGCATAGCGTTGGCTAGCATAGTCTTTTGAATATTTACGTATTGTTCTATCAGCCGGGCCTGCAACCGAGCGGCTTCATAGTGAAGCTCCACAATCTCGAGACCTTGATAGAGTTGCTCGTATAATAATAACAGAATATTCCAAAACTCTTGCACCGTACGAAGTTTGGTTGGGGTAGCTTTCTTGTTATCCCACACATAGTCTGGATGTTTGTTAATAAAAGTCAATGTGTCTTGAGCTGGTTTTTCGGCCAGCATTTTAGGTGTTATTGACTCTAGATGGCTACGCAGTTCCGGTTTCATCAAACACAGCGCCAACAGATGATTTTGGGTTTTTAGAGCCTCTGTTTTTATGGCATCTAGCACCGCCGGCGTAGGCACTTTTCTTAGTGGTATTTTGCGTTCGTTTGATGTTTGACCGGTCAATTTTTTACGCAGTGAATCGGCGCTAACGCCAATCATTTTACTCAGCCTAACAACATAATGATCCTGTTCTACGCTGTCTGGAAGGTCTCGGACGACTTTGAGTAAAATGTCGCTAAATTTTCGCTTGCCTTCGGCGCTGGTGATGTCCAAAACTTGTTGGTAGCGTTTTATTAGCCAGTCCAGGGCATATTGCGGAGCATCAATTACCTTTTGCCAGGCCTTTGGGTCTTTTTTTATCAGTTCATCGGGGTCTTTGCCAGCCGATATGGTCAATATGCTCAACGAGATATCCATTTTGCCAGCTATCGGGATAGTTCGCTCAGTAGCCCGCAGACCGGCTTCGTCTTGATCAAAAGCAATGCGTATATCGTGTGTTAAGCGCGCCAGCAGTTTCAGATGTGGTTCGGTCAGGGCCGTTCCAGCCGTGGCGACAACCTGCTTTATGCCAGCTTGATGGCTGGCGATAACATCCAAATTACCCTCCGCCACTACGGCGTAACCAACCTGGCGGATGGCTTCTTTTGCTAGATGCAGTCCATAAATGTGCCGGCTTTTGTCATACAACAATGTGGCTGGGGTGTTGATGTACTTCGGCGTGCTAACTCCAGAAGGATCTTCTGCCAATTGCCTGGCTGTAAAACCAATTACCCTGCCAAACGGGTCCATTAGTGGAATCATAATTCGCCCCCGAAACATATCGTTCGGCTGTTTATAGCGCTGTGTGGTTAGACCGGCTAGTTTAAGTTCCTGAAGTGTAAAACCCTTGCCAAGCAAAAACTTTGTTAGCAAGTCGCCGCCGCTGGGCGAGTAACCAATTCTAAACAACAATGCCGTTTCTTTGCTAAAACGGCGCGTTTTAAGGATATATTCCAGGGCTTTCTGGTTTTTACTAAAGTGTATCTGGTAAAACTTGGTTGCCAGCTCCAGCGCTTCAAACAGCCGTTCTTTTTGCTTGCCGCGCTGGCCATCGCGACTACTTTGGTACTGCGTCAAATCAACGCCGGCTTGCCGAGCCAGTAGCTCCAGCGCGCCGCGAAAATCCACGCCCTCCATCTCCATAACAAAGCTGAACATATTGCCGCCCTTGCCACTGCTAAAATCGTGCCAAATCTGCTTTTCTGGGCTAACCATAAAGCTGGGCGTTTTTTCGTTATTAAACGGGCTAAGCCCGCGGAAGTTCCGGCCGGCGCGCTTCAGCTCCACATAACGGCTAATAACGTCTTCTATTGAAAGGCGACCCTTAATGTCCTCCACAGCATCCATTAGTCGCTTCCTCCGGTCGCTCCAATTATCAATTCACAATGGTCAATTATGCCTACTCTGCTCCGATTTGCATCGGAGCTACGAAGGCCAGGCAATGAATTATCATTTACCAATTCCCAAAAATATATAACTGCATGATCCATCATATATAGCTTAAAGCTAAAAGCCAAAAGTCCAAAGCGTAACAAGTTAGGGCAGAGGGCGGAGAGCAGAGGACAAAGAATCCCAAATGTTCAATTATTACCAGTAGGTGTAAGTATTGTTAATCGTAAACCTAGAAAACAGGATATTTAGAATTTAGCAATAGACTCACGAGACAGCCGGCGAAAAACGATCTCTTTTGGTATTTGCACTCTAGGGTATTCGATGTCCTGCCCTATATTACGTTTTGTTAACAAATGTAAATCTCGATCTGTCAGTTCTGAAGCCAATTGTGATGCCGGTCTACGATTTGTTCTTTTTCCCAAGTCCAACATCAGGAGATCTCTTCTTATCGGATCAAGCTTATCCGGAGCAAGAACTAGCAGAACAAAAGCTTCAGCAAAATCTTCAGACCCACTTATATAACCATAATCACTTGCTGGCGCAGACTCTCTTTGCTCCTCATCAGTATAAGCAGACTTAAGAGGAACATATATTGTTTCACCATCTTCTGTTTGGATTTGCACTTCACTTTTCAGTTCGCTTATGCCTCGAATACCTCTGTGCTCTTCCCAGCCCAGGTCCCTACCATAAGTACCACCGCTTCCATATGGATCAAGCATATGCCCTAGTTCATGAACTATGATAACCTGCATAGCAGAAGTAGTCTTGGGGTCTAATCCTATACGTTCAATTACTCTTAATACTTTTTCATCAACGATGCTATCTGTTAATTTGTCATTTAGTTGTATGAACGGACCACGGCCCACCACTCCATGAGCAACGCCTAGAGGTTCTATACCTTTACCTGTGTATGCCGAGATCTCAGGCCAAATCTCCATATTAGGATGAATTACCATCCAAGGAGCTGCCTCAAATAACGGATCGCCTACGGCTCTCCAAACCATTTCTAAAGCTGCTCTTATTTCTTCGGTTTGGGCCTCCGTTAATGCATCCGAAAAGTTTAAAAGCTTAACGCTTTTTTCACCTACCCCAAAACTAAATTGTTCCGTAGCCATATGATCAAAGGGGTTCCCAATATATCTTTCTGTGTCAAATGCATAATTCCACCAAGCCTCTTGTTTTAGAATTCCAGTTACTTTGTCCGCAGCCGTTGATTCATCTTCATCTGGGTAAAGAAGAACGGCGTCCCGATCCTTGCTGGTAACCTCGCGAATTGGCAGCCCGTTAACTATTTGGGTAATTTCGCCCTCGGTTTGAATTATTGGCTTTTCACCCGTGGGCAATTCCGGCTCAGGCCCTCTGTCCAAATCATCACCATGCTGATCAAAAACTGTTGGTGGCTGAGTAAGTAATTCGCTCATTTTTTACTATATGCGGTTACTTTAACCGTTTCTATCTGTTATTGTGGTTGTCCAGCATGCTCAGGGCTACCACTAACAGCTTGACCAACAGCTTGTCTGGCCATTTCAGCTCTTTCGCTAGCACTATGTTCTGTGTCAATTTCAACTCCTGCAAGCCTAGCTTCCCGTATTGCATTTATCTTATATTGCTCTTCATTATCAGCAAAATGCTGTCTTCCACTTTTTGTTGTTTCTGCTTGCGCCTTTACATACCAAGCTGCTTCTTTCACCGCATCACTACCTTCTTTTATGGCTTTTTTGGTCACACCAACGCGACTTGGACTATCTAGTGCCCTTATGCTTTTGTCCACCTGTGCATTAGCACGTTGTTCGGCGTCATACCGGTGCTTATACGCGCCATATGTAATTTTGGCGCCTTGTGCGACCCTAAAGTCGTAACCTTGACTACCTGGATCTTTTTCGCTCATTTTTTTTCCTTTTTTTATTATTTATTATTTGTAAGCTTTTTGTATTATTTAAGCTTAATTACATAATAGCGTATGTTTGCTATTTTGTCAAGCTTTATTCTTGCTAAAATGTATTCTGATCACTAATGCATAGTGAATTGTTAATCGCTAATCGTAAAATTTTATTAACTAAAACCTAGCACCTGACACCTAAAACCTATATTATAGTGCTTATGAATACCAACAATCCGGCGCCGGCGCCACCACCGATCCCTGTTCCACCGGCTAACGAGTCCAACCAATACGATTTTATCACCAAGACCACGACCAAACCGAGCCGTGGGCTGGGCAGTATGATGAGCGGTAATTCAAGTGTTCAGCGACTTATTTTTGTCATTGGTGGGCTGTTAGTTTTATTGATAATTGGCATAGTGTTTATGTCTTTTCTGGGTAAGGGTAGCAAAGGCGATACGGAAGCGCTGATTGGTCTAGCCCAGCAACAAACCGAGCTAAGCCGCATTGCAGCTGTGGGAGTAGAAAAAGGCACTTCGCCGTCCACCAAGTATCTGGCCAGTACTACGCAATTAAGTATAGAATCCAGCCGGCAGGAAATAATTGCTGTGCTCAAAAAAGGCGGCCACAAAGTTGGTGAAAAAACTCTTAGCCAAAAGAAAAACGCCGAAACTGATAACCAGCTGGATGATGCCGCCCAAAATAACACCTTTGACGCGACTTTTACAAAAATATTAAACGAAGAGCTTTCGTCATATACCACCGCTTTGCAAAAAGCATATAACTCAACCAGCAGCGAAAACACTAGGGAAATTTTAAAAACTGCCTTCAACAGCACCAAGGTTTTGGTTGGGGATAAGGCTACGAATTAGAGGGGTAATTTACCAAATTCTAAACATTTCGCAGCCAGCCTTCGGCTGGATTGATGTGTACTTTACCAAAGTACCAAATGTCTTGGCACTTTTGGCAGCAAAAGATGCCGCAAAACTGCTGGGCGGTTCGATACGCTTGATAGAGTAGCTTGTCAAACACCACAACAGGCTTGCGGAACTCGCCCTTGCTCTAATAACTTAAGCCAGCAAGGGCTCTAACATCCTCGCCTTTAATGTTGATAGTGTTGACGCTACTCTTCAGGCGCATCTCAATGCCCAGACCCATTAAGACTAGGATTTTCAGAGCCTGGGTGAAGACCATGGAATTAATACTTTTATTATTAACTTTAGAGATGTGATATTAGTTTTTCAGCCTGCCCTTTGTACTTAGTAAAATAGGGAGCCTGAGGTAAGGAAATCAACATAAATTGGCCCGATTAACTCCTTACAAAATGTTCCTATTATACGCTATAGCGTAAAATAGGAAATAATCCTACGACGACAAATGTATTTGACTAATTAGGTTGGGATATATCGAAAAACGCTTCTAGCAAACCGTCGGCTAGTAATTGCAGCGTGTCGATGATAGTTTTGTCTTTAGTTGGGCCAAACAGCAGTGGCAACTCCGTACAACCAAGGATTACCGCATCTAGATTGTTAGCGGTTTTGAAATTTCTCACAAGCCGGCGAAATTCACGCCTCTCAAATTTGGTAATGTTATCGTTAAGTTGTTGGTAAATTGCCTTCTCTACCTGTTTGGTGATATTTTGAGTGGGCCGAACAATCGCCACATTACTTGGTAATTTCTCGTCGTACAATGTTGATGCAAGCGTCGTAGGCGAAGCTAAAAGACCAATTCTCTCAAAGCCCGATGCTTTTACTTTCTCGGCAACGAGCTCAGGGATGGATAGAAACGGCACTTTGGTTACTGCTTGCAAGTCGGGTAACAATATATGTGCCGTATTACAAGCGATACCATTAACCACGCAGCCGGCTTTTTCAAGCAGCTTTATACGATCAATTAGCATTTGTTTAACTGTTGGTAGATTGTCTTTGTTTGATACAAAATTGGGCACGGGGACATTCAGCAGTACGATTTCAGGATAGTCATTATCAACAGCCGCAGACGTGTACGCCTTTGTACCATCGATTAACAATTCGTATAGTCGTGAACTAGCTTGAGGTCCCATGCCGCCTAATATTCCTATGGCGGACATTGTAAACACTCCTAGTTTAATTAAATAGATAGATTCAAATAGTAATTTTTATAAATAGGGCATTAAGCCCAATGCGTATAGTGCTGAGCAAACAAGGATATAACTGGTAAGAATTTGTTGCTCAAATTCATAAGAGGTATGTTATCATAAACGGTTTAGCATGTAAAGTCATAGGTTTGACTTTTTCGCTCGTGTATGTTATTCTTTAATCACTATGTCAAAAGAAGAAATTGCTGGCATTAAACTAAAAAATCTAGAAGACCCCATTCGTAGGGCCTTAAGAGAGTACGAAAAAGAAAGTGAAGGCCTTTTAAAATTTGATGAGGATGAAGCTTCTCGGCTTGACCTTACGCCTAATAAACCTAACTCTGCTCGTAGTGCAACAGACTTTCGATTCCGGGGTGAAACAGTCGGCAAACTTTTTGTTATTGGTTTTAAGCCAGAAGATGGTAGTGGAGACGAGAGTGGTTATAAACTTGATGATTTAGTTGTCGACTCTGTTTATCCTCGAACTACAAGAGTTGTACCGAGGAATAAAACTAGCATTAATAGCGAAGGTCATCTTACAGTAGTGCGCCACAAGATAGAAGATCCGCACGCTGATCCGGAATTATTTGGCGGAACTTTTGATTTACTTGGATTAGACGGTAGAACAATAAGAAAAATCGGCGAACTTGGGCAAGCACAAACCGTATCTATAGAAAATTTAAAGCCGCTAACAACTCTTACTGTTGGGTACAGAACAGGCTCAGATGGAAAACCAGAACGTTTTGGTGATCCTCATGCCGTTTACAGCTCTGTACCAGATGCCGTACAGGTATGTGCATTTCTGGCAATCAGTGATGAAATATATCAAAAATACGGTAATATATTAAGCTCGCTCCACCCTCAAGAACCCCGACAAGCTTAATACAAATTAAGGGTATATCCCGAAGCACCAAATGCTTTGGTAACCTATAAGCAAACGAACGACCATCATATGTTTTTCAGTCGCCTGGCGGCTTTGGCGCCACCTTTGCCGATACAAAGGTGGCAAGGTTTGGTTCTTCGAAAAAGAACATATTTTAGTCGGTTGTGGGGATGGCGTTCTTGTTGCAAACAACCAAGTCGTAGCTGTGGCGGATTAGGCCTTTAATTTCTTCCCATGACAGCTGGCCGGTCAGTACAATTGTATTCCAATGCTTTTTATTCAGGTGATAACCGGGCATAACCGTCTCGTATTTGTTGCGCAGCACTTCTGCCAACTGCGGATCGCACTTCAGACTAATGCGGAGCGGATTCGTCTTTTCGGCAATCAACGCAAACATCTTGCCCCGACCTGCGTCAGCAGCGTCGGGGTTTACCCCATTTGCACCGTCAACGTCGGGGTTTACCACCGTTTTACTTTTTGCTTTTTGCTTTTTGCTAATCTTATATACGGCTACGTCCTCGCCAAACGGATAATCCAGCACCGTGCTCGGCAAACTCAAAATATATTTTTCAACTGTCTTGTGATCCATTATTTTAAATTGTATCAAGTATATCAAGCACTAACCATTCAAATCTTTTGATATATTTTTCTGATTGATGATGGCTCATTAGTGATTTATAGCCAGTTATATTATGTAAATTCAGATTGGCTCTAATTTTTAATCTTGTTTTCGCTTCAACTCGTCTACCACTGGGCCAAAGATCTACACCTAGATATGAAACACCTTTATATACCGGCTCAATAAAGTCAATCTTTGGGTTCACGCTTAGCCCTAATTCCCTTTTCAAGAAACCTATGGCCCGTTCTCTAATACGTAGCATCTGTTCTTTATCAGCAAAACACAGCCAATCATCACCGTACCTCAAATAAGCACGAATCCTCAATTGGTGCTTGATAAAACGATCAAACTCATTTAGGTATATGTTTGCCAATATTTGACTTGTAAGATTGCCGATTGGAATGCCCCGATCATTTTCGAAGCTACTGTAGCTATCTATTATTTCGTCTAGTAGCCACAAGGCTGTCGGATCGTTTATCCGTCGTCTCAGCAGTCGTTTCAGTGTTTTCTTATCAACTGATTCAAATAACTTTGTTATATCCCCACGCCATAACCAGACATTTGGGTATCGGCGCATAAATGACTGGGCTCGTTCAATGGCTCCGTGGAGGCCTTTATTTTTACGGCATGACCATGCATCGTAAATAAATGTTTTGTCCCAAATCGGTACAAGATAGTCGTATAACAAACGATGAATAACCCTGTCTCTCACGGAAGCAACTGCAATATCACGCCTTTTATTATCGTTAACAATCATGTGAGAATATAGTCCATGGTGGTAAGTACCAGCCTGAAGACTATTTGCCAAAGCCAGGATATTTTCAAGCAGTTCGCTTTCAAACTCTATGACGGCTTTACTAGGTCTTTTACCCCGACGAAATGCCATGTATGATCGCCAGACGTTTGTTACACTTATATCTATGGAAGAACTGTCTATCATTTCAATTGCCTTTGAAATTTACAAAAAATTTCTGGAGTTAAATACTAAACTAGATAAAAAGTACCGCTATTCTCTTGGCGAACAAGCTGCAAAATGTTGGTCAGACACCCTAGAACAACTACTACTGGCCAAACACGCCCCTAAACCAATGAAAGCAAGCTATTTACTCAAGGCTAATGCTCTGGCTGAGATGACCTCTTTGCACCTACGAGCAATTCTTGAACTAAAACTCGCAAACGAAACAAACGTATTGAAGGTCCAAGCACGCTTGAGCGAAGCGCGCCGTATGATGGGCGGCTGGCTCAGGAGCGTGCAATAGACCACTCCCTTACACACCTCGCCGCCAGCCGATCGTCATTCTGATTGTCAGCATCAGAGTTGTTCAAGTTAGGCTTGTCATCATTGTTCACGTAGGAGTTAGGAACAACCGGCCACCTGTCAACCATTGACTCTCCAAAGTATCCTGTTCACTTATAATCCGCAGAAAATAAGGACCGCTCTTCTTTCAGCATCATTTATGACGCTACCACTGGAGACCCGTGGGGTGTTATAGGGTTCTTGATGTGCTTACTGCCATAAAAAGTAACTGCTTCCTTGGTGGAAGTCTTTTTAGACAAATGTAAACAACAATCGATTCAGGGCACCGATAGGTACACGCCTCTGGACTACTTACCCCGAATTTATAACTCACATGCAAATTATCGGATAAAAGAAGAAGAAAAGGAAGGCAAAAGGATTAAGGTTTTACCCCACCGCCAGCCGAACGCCAGCCTGATTGCCAGCACCAGAGCCGTACAAGTTAGGCCTGCCATCACGGTACACGTAGGAGTAAGGAACAACCGGCCACCTGCCAACCGTTTTTGGCTCAAGGTCAAAGTGACGTATATAGGTCTTATCAAAAGCACTCCTATCGTCTAATTTGTCGCCCTGAGCACGCAGGGCATACCAGTAAGTAACCGCTTCAAGTAAACTTGGAACTCGTGAGTGTAACTCAGGACGGCTGGCTTGGCGTTCACGTAGTAAGCGTACTTGTGTATCTACTGTCTTATTACTAATCTCACCGTCATAACGACTTGGTATGAGGCTCAGGCGAACAGGTGCGTCGCCACTATTACCCGACCACTCACGTCCCGTATATCGGCCCTTACGGTATAGCTCGTCATAGACGATGGTTGAGTAGGGCTGATCTTTACCGAAGTTTTCGGCTAAGGCTACGATTTGGGCTTCACTGGCCTCAACGTTAGGCGTTGCTACTAAAATAAACCGTGCGCCGTTTTCAATGAGTTGCTCAACTAAGTCGTCGTATGTACCGTTTGCTTGCCACTCTTTATTTTTTGTGGCTAATAATTGTTCCAGCTCCTGCATATCCTGTGGCTCATAACCGAGTTGTTCCGCTACTGTTCTGTAAGCTGTGTAGGCAGACTTAACCTGCTCCCTAATGGCTTCGGGCAGAATACGGGCAATTTCGGGCTTATCCCTGTCACCACGCAATGTTCTTATCTCGCCTATGCGAGGGTCGTCTTTATAGCCAAAACCTTGTATTTCGTGGTCTAGCTCGTACAGAAAACGTATTTCCTCGCTTGTTAGTTCAGCATCAGGGCTAACTGTTATCTTCTTTTCAATAGCTGTTAAACGCTTCATATCCTCGGCTTTGCGGATGTATTCCTCGCCACCAGGCAATTCTTTAAGCTGTTCGCTGACAATATCGGCCATTTCTGGTTCAAGTTCCTGGGCGGCATTCACGCCACGAACTTCGGCAACTTTGCCATCTTGCATACGGATTGCAACACGTGGAACAGTATCTCTGTCCTTCTCATCACGAGTGTAGTACACGAAAAAGTCACCACCCCTTAGCTGCATAGTTGCCGTGCTTTCACCAGCCGTACACCAGCCCGTACCGTGCCCTTGCAATGAACCTGAAAGCCTACGGGCCGTACGTGGGTCGTCAGTTTGGTTGAACTTAGTCCACGAACCTCTTGCATCCTTTCTTAACTCTGAACTGTCGGGGGTAACTTCTAGAACAGCGTGGGCGTAGAGTTTGCCGAAATTACCACTTTTAAGGAGCTTTTGAAGTTCGGCATTGTTAGCCCCGCCGTCCACCGCTTCGCCCTGAACACGGGATTTATTGAGTACATCAAATACATACGCCAATGCCTCACGATTCAGTTCTGGGTAGGCGGCTGTTGTTCCACGGCTACGTTTGTTAAATTCGTGTTTGCCCTTATCGTATATGCCGAGCTTTGTAATTGAATCCCAAACATAGCTCTTAAACCAGTCAGGGTAGCCACCATCATCACCGCCAAGGTACTCAACCCATTTGCCAAGTCCGGCACGTTGGTCTGCCTGGACAGCTTCGATTATTTGACGACGCATTTCAGAAGTGATTTGAACGTCGCCGTGCCCTTGCTCGCGAGCAATGCGCCGTTGCAAATCAAAGTAACCTTCTGGTACGTCATCGGCTTTTATGACGTGTGTGTCAATTTGTCGGTTAATACTGGCTTGGTCACCTGTCAAAATACCGTCGTTAACATATTCCCTATTTGCCAGAAAGCCTAAATATGCCGAGATTTTATCGGCAGGATCATTTGGGATAGCTTCACCGCCATTGCGTAAATAGCCAACAACTGCCTCAACCTCTTGCGAGGTATGCAGGTTGGGGTCTCTATCGTGGAGAAATTTCGAGCCAGATTGCGAGCCAGATCGTTCCATATATTTATCTTTGTATTACATTCACATACTAGCATATAGTTGTATGTTTGTCAATCTGCTGATGATTAGTTTTACTGGTTCTGTTTTAACCAGTCAAGGTAGTGCTGGAGTTCGGCGATGGAGGCCTGAATGTCATCAAAGGCCCGGTGAACCTGCTTTTTCTCAAAAACTTCGCCGTATTTGCCCTGCATCAATATCTTGAATGAACTAACGTCCAGCATGCGGTAATGCAATTTCAAATCCAGCGCTGGCATCCAATGTTTTATAAATTGCCGGTCGTTATAGATTGAGTTGCCCGCCAAAATCGCCGGCTGGTTGCCAAAATGCTTGGCAACCAGCGCGATTAGCTCGTCTTCTACTTGTTTTGGCGACTTGCCATCTTCAAGTTTGGCGACAAATTCATCTCTGTTATCGGGAAAATCCTTCCACCACAAGTTGCCCTGCATACGGCTAACAACTGTTTGTTTGGGGTGTTTTAAGGTAGCTTCGTAACTGTCTAGCGTCTTAAAATCAAAGTCCGTAATCTCGACGGCCACTTCCAAGATGACATCTTTCTGGGCATCCAACCCTGTCATCTCTAAGTCCGCCCACAGTAGCTTGGTTGGGATTATGTCGGGTATAACACTCATTGACACGAATTATAACCTAGTTGGGCACATATTTGCGACCAATTTAGCCGTTGCAGAACGGCACTTTGGGTAGCGGCATCGGCCTTATGGGTAATTTGATTGTACCCGCCCTGACCAGCCACCACACCGTATTTAATCTGTAATTTGTACTTAGTTAGACCTTGTTGCTGGGCTTCGGCCAAACAATTATCGTGAAAAATGCTACACTTTGGCGCCAGCGCCAGCCATTTAGCCGTATTCTCGTCGTATGGAACAGTTATTGCTAGATCAATGCTGGCAGAGCGATTGGTCTCGGCATTTAGCTGATCAAAGATGAAGTTTCCCATAGAATAAACAATCAATTTGCCCTTATAAACTTCGCTGTTTTGGACCCAGTGCGGGTTGTTGGCGAGTAAAAATTCAGGGCCTTGGTCAATGATATTGTGGGCAATTTCTTGCTGTATGGCATCAGCCGATGGGTGGTACTCCACACCCATTTCCACGAATGCAAACACCGGCATAACTTTGGAATATTTTTGCATCATTTCTGTCTCGCCAGACAGCGGTTTACGATAAAAGTAGTGCCAAGCGCAAAACGCTACTGGTAAACTGGCTTTTTCCTCAGTTTTGTCAGATTTTTGTAACCGCACCGGCATAGCAACCACCTCGCAAACATCATTACTCATACTGGGGTCAAAATTACCAAAATACTGCACACCGGCCTTGTCCAGATTTTGGCGGGTTTTTTCCAAACCCTCGGTACCGTTTTGATTATCGGTATGATTATTTGCCAGATCAAACAGATTAAAATATTTCACGGCCTCTGGCAAAAACTCCGGCTGGCAATTGAAGATAAGTTCATCTATCTGTGTTTGATACGGCACCACGTTGTCGGTAATCGGGCACTCAAAATCAATTGACCAGGCATCGTATTGCTGGCGGTTAAAAGTATTCAGCTGGCTAAACGGTTTGGCATAATTATACGTTCCGTTGGCTAGGCGAGCATCCCGTTCAACCGCTCGGGCCCAAGTAACCGTACCATTAAACAAATATCGCCCGCTAACTGAGCTAATTTGATTTTTAGAGCTATTTTGAGATAGTTTTTGAGTTGTATTGCTCGGTGGATTTGGCTTTTTATAATAATACCAGCGCCATACCCAGTAACCACCTGCAATTATGCCAAGCATTAAAAAAGCCAAAACAAAAAATATAATTTTATTTTTGGGCGGTTTAATAGGCCGATCATACTCCCAACTCATATCACATTATTGTAACCCATCACACGCTTCACATTTTCCATTATTGGGAGGTTCGACCTTGGCACAAACATAGAAATTATTAGTATAATTACAAAATTATCTTTTTTGTGCCAAGGTCGGACCTCGAACAAACACTGCTTGCTACTTCCTACTTCCTACTTACTAGTTGCTACTTCTTCGGCTTGTCTAGCTTATCTAGTTTAAGGCCTTTTATTACAAAGTAGACGACCGCTGCGATGATGATAAAGCTTAGTACATCGCTGATAAACGCCCCGTAAGCCAGTTTATTTTGGCACTCTGTGCCAACCGACTTCATACAAACGTATTTGCTATCCAAATTTCCACCGTTGCCAATCAGCCCAATAAACGGATTAAAGATGTTGGCGACTAGCGAATCAATGACGCTTTTGGATGCAACTCCTAGTACTAAACCTACTGCCAGGCCAACCACGCCTTGTTCACGAATAAAGTTTACGAAACCCTGTAACCATTTTGGAGCTTTTATCACCGGTAAGCTAACGGTTAGTTCTCTTCGTTGAATTAATTTCTTCTTTTCTTGTGCCATATTATTACCTCCTTTTTATAATCCTTTGGGGTTGTGACCACAAACGCCCCTTCCTTTAAGGTAATTATATTATAACAAGCTAACCAGCAACTTTTGTTAATAGTTTTTGGGTCATTCCTAACAATAACTCTACTTAGGATATAGTCATCTATTATTTGCAGGACTGAGTCGGAATAGTGCGCACCAGCGCTAGATGATCGGAATTTATGCCTACGCTATTTGCCGTACCGGATGAGCAAGCCGACAGCACAAAGTCTATTGGCTTTTCGGGGTCGTAATATGGGTAAGTGTTTGGTAGCGGTAAGCGGATAACATAGTGTTTACTAAAGCCAGACGCTTCCAACCGGTTAGGGATTTGATTCATATCGCCGCACAACGCATCCACCCGATGACTTTCGGATATGTCTAAAACTCTTTCATTTTGAGACGGTTGCATGCCGGTATTGGTAGCTATATGGGTATTTACTAATCTTACACCACCGTTAATCATCGGCAGTTCCACCAGCATAGCTCCGCGCGGTCTATCGCTATGATATGGTGGCAATGTATAGTCATCGGATCGTTTTATTTTGAATCGGCTAATAACCGCGTTGCCATAAAGCGCGTGTTCAGTTTGGCTGAATAATATATTAAAACCATTGTTATGAAGTTGTTCCAGCTGATCTCCGCTAATGTCAACTTCTTGTAGACACGCCAAATCAACATCATATTTATCTACGGCAGTCACCAGATTGCTCAGATTTGAGCCTCCGTTGTTGCCGTGCCAGCCGTGTACATTAGCGCTCATTACGTGCAATTGGCTGCCGATGAAATACTTTGACTCTGCTACTGTATAGTCTAGGGTTCTAGGCGGGTCGGTTTCGGGTTGTAAAAGTGGCGATACGCAAAATAAGAAGGCCAATAAACCACGGCGTAAACCACGTTTTTTATAAGTTTCTGGGTTGGTTTTTCCTATAGATTCAGACATAAATGTTAATCAGTTATAACACATTTTTATAATATTTACCGAGATTTATTTTTGTATTAAATAATGTGTTCGGGTCGGCTTTGGCAGGCGTTCGATGGCATAGCGCAGGGTGGTGCGCGGCAAAGTTGCGGCGTTTTGATCCAAAAAGTTAGTCAGCACTTCTTCGTCTACCCGTTTGCCTATTTCGCGCAGCATCCAACCAACGGCTTTTTGAATCAGGTCATGATTATCATTTTTCAATATTTCAACGACGGTCAGCGCTTCGTCTACGCTTTCTTTTTCAACTATAAAATATAGCGTACTAACCATGGCAATCCGCCGCTCCCATAGTTGTTTTGACTTGGCAAGCCGAGTTAAAACCTTCATTTTGTCTGGCTGG
>Ga0172370_10005349_pt1 | contig 16614 bp, 11 predicted proteins | sample LakKiv5m_FD_114538 | JGI IMG/M metagenome (GOLD analysis project Ga0172370, IMG submission 114538) | Freshwater microbial communities from Kabuno Bay, South-Kivu, Congo - kab_022012_11.5m | ecosystem: Environmental > Aquatic > Freshwater > Lake | place: Democratic Republic of the Congo...
CTGCATCACGGCCTTGGCGTTCGCGTTGCCCTTCTCGGCGCGTTCGCGCACGTCGTGGAAGAAGTCGAAGACGAGGAGGGTGTGCGCGAGGCCCTTGGCAGCCGTGGCGCCGCACTCGGCGTCGTCGAGTAGCTCGACGAGCGGCTGCACATTGAAGCCGCCGAGCATCGTCGCGAGCAGCTCGGTCGCGCGCAGACGGCTCACGAGTGGACACGCACGCGTGCCCTTGGCGACCTCCGCGAGGAACGTCGCCTTGACGCGCGCCGCGTCATCGACGCCGGCTGGCACGCGGTAGCTCAGCAGTTCTACGAGGAATTCCTCCTCACCAGGGGGCGGCGCGCACAGCAGCGCGACGAGCGCTTCGGTCTGCGGCGCAGTGAGGGGGAGCGCTGGGATGCCGAGCGCGGCGCGTTCGGCGGCATGCTGGCGGTAGGCTTCGAGCACGGTGGACCTCGGGGTGGGAGTCGACTGGTCGCGGCGGCGCGGTCCGCGTGGGACCGGTGCGGGTCGCGCGGCCGTGAGGTGTAGCGCCGTGCAAGGGTGGTGGCAAGACGTCGGCGTGGTCTGGATCAGGAATTCGCCCGGTTGGCGGCTTGACGTGGCCGCGCAACGTTCCGAGGATCGCGGGCTGGACCGGGACAGGAGGGGGCCGTCCCGGTCGGGAGATCCCCGTGTCGACACGACTGTGCCCGTGCGCCCCCCGCGCAGCGTTCGCCTCGGCGATCCTCGCGTTGCTGTTCCTGTCTTCCTGCGGCGGTGACGAGGCCGCATCCGGGACGCCGCCCGGCGACGCCGGAACCGCAGGGGATGGCGGCGCCCTCGGGCTCGCCGGCGTGTCCATGGACGCAGGCGACGCGGGACCTGCCGGCGACACCTCGCCCTTGGAAGACGCGCCGCCCGGCCCGGACGCCACCGATCTCCCAGATCTGCCTGGTCCGCCTGATCTTCCGGACCTCATCGATACCGGCGCGCCGCCCGATGCCGGCTCGCCCGCCGACACGCCGCCGCCGCTCGATGGGACGCCGACCGGCGACACGTCCGGCTTCTTCTTCGACGTGAAGGGCACGCCCTACGACAGCCAGATCGGCGGAAACATCTGGACTTCCGACAACTTCGATCTTGCGAATGGCACGGCGCTCACACAGACCAACGCGGCGTTCGGCGGCACGCCGCAGCCCTGGGCGATCGAATTCGCGCCCGATTCCTGGCGCGTACAGGACGGGCAGGCCGAGTCCGCGCTGGTCACGCCGGTCATGCCGCTGCTCGTCTCGCTGAAGGCGCCGAGCGCCAACTGCACGATCGAGGTGGACACCGACTTCGCGAGCGCGAAGGACACCAAGCTCAACAATATGGGCGGCCTCGTCTTCCGCGCCGGGGACGCCTCCAACTTCTGGTTCTTCGGGGCGCGCGTGCCCGCCAACGCCGAGATGACGCAGTACACGCTGTACCGCATCGGTGGCGCACCGTCGGATTCGGGCACGGTCTACTCGGTCAAGCCGCAGAAGGGGGACAGGCTCGTGGTCGAGCTCGAGGCCGGCAAGATCACGGGCCGCGTCGTGCGCGACGGACAGGCGCTCGGCTTCATCGTGGTCATGGACACCTCGCCGCTCGTGTCGGAGCCGAAGGTCGGGCTCTACTGCTACTTCGACGGCAAGCCGGGCGCGCGCTGCGCCTTCGACAACTTTGGCATCGGTGGACCGAGCTGCAAATGAGGGCGGGGATCCCAATCCGGCCCCGCGCGAGGCGCGCAAGATTCGCAAACATAAAACAATGATAACACATTTAACGCCCAGAGAAGGTGTTCATGTCTCTTTGGCGCCGGTGGCGTCGCATGAAGCGTCGCACAAGGCGCAGCACGCGGAGACGTCGTATCACCGAGATCTGGCCGTCCCCCGTGGCGCGCGGCGCGAAGGGGGGCGCCCAGATCGTTCTCAGACGCCATTGCCGCCCACGCCGTCACAGCAGACTCCCCCCGCCCGCGCTGTCCTCTCCCACGTCGCCCCCGCAGGCGCCGCCCCCGCCCAGCGTATCGACCGCCCCGCCAGCCGTTCGGCACGCGCCAGGGGAGGTGTGCAAGCCGGCACCGTGCCCCGCATGCGACTTCGCAATTGACGGCGTGCGCCCCAGGAGGCAGGCTGCGCGACGGGCGAAGGGCGATGGGCGAAGGGCGCGACGGCGTGGGGCCGCACGGCCCTTCGGCGCGAAGGCGGGGAGGACAGGTTGCATCGGCGCTACGGTCTGGTCGTCGTGCTGGGCGCGCTCGCGGCTTGCGGCGGCGGTGCGTCGAGCGGGGCCGCGGCGTCTCCGGACTCCACGAGCGACACGGCTGGCGGCCCGCTGGCCGACGCGGTGGCCGCGGACGCGGTAGCCTGGGACGGGGTCGGCTGGGACGCGTTAGCGTGGGACGCGGTGCAAGATTTAGAAGCTGTGGACATCGAGTCGGACGTCGCCGATCTCGCGACGCTGCTGGACGCGGCGACCGACCCGGATCTCGACGACGTGCCGCCACGGGGACCGGGCGATCTCGCCCTCGCAGCAGACGTGTCCGGTACGCAAGCGGAGGTCTCGGACGTCGCGGCGCCTGGCGACGGTGTGCCGGACCTCCCGCTGCCCGGCGACGCGGCGCCCGATGCAGCCGTCGATGCCGTGGACCCCCCGGACCTGGAGCCGGCCGACGCCGAGCCCCCCGACACGGATCCGGGCGACGGTGCCTCCGGCGACCCGATCCTCGCCGACGGCACCTGGCCGGTCGACCCGGCCTTCAGCGACGAAGGCAAGCCGCTCGCCGTGCACATCAAGTGGTCGCTCGAGCCCTACCCATCGGGCTTCTTCCGCGTCTCCATCCGCCCGCCCGCCGACACGACCGGCGAGTACGCGCAGCAGGTCTACGACACGATGACGGGCTCCGGCTTCCCGACGGATCTCGCGATCGAGGCGCCCGAGGGCGACTGGATCGTCGACGTGCTGGTGGTCGGCTTCGTCCAGGGGCCGCCGGTCATCCAGCTCAAGGGCTGTCGAATCTACCACTCCGGCGTCGTCACGATCGGTCCGACCGGAACACAAGCCACGCACGCTTGGGTCCACCTGACCGAGCCGATGGAGAGTTGGCCCGGCAACATCTGTCCCTACGTGGGCGAGGCCGTGCTGCTCCCCGGCGCGCAGAACGACAACGGCGGCGCGTTTCAGATGGAGATCTTCGTGCAGCCGCCGTCGACGGTCTTCGGCGGCGCGCACCTGCTGCACGGCGAGGCCTCGGGGCAGCTCTTCCTCGTCAACGGATACTGGGACGGCCTCGTGACCTTCGACTTCTCGGCGCCCGCGCCGCCCGACAAGCCGCCCTACTGGGGCTGGAACACGCACCCGTTCCAAAAGTTCGTGCGGACCGCGCGCACGCCGGGCTTCCTGTGGGCGACGCACCGCACGAACGTGACGTGCGCGATCCCGCTCGATGAGACGTCGGGGCAGCCCGGAAAGATGATCGCGATCACGGCGGCCCAGGGCATGCATCTCGAGGGCCTCGGACCGCGCGGGGACCTGATGTGGATCGCCGCGCGGACGGCCGGGCTGCGCGCGCTGAGCTCATCGCCGCCCTACACGTTCCTGGACGTGACCTCGCCGCCCGAGCTGCAGGACGCCTGGGACGTCAAGGCGGTCGGCGAGTCGCACCTCGTTGTCGGCGATGGCAAGGACGGCCTCAAGATCCTGAGCCTCGCCAACAACGTCTACTCGCCCGCGCTGGTGAGCCAGGTCGCCATCCCGGGCTACAGCGCGTTCCTGCACGTGCAGGGCACGAAGGTCTACGTCGCGGCCCTCGATCACGGCGCGCACGTCGTGGATCTCGCCACCCCGGCGCAGCCCAAGCTGACCGGCTCGCTCATGCTCGACATCCCCTTCTACGACCTGCGTCCGGCCGGCGGGACGCTTCTCGGCTCCGCGGGGCACGAGCTGCTGCTCATCGACGAGACGCCCGGCGGCCTGAAGGTGCGAAACGGGCGGCGCTCGACCGCGTGGGCGATGGGGACGTCTCTGTCGGGGGGAAAGGTCTACGCGGCCGAGTTCCGGGCGGCGGCGCGCTACAAGCTCGACACGAAGCTCGCGCCGGGGCCGGTGCTGGTGCTGCCGGGCTACGTCTCGCTGCCCTACTACAGCAAGCCGGCCGGCGTATCGACGCAGGTCAAGCTGCGCAACATCGGCACCGAGCCGCTCGTCGTGCAGTCGGTGCAGTTCATGGACGATCCGACGCTGCCCAGCAAGACCGTCGAGATCGCGAAGGATATCACCGTAGATTCATTGGATTCCAAGCTCGTCACGCTCACGCTGCCGCTCGTCAAGAAGGGCTTCTCCAAGCACAAGCTGGTCTTCTTCGCGAACGACACCGGCTCGCAGCCCTACGGGATGGAGCTGCTGGTCATCGAGTCGGACGGCGTGCAGCCCGGCGAGGCCTTCCCGAGCGACGTGCTGCTGCTCGACAAGCAGAACAAGCAGCTCTCGCTGTCGACGCTCGTGCAGGGCAAGCCGACCGTGTTCGTCATGGGCTCGTCGACGTGTCCGCTGGCCTTCATCGAGCTCTACGCGATGGGCTACGACCTGCATGACGTCTTCGCGTCGGGGAAGGTGCTCGGCGTCATCGGCGATCCGTGGAGCGCGCCGGGGGCGAACGAGAACGACGCGCTCGACACGGGGTTCGTGCACCTGTTCGCGCCGCCGCCCACGTCGGGGCAGGGCGACATGACCAAGGGCCTCCTGTGGCAGCCACAGCTCTTCGGGCCGCCGATGCCGATCGTCTACGTCGTGGGCAAGGACGGGATCGTGCGGCACGTGCAGTGGGGCTACGACCGGGTGGCGGTCAAGGCCGCCGTGGACGCGATGCTGGCAGAGGAGGACGGGCCGCCGCCTTAGCCCCGGCCCTGCTCGATCAGCTCGGCGACGATGCGGTGGTTGCCCGGGTGGAAGAAGAGCGACCAGTGGCCGACCGGGGCGCAGCCGTAGGGCGTCTCGATGGGCTCGAGGCCGGGGTGGTCCCAGCTCGACCGGGGCGTGAGCACGTCGCCCCGTGTGCCGACCGAGTACGCGCGGACGCCGGCCGGCATCGTCGCGGCGCGCAGCTCGCGCATGAGGTCGCTGTCCGGGCAGGTCTGCGCGATGGCGTGGACGGGCCCGACCGGGACCTGCTCCACGAGGCGCGCGACCGTGCTGCCGTTGAGCGGGCCGCCCACCGAGACGAACGTGTCGACACACGGGCCGCCGCCGCCGCACTTGAGCCAGTAGAGACCTATGAGGCCGCCGAGGCTCATACCGATGACGTTGAGCCGCTCGGCGGCGGTGCGGCCGAGCACGTCGGCGGCCGTGGTCGCGACGATGGCCGACATGACGCGCACGTCGCCCAGGCCGAGCAGGCGTTGCGGCGTGGTGTAGACGCGGTGGCCGCGGTTGCGGAACGTGAGGCCGTAGCCCTGGGCCGACAGACGGGGGGCGCCGAGACCGCTGATGATGAGGAGGGGCGGGTACATGTCCGCGAGACTCGGTCAAAGGACGCAGCGCGTCAACCGCGAAGCGGTGCGCGAGGTGAGCGGGCCCACGGGCCGCCGCGCGCGAATTCGGTTTACGTGGGCAAGAAACTGATCTAGATCAGCCGTACAACATACTGGCGGCCAGGGTCGCCGCTCCCGGAGGAGTCTTGAAGCACCTCATCGTCGCGTCCGCGCTCGCCGCTCCCTTCCTCGTCTCCGGGCTCGCGGGCGCCCAGAGCGCGCGCCCGGACCCCTATCTGAACGACGCCGAGACCGAGTTCAGCATCGTCAACACCTACGACACGAAGGACGGACTCCAGTTCAACCCGGGCTATGCGTTGCGGATCAAGTACGTCCTTTACGCGACGGCGAAGGTGCAGCAGGGCAGCACGCTGAAGCTGACCGTCAAACAAGGCAGCAAGGATCTCGGCAGCGCCATCTGTGCGGTGCCGCACGTGCAGACGCCCTACGTCTCCGACACCTGCTACGACAAGGATCAGAAGATCAAGGCCGTAGGCGACATCGATGTCGGCGTGGAGCTCATCGACGGCGCTACCGACAAGGCGACCCCGCTGCGCAGCTACAAGCTCAAGGTCATGACGGCCACGCAGATCCGCGGCAACCTCGTGCCCGCGGCGAGCCAGCAGTACGTGTCCTGGCACGGCCGCGCGCTCGAGAACTTCCTTGTGATGGACGGCCAAAAGTCCGTCAGCCTGTGGCTGCGTCACGCGCCGAACCAGAACGATTCGAGCTTCTCCATGCTCGACGCGGCGCTCTTTTGCAGCGTGGACGGCAAGCTCCTGGAGATGCCCAGGGACTGGCAGGGCAGCTCCAGTCGGCGTGGCATGACCGAGCAGGTCGTCGCCCGCACCGCGCAGGTCGGTCAAGCCATGCAGAACGAGTACCGCAAGACCACAGGGCGCCTCCTGATGCTGCCCATCACGTGGGGCGACAATCCCCTCGGCGGCTACCTCAAGCTCGAGGACAACCCCGGCAAGTGGGAGTGCAAGTTCAAGCTCAAGGGCAAGCTCACCCGCACGCTCCGCTTCACGGTGGCCGACGGCAAGATCGCGCCGCACCCCGAGCAGAAGGCCGGCCTGAACACGCCGGACAACTTCGCGCTGGTCGACATGGACATCCCGGCCGACGCCGCGATCGACGAGGTGCTCGCGCCAGATGAGGTGCAGCACGGCGCGTTCTTCGGCCGTCCATGGGCCACGCCCGAGGGCAAGGCCATGGCCGCCAAGCTGCCGAAGAAGGGTGTCGCGCACTATCCGCAGCCGAAGAACCTGGACTTCGGGAAGCCCGTGAAGAAGTGGGAATTCAAGAAGTAGAGCCCAACGCCGAGCGGGGTTGCCCGATGAGCGAGCTTCTCGATTATCTAGACGCAGCCGAGCGCGTGGAGACGCTGTGTGCAGAGCTCTACGGCGTCCTGGCAGAGCGCTTCTCGGTAACACCGGAAATCAAAACTTTCTATGTTCAACTACAAGGCGAGGAGCGCAAGCATGCCGCGCGGGTGCGCCTGCTGCGAAAGGAATACGAGGCCGAGCCCGCGCGGTTCAGCGACCCCGGCCTGGACTCGCTGCGCCTCGAGCGGCTCGTCGGGCGGCTCGACGACCTGCTGGCAGAGCTGAGCGAGCCTGACGCGGAGGTGGAGCTCGGGACCGCGCTGGATCTGAGCTGGCAGCTCGAAGCGGATCTCGCGAGCGCACACGCGGAGGCCATCGCGCAGCTGACCAACCCGCGCCTCAGGGCGCTGTTCATGCTGCTCGCGGAGGCGGATCGCGGGCACATCGAGTTCGCCGCGCAGATGCAGGGTCGGTCGCGAGAGGCCGGCTGACCGCGCTGGCTCCCGAGAGGCTGAGCACATTGCGCGCCGCCCGCGCCGCGTGAAGACAGAGCGGCGCCGCGTGCCGCCGGGAGCGTCGCAAAAGGTCGCGCAGCGACCGAGCGAGGCAGCGCGAGCCCGGAGGAGGACCGACCCCGAGCGCGAAACGCGAAGGGGGACGCCCAGATCCCTGCGTCAAACCGCCCACACCAAGACCGCCCCCAACAGGCCGCCTCCAGCACGCCGCGCACGCCGTCGTGGTGCCCGCCTCGATGCGACACCGCCCCTGGATGCGTCTAGTAGCTATGCCACTTTGCGTGCAAACAGCCTCTAACTCCAGCGAAAAACCCGCAAGGCGACAACGAAGCTCGCGGCCGCGATCCCGCCGAGCAGCGCGAGGCCGGGCCAGAGCTGGACGAGGCCCGCGCCCTCGTTGATGACCGCGCGCAGGCCGTCGTTGAGCACGGTCAGCGGTAGCACGCGGATGAAGGGCTGCGCCACGTCGGGGAAGTGTGTCGCGGAGAAGAAGACGCCGGAGCCGATGAACATGGGCATCGACACGAGGTTGATGAGACCGCCGATGGTCTGCGTGTTCTGCGCGCGGGAGGCGACGAGCAGGCCGATGCCCGAGAACGCGAACGCGCCCAGTGTCGAGACGACCGCGATGGCGCCGAGCGATCCGCGGATCTGCACGTCGAAGAAGAGCGCGCCGAACGCGAGCAGCACGGGCAGCTCCACGAGGAGGAAGAGCAGGCGCATGAACACGAACGAGAGCAGGAAGTGCGCGCGGTTCATGGGCGTGGCGACGAGGCGCTTGAGCAGCTTGCGGGTTCGGGTCTCGACGATCACGTAGCCGATGCCCCACAGGCCGCTCTGCATGATGTTGAGGCCGATGAGGCCAGGGATGAGGAAGTCGATGTAGCGCGAGCCCGGCTCGGTGACGTGCGCCTCGGTGACCACGACCGGATCGAGGCGTCCAGCGGCGCGCTGCAGCACGTCGTCGACGAGGCCGCGCGCGAGTCGACTCTCGGGGCGAGTGGGGTCGAAGCGGTAGGTGCGGGGCGATCCCGGGACCACGACGATCGCGACCTTGCCCGTGCGCAACGCAGAGGCGGCGGCCCCGTCTTCGAGGAGCTGCACGTGCATGTCGGTGCTCGCGCTGAGCCGCTGTACGAGCGCGCTGTCACCTTCGCCGTGGCACACGGCCACGTCCACGGGATCGGGCGGCCGGTTGCGAAACGCCACGCCGAGCGCGACGGACAGCAGGATGGGGAAGCCGAAGGTCCAGAACACGGCGCTCGGCTCGCGCAGGAAGAGGCGCACTCGGGTGAGCGTGAGCTCCCAGAGCGGTGAGCGGCTAGTCACGGAGGTGCCTTCCGGTGAGCGTGATGAAGACGTCCTCGAGCGTGGCCGAGTGCGTCGACAGGTGGTCGAGCGCCAGGCCGCGGGCCTCCACGAGCGCGAGCAAGGCGGGCACGGCGACGTGGATGCGCGACACGGTCAGCGCGGTGTGGCCGACGACCCGTCGCACAGCCGACACGCCGTCGAGCGCGCGCAGCGAGGCGTCGTCGATGTCGCCGCCGTTGACCGAGAACTCGACCACCTCCTCGCCCACGAGCTCGCGGATGAGCTCCCGAGGCGTGCCGAGCGCGATGACCTTGCCGTGATCGATGACGGCCACTCGGTCGCACAGGCGCTGGGCCTCGTCCATGTAGTGCGTGGTGAGCAGGATCGTGCGGCCCTCGCTCCTGGCGCGCTCGACGACTTCCCAGAGTTGCCGCCGCGACTGAGGGTCGAGCCCTGTCGTCGGCTCGTCGAGGCAGATGAGCTCCGGGTCCGACACGAGCGCACAGGCCACCGCGAGCCGCTGCTTCTGCCCGCCCGAGAGCGCGTGATAGCGCGCGTCACGCTTCTCGCCCAGCGACACCCAGGACAGCACCTCGTCGATGTCGCGACCGCGACCGTAGAACGATCGAAAGAGCGCCAGCGCCTCGGCGACGGTCTGCCTGTCGGGCAGCCGCGTCTCCTGCAGCGTGATGCCGAGCCGCTCGCGCATCGCCCGCGCGTCGTGGCGCCACGATCGGCCGAGCACCTCCACGTGGCCTGCGGTCGGTTCGAGGAGGCCTTCGAGGATCTCGATCGTCGTTGTCTTGCCGGCGCCGTTCGGCCCGAGCAGGCCAAAGCACTCGCCGCGGCTCACCTCGAGCGAAAGGCCGTCCACGGCGCGCACGCCGCCCTCGTAGACCTTGACGAGGTCTTGGACGCGGAGGGCGGGGCTCGTAGACGCATCGGGGATCAGGGGAGGCTCCGGCGCGGATGCGCCCCATGGCGCGGCCACGCATCTTCGTTGGAGCGACGCTTGCGTGCAACGAGTCGCTCAAAAAGAGCGGGCGAATACCCGATTGACCCCGCGCAGCCGACCGTGATTGACGCCCTTCACGCCGCCTCGTAACGTCCGCCCGATCGCGTGGCGCCTCGCCGCATGCGACGCGGAAGCCGCGCACAATGGCAGGAGGTCGGACGATGTCGAACGCTTCACGCAAAGCTCTGCGGGCCGCGATGCCGCTTGTGTTGATGGTCGCGGCGTGCAGCGGCGAGGACGACGCGGGCAAGACCTACACGCTGCCGGACGTGCATGACACCAAGGACGGCGGCCTCGGCAAGGACGCGGGCGGTTCCGACGCCGACATGGAGGCGATCGCCGACGTCGCCGACGCGCTGGTCTCCGATACGCTGGCCGATCTCGTCGACACGACTTCTGAGCTGGATGCGCCGGATGTGTCGGCTTCGGCGGACGTCGCGCTCGACGTCGCGGATGTGAAGGTAAAGGACATCACCGACGGCGGCGGCTTCAACTACGAGTGCAAGCCGCTCACGATCGAGGCCTGCGTGACGGCGTGCGGCTCGTCCGGCCTGCGCAAATGCCTCAAGGAGTGGGGCCCTTGCGTTCCGCCCCAAGAAGACTGCGGCAACTGCGCCGACGACAACTGCGACGGCGTCGTCAACGAGGGCTGCCCGCCGAACCCGGCCTGCACGCCCGTCGAGAAGGGCTGCCCCGTCGCCATCATCGACGTGACCGAGGCCGCGAAGGTCGGCACGGGCACGACGCTGCACCTGTCGGCGGCGAGCTCCTACGGCAAGGGCACTGCGAAGGTCGTCAAATGGGCGTGGTCCGTGCAAGCACCCGCCGGCGCGGGCGACGCGTTCGTACCCGCGGCCGACGTCGAGAAGCCGACCTACCTCGTCGATTCGGCGGGACAATACCTCTTCCACCTCGCCGTGTGGGACGACGCGGGTACCCAGAGCTGTTTGACGGCCGTCAAGGTCATCACGGGTGAGCCCAACCCGCCATTGCCGGCCGAGATCGGCTGCGCCGACGGCACACGCGAAGGATTTCTCGACCAGAAGACCTACCCGCAGATCGCGGCCTGCGCGGGCGGATGGGACAAGCCAGGCGTCACACCCGACACGGTGGTGCCCACATGCGGCAACAAGGGCGGCAACAGCGGCACCAAGGCGTCCGGTGTCGGCTGTTCATCCGCCGATCTGTGCGCGTCGAACTGGCACGTGTGCAAGGGCTGGGAGGAGGTCGCCAAGAAGTCGCCGACCGGTTGCGCGGGCGCGACACCCGACGATGCCAAGCCGAAGTCGCTGTTTTTCGCCGTGAGACAGCCGAGCGCCGACTTCAGCAAGTGCGGCAAATGGGGCGACGGCTTCAACGACGTCTTCGGCTGCGGAAACCTCGGCACGTCGCTCGTGGCGGAGAAGAGCTGCGGGCCGCTCGATCGGGTGCTGGCGAGCATGCAACCCAATAGCTGCGGTTTCAACGAGGCCGAGCCGAACCTCGGGCCCTGGGAGTGCAAGGGACCGGGCGAGAGCGACCTCAACGAGGGAGCGAATGTGACCAAGAAGGCCTGCCAGGGCGAGTCCTGCCAGTACGACGGCTTGCCCATCTCGCCGTCGGACAAGGGCGGGGTCTTGTGTTGCGCGGGAGTGGCGCCGTAGGGTGGCACGACGGGCCGGCAGGTGCATGCATCACGTGGCGAATTTCTCGCGCAAGTCGCCGATCTCGTGGCCTTCGATCCCGGTAGTTCCAATTGGAGTTTTCCGCGCCGGACTCGCCCTGACGGGCCAACTCCGCTCGGTCACGATCCATCTCAACGGCCTACGCACTGCTATCCGAAGCCGACTCACACCCTCGATACCCCGTTCCACCAACCTATCTGCTGCGACGTGAGAGAAGACCTCGCGAATCGCGCCGCGCCCCCCTCACCCACCACCCCGCGCATCGAACGTCGACGAGTGCTCAAAACCGCTCCGCAAGTACCGATCGCGGAGCATGTCCGAGCCGCGGTCGAGCAAGCGTAGCGACGCCAGCGCGGCGGGGCCCTGCGGCCCGAGCGGTGTCCTCTCGCACCCTGCCTTGGCGCGCAGAGCGCGCTGCGCCACGCAATCCTCAAGATGCCCCAGCCCCGCGCAACGCCCACCAACGATCAGCGCCGCGCAGCGGCACGCGACGTGCGCCGGCTCACGCACGCTTGCACTGGGCGCCCGCGCAGCGCTAGCCTGCGCGCCCTCCGAGCCGCGCGCGGCCCGGAGATGCGGAGGGGGCGATGGCGCGTCAGGTCGTCGAGTGTGTGCCAAACTTCTCGGAAGGGCGCGACCGCTCCAAGCTCAAAGCGATCACGGACGCGATCGAGTCGACCGCCGGCGTCCGCCTGCTCGACGTGGATGCGGGCCCCGACACCAACCGGACGGTGGTGACCTTCGTGGGGACGCCCGACGCCGTCGTGGACGCGGCGCTCGCGGCGATCGCGACGGCCGCGCGCGTCATCGACATGCGGGCGCATTCGGGCGCTCACCCTCGCATGGGCGCGACCGACGTGTGCCCGTTCGTGCCGGTCGAAGGCATCACGCTCGAGGAGTGCGCCGATCTCGCTCGCCGACTCGGCGCGCGCGTGGGTCGCGAGCTTGGCATCCCCGTCTATCTCTACGAAGCGGCGGCGTCTCGACCGGAGCGGCGCAACCTCGCGAGCGTGCGCAAGGGCGAGTACGAGGGGCTCGCTCGCAAGCTCGAAGATCCCGAGTGGACGCCCGATTTCGGCCCGGCGCAGCTCAACGCGACGGCCGGTGCGACGATCATCGGTGCGCGGGAATTCCTCATCGCGTACAACGTGACGCTCAACACGCGGGACAAGGCGCTTGCCTCGGACATCGCGTTCGAGTTGCGCGAGAAGGGGCGTGCAGCGCGCGAGACGACCGGGGCGGCGGTCTACGCACGCGGCAATGTGCTGACGTACCGGGATGGCGCCTTTCCGTGCGGCAATTGCGCGTTCATCGGGCCGAGCTTCGCGGAGACCGAGCGCCACTGCGTGGCGTCACACGGCTACGCGCTGCGCGATCTGCTCGCGTCGAACGACGTTGATACGTCGATGGTCGTCGGCCAGAAGGTCTACCGCGCGGGCCTGTTTCAACACTGCAAGGCGATCGGTTGGTACGTCGACACCTACAAGCGCGCGCAGGTAAGCATCAACCTCACGAACTGGAAGGTGACGCCGCCGCACGTCGTGCTTGAGGCGGCGCGGCGGCTCGCGGCGGAGCGCGGGCTCGCCGTCACCGGCAGCGAGATCGTGGGGCTCGTGCCCTACGGCGCGCTGCTCGAGGCGGGGCGCTTCTACCTGAAACGCCAGGGACGCTCGCCTCACGTGCCGGCGCGCGATCTGCTCGAGAGCGCGGTCTTTTCCATGGGCCTCGCGGACGTCGCGCCCTTCGAGATCGAGAAGAAGGTCATCGGTCTGCCCGAGGACGTGACGGGAAAGCTCGCCGGGATGCGCATCGTGGATCTCGTCGACGAGGTCTCGCGCGACACGCCGGCGCCCGGAGGCGGATCGATCGCCGCGCTGTGTGGCGCGCTCGGCGCGGCGCTCGCGTCGATGGTGGCCAACCTCACGCACGGCAAGGCCGAGTTCGCAGAGCGCGAAGCGGTGGCCCTCGACATCGCGGAGCGGGCGCAGCGCCTGGCGGCGGAGCTCGTCGCGGCAGTTGATGCGGACACGAACGCGTTCAACGCCTACATGGACGCGCGGCGCATGCCGCGGTCGACTGTGGCGGAGCGCGAGGCGCGCGAAGCGGCCATGCAGGCCGGTCTCAAGCTCGCCGTGGCTGTCCCGATGCGCACCGCTGAGGCGTCATTCGAGGCGATGCAGGTCGCGCGCGACGCCGCCGAGCACGGAAACCCCGCGTCGGTCACCGACGGTGCCGTGGGCTCTGCTGCGGCGTGGGCCGGCGTGCAGGGCGGTGTGTGGAACGTGCTCATCAACCTGAAGGACATCGCCGACCGAGCCTACGTCGACCGCATGCGCGCCCGATGCGTGACCTTGATCGCGCGCGCGACGGCCTTGCGCGACGAGGCCGGCGCCGCGGTTGACGCCAAGCTCGAAGCCCAACTCAACCGATAGAGGTACGCAGATGATCCCTCGTGCATCTCCCACACACGCAGCGACACCGTCCTTCGCGCTCGATCAGGCGGACACCGAGGCGCTGCTCGCGCGCTTCCTGCGATACGTCCGGATCGACACACGCTCCGACGATACGAGCGATACGTCGCCCTCCACGCCGGGACAGTGGGATCTCCTGCGCCTGCTGTCGGGCGAGCTCGACGCGATGGGCCTTGACGACGTGCAGCTCGACGAGCAGCACGGCTACGTCTATGCGACGCTCGCCGCGAACCTCCCGAGCGCGCCGACGGTCGGGTTCGTCGCGCACGTCGACACGTATCACGCGACGCCAGGCGCGAACGTCAAGCCGCAGGTCTTGCGCGACTGGGACGGCAACGACATCACGCTGCCGGGCGATCCGACGCAGGTCGTGCGCGTGGCGGAGACGCCGCAGCTGGCCTCCTGCGTGGGCCACACGCTCGTTACCAGCGACGGAACGACGCTGCTCGGCGCCGACGACAAGGCAGGGATCGCGATCATCGTGACGATGCTGGAGTGGTACACGCGCCACCCCGAGGTGCCGCACGGGCGCGTGCGCGTGGCCTTCACACCGGACGAGGAGATCGGACGTGGCGCGCAGCACTTCGATGTGGCGGGCTTCGGCGCAGTGGCGGCATACACGATCGATGGGTCGGTCCTCGGTGAGTTGGAGAACGAGACCTTCAGCGCGGACGCGGGGACGGTGACGTTCATCGGCGCGGACATCCACCCAGGCATCGCCAAGGATCGCATGAAGAGCGCGGTGCGTGCGGCTGCACACCTCATTGGGTTGCTGCCGACCGACCACCTGCCGGAGACCACCGAGGGGCGCGAGTCCTTCCTACACCCCTTCGACCTGCACGCCGAGGTGGGTCGCGCGACGCTGAAACTGCTCGTGCGCGCGTTCACGGAGGCGGGGCTGCGCGAGCGCGAGGCGGACCTCGAGCGGGCCGTGCGACAGACGCGCGAGACGTTCCTCGGCGTCGACGTGCAGCTCGACCTCAAGCCGTCATACCGGAACATGAGGCAGGTGCTGGACGCGCATCCGCGGGTGGTCGACCTCGCGCGGGACGCGATTCGAATGGCCGGCCTCGCGCCGGTCGAGCACGCGATCCGCGGCGGTACGGACGGCTCGCAGCTGAGCTACATGGGACTGCCGACGCCGAACCTCTTCGACGGCGCGCTGAACTATCACGGCGTCAAGGAGGTCGTGAGCGTGCAGTGGATGGCGAAGTCGTGCGAGGTCGTGCGCGCGCTCGCGTGGCTGTGGGGCCAGGAGCGCGAGGCCTAGACCGCTTCGGGGTTGAACGTCATCGGCGGCGCGCCGAGGTTGTAGAAGAGATCGTCGGGGTGCGCGACGTCGAGGAATGTGGCGACGAAGGGCTCTCCCATCGCGAGGAGTCCACGGTAGCCGAAAGGGTTGCCGATCGCGCGCGCGCCGCCGGAGGTGACCGCGCGGATGGCTTCCTGTGGGGTCAGGCCCGCGTTCATCACCGCGAGGTGCATTGCGAGTGGGAGGTTCGTCGTGTGTGACGAACCAGGGTTGCAGTCGGTCGCGAGAGCGACCAGCGCACCCGCGTTGACGAGCGCGCGCGCCTTCGCGAAGCGTTCGCGCAGGAAGTAGCTCGTCGCCGGCAGCAGCACCGCCACGGTGTCGGACGCGGCGAGCCGTCGAAGCGCGTCGCCCTCGGTCGCGAGCAAGTGCTCCACGCTCGTCGCGCCTTGCGCGAGGGCCCAATCAAGCCCGCCGATGGCCTCGAATTCGTCGACGTGGGCCTTGAGCGCGAGGCCCGAAGCCTTCGCGACGGTCCACGCGCGGGTGGCTTGGTCGACGTCGAAGTAGCCCTTCTCGATGAAGACGTCGAAGAAGCGAGGCCGGGGGCCATGTGCGCACATCGCCGGCAGGATCTCGGCCACGACCCGATCGACATAGGCGCCGGCGTCGCCCGCCAATTCCTCGGGCACGGCGTGCAGCGGCATCGCGGTGGCCACGATCTCCACGTCGCCGCGCCGCCGGTGTGCGACCTCCTCGATGACGTCCAGCATGCGCAACTCGTCGCGCACCGACAGGCCGTAGCCCGTCTTGATCTCGATGAGTCGCACACCCCAGCGGCGCATCTCGTCCACGCGCGCGAGCGCGGAAGCCACGAGCGAGTCCTCGGTGGCGGCGCGCGTCTCGCGCACCGTCCGACGGATGCCGCCGCCCTCCGCAGCGATCTCCTGATAGGTCGCGCCGGCCAGGCGACGCACGAACTCGTCGCTGCGATCGCCCCCGAAGACGAGGTGCGTGTGCGCGTCGACGAATCCGGGCATCAATGTGCGGCGGGACGCGCTGCGCGTGACGTCGAACGAGAGCCCGGAAGGCAGCTCGGCCTCCGGACCGATCCACGCGACGCGGTCCTTGCCCTGCTCGTCGGGACCCTCGACGACCACCGCAGCGCATCGCAGCAGGCCAAGCTCGTCCCACGTGCGCATCGGCCCGCGCTCGTTGCGCGCGCCGGTCAGCGCGACGCCGATGTCCCGAATCAACGTGCGCATGCTCGTTCCCTACTCGTACTCGCGCGTGGGCAGCCGCACGCCGTGTGTCGCCGCCGTCTCGAGCGCCTCATCGTAGCCTGCATCCGCGTGGCGCAGCACGCCCATCGCGGGATCGGTGGTGAGCACGCGCGCGATGCGGGTGGCCGCCTTCTCCGTGCCGTCGGCCACGATCACCATGCCCGCGCGCTGCGAGTAGCCCATGCCCACGCCGCCGCCGTGGTGCACGCTCACCCACGAGGCGCCACCGACCGCGTTGATGAGC
>Ga0172370_10005352_pt1 | contig 16611 bp, 9 predicted proteins | sample LakKiv5m_FD_114538 | JGI IMG/M metagenome (GOLD analysis project Ga0172370, IMG submission 114538) | Freshwater microbial communities from Kabuno Bay, South-Kivu, Congo - kab_022012_11.5m | ecosystem: Environmental > Aquatic > Freshwater > Lake | place: Democratic Republic of the Congo...
CCTCATCCCCTATCCCCCTTTCCCCCTCATATCTCTTTTCCATCGCCCTCCTGCGGTAATCAAAAATCCCTCGGAGCTGCCTTTTTTATCTTGTTTGATGATATAATAACACCCAAGTGCTTCTTGTGTTAAAATCAGGTACTTTTAGGTATGAAAAGTGAACAGATGATTTATTCCACAGCAAAGGGCTGGGAAAAGACAGGTGACCACACCATCGGCAACTCCGCTAATATCGTATTCCTGTTTGGGAGCCGAGAACTGCTAAAAGACAAAGGAACCCTTGACGAGGTAAGGAAGGCCTATCCGATTGCCCAGATCGTGGGCTGCTCCACGTCGGGCGATATTTGCAGCAATCTGATCCTGGATGATAATATCGTGTGCACCGCGGTTTGGTTTGAAAAGACTACCGTTGAAATAGTATCCGAAACCGTGAACTCCATGGAGGAAAGCTATTCCATCGGTCAGGAAATCGCTTGCAAACTCAATCATGAGGGGCTTGCCCACGTAATGATCCTGGCTGAGGGGCTTAAAATAAACGGTAGTGAACTTACCAAAGGCATCAACCATGAGCTGTGCAACCGGATCCCGGTGACCGGTGGATTGGCAGGTGATCAGAACCTTTTCGCCGAAACGGTTGTGGTTCACAATCAGCCTGGGGTTACAAACAAGGTGCTGGCCATCGGTTTCTATGGAGAACACGTTAAAATCGGTTATGGCTCGGTCGGCGGATGGGACTCTTTCGGAGTAGACCGCGAGGTCACAAAATCAAATGGGAACATTTTGTACGAACTTGACGGTCAACCTGCCCTTCAGCTTTACAAACGCTATCTGGGTGACCATGTGGCCGGACTTCCTGCCTCGGCGCTTCTTTTCCCGCTAAGCCTTCGTTTGCCGGGTACCGAAACCTCCGTTGTGAGAACGATACTGTCTGTGAATGAGGAGGAAGGAAGCATGGTGTTCGCCGGTGATATCCCTCAGGGAGAAAACGTGCGGCTGATGAAGGCAAGCTCCGATAAATTGATCGGCGGGGCCTCCGATGCGGCCGAGATGTCTCTTCAGAAACTATCAGGCATGGAACCTGATCTTGCCATCCTCATCAGCTGCGTTGGCCGGAAGCTCGTCCTGAAAAAGAGGACCGAGGAAGAACTGGAAATCATCAGGGAGGTGTTTGGCACCAACACAACCCTGGCGGGATTCTATTCATACGGTGAAATCTGTCCGATGAAGCCTTTTAACAACCATTGTGAGCTGCATAATCAAACCATGACAATCACGGCATTTAAGGAACTTTAATCCCTGGCAGTATGGAAATTCAATGGAACAAGCTATTGCTCAGGCAGATCAAACGGCATTTCGGTTCAGTTGAGAACCTCCCTGAGGGTGCGATGGATTTTATTAAGATCATTAACAGTACCTATGAGGATTTCGAAAATGATTCTAGGCTGCTGCAAAATTCGATCGAGATCAGTTCGCAGGAATTGCGGGATGCATTTCAGAAACAGAAAGAAAATGCGGAAACCGAGAGGGAGAGCGTCAATACAATCCTTGCAGCCATTAAGGCGCTGAATCCGGCCGGGAGTCCCCTTTCTGAAGGGATTGTCAATCAGGACAGCGGCCGCGATCTCCTAAATTCTCTCATATCACTGATTGAGGGGCGCAAAGAGATTGAAGAGGTGCTCCAGAATGAAAGGACCCTGTTCCGGACCATCATCGACCTGATCCCCGTGGCAGTGTATGTTAAAGACACGCAGGGACGGAAGATCCTGGCCAACCCCAAGGAGGTGATGTTTTCCCAGAAGAACAGCGAGGAAGAGATCCTTGGGAAAACGGATTTTGAATTACTGCCAGCGGAAGAGGCCGTTCATTCTAATGAAGAGGATCAGCGGGTACTCAAAAACGGCGAATCGTTACTGAATATCGAAACCGGGATCCAATGCACCGATGGCACTCAGCACTGGATGCTCTGCTCAAAGGTGCCACTGCGTGACATTCACGGAAAAATCATAGGGATTGTCGGCGTTACACATGATATCACTGAACGCAAGGGTTTTGAAGCCAATTTGCTGGAAGCCAAGCTTGAAGCCGATAACGCCAACAAGGCTAAATCGGAATTTCTGGCCAATATGAGCCATGAGATCCGCACACCGCTCAATGGGGTCATCGGGTTTACCGACCTGCTCCTCAAAACCCCGCTGACAAAGGTCCAGCTGCAGTACGCGGAAAATGCAAATACCTCGGGCCATGCCCTCCTCGGGATCATCAATGATATACTGGACTTTTCCAAGATCGAGGCAGGCAAGCTTGAACTGGATCTGATACAGACAGATATCCGAGAGATTGCTGAGCAAACGACCGACATCATCAAATATCAGGCTTCAAAAAAAGAGCTTGAACTACTACTCAATGTACAATATGACCTGCCCGACAGGGCCCTGGTCGATCCGGTCAGGCTGAAGCAAATCCTGGTGAACCTGGTGAGCAATGCCGTGAAGTTCACAAATGCAGGTGAGGTTGAATTGCAAATAACCTTTAGCCCGGTGAATGAGACACGCGGAAAATTCTCATTCAGCGTACGGGATACGGGTATCGGCATAACTGAGGATCAGCAAAAACTACTCTTCAAGGCCTTTTCACAGGCAGACACATCCACTACGCGAAAGTTCGGCGGGACGGGACTGGGACTAGTGATCTCCAATATGCTTGCCGAAAAAATGGGCGGTAAAATAGAGATATCCAGTGAGTTAGGCAAAGGCTCCGTATTTGGTTTATCCTTTGAGACCGACTACGAGAGGGATGATGAAGATGTCGACCAGTTGGGCCTTGAGGTTAAGAGGGTCATGATCATTGATGATAACGAGTGCAGCCTCAGGATCCTCGAAAGGCAATTTAAAAAGTGGGGCATAGAGTATGCCGGCTTTGACAATGGCCTTTCCGCACTGAATTACATGAAGAAATCAGAACCATTTGATCTGATCCTGGTCGATTACCACATGCCGTTTTTCAGTGGGCTCGACACGATTCGCATGCTTAGGAACCAATTAAGCCTGACCCCCGAGAAGCAGCCGGTGGTTCTCATGCACACAACCATTGAGGATAGTCAGACCCACGACGAGATTAGAAAACTCGGCGTCAGATTCTCACTTTCGAAGCCTCTGAAAGCAAGGGAGTTGTTATGCTATCTGCGTTTCCTGCGGATGAAATCCCATGAATTCACCCCTTCGGGTAAAGAGGTGCCCATATCAGCATCCGGCGAGATCCCTGTCGAAAAGTATCAAACCGTTCTGATCGTGGAGGATGTCGCCCTTAACCGGCAACTTGCAAAGATCCTGATCCACCAGATGGTTCCCAATGTCACCGTCATCGAAGCAAAATCAGGTAAGGAAGGTTATGAGATGGCCATCTCGGTCAGTCCCGATTTGATCCTGATGGATGTCCAGATGCCCGATATGAGCGGTATCGAGGCAACGGCCGAAATCCGGAAACATGAGCCCCAGCCGGGCCGTCGCGTACCGATCGTTGCCCTCACCGCCGGTGCCATTAAAGGGGAAAAGGAGCGGTGCATCGAAGCCGGAATGGATGATTTTCTCACAAAACCGATCGATTGGGATGCGCTCCAGGAGGTGCTGAAAAGGTTTCTGAATTAATTCGTAACTTTTACAGAACCTTAATTCCCTTCAGATGAATTCACGAATATTCTTATTCATCGCTGTCTTTATCGGTTTTCCATTTGGTGTCAGGAGCCAGAACGCAACGATCAACGGGGCATTTCCCCAGCGGGTGGACAAGTTTTCCAATAATGCCGGAAACTGGGCACAAACAAACTCGGTGATTTACAATTACCGCTATGTCAATGAATTTCTTGTAGTTGCCACGGAAGAGTACCGGGTACAGGATCAGCCTGTCACCAAAATCAGTTATGAATGGATTTTCGATCGAATGCCGCTCAATACGCAGATCTTATATCAGGACTGGAGCGGTACCGACTGGGTAAACCGAATGCGTTTACAATATGAATGGTATGTCAAGGACGATCAGAATGCGTACAGTACTAACTATACCTACCAGTCCTTCATGAACATGCAATGGGTAACCCAAAGCGGCATGACGACACAGCAGGAATTCAACGCCCAGGGTCAGGTAATCAGGGAAATACAGTCTTTTTACGATCCGTCAACAGGCTTGTATGATCCATTCAGCCGCTACCGGTACAGTTATGACCGGTATGATCATAAGGCGACCGATACCATCGAATATTATTCTGAGGCGGAGGGCGACTGGGATATTGTGAGCAAGAACGAATACTTCTATCCCCAGAACAAGGATAGTTTAAGGATTGATTCGCTGATATCCTACCATTGGGTCCCCGCAGGGGAAGTGTGGGCATTATCGTGGTGGAAGCCCGATAATCGCCACAGGTATTACTATTTTCCCCGCAAACAGGTGACGGAAACGGATACCTGGGATGATATCGGGATCCCTACCTTGCTTCATTGGGATACTACTTACCGGAATGTTATTGAAACTGACGAACATTGGAACATGACCCTTAACACACTGGAAAAATGGAAGGATCAGCACTGGGAAAACGGCAATTGGAAATTGACCTTCGGGCAAAAATGGGATATCACCTGGAGCGACACCCTGCCTGTGGAAAGGATCTTCACAGAATGGGTGCCTGCAACCGATAGTACCGATGGCTTCTGGATTGCAAGAACCAGGGAGCTTTTTTCCGACTTCTTGTCGACCGGAATTCCGGAGATTCCGGATCTGTCAGGTGGAATAACCACTTATCCCAATCCTTTCACCGACAGGTTCAGGATCGATTTTCCTGAGGGATTCAATGACCCGGCCATCCTCCAGATCCTCGACCTGAACGGAAGGATTCTCCAGCAATCCCGCCGGCCCGCCGGAGTTCGGTCAATGACCATCGGAAATAGCAATCTGCCACCCGGGCCGCTGCTCCTGCGCATCATTACCCCGGGCGGAGTCTGCCACACCATGAGGCTGGTGAAGGCGGGAGGATAGCGAGGAACCTGTTTTCCAAAATCCTTCGTACCTTTAAAGGTAGAACGCAAATACCGGGACAATGAAAAAAATATCTGACAAAAGGCGAAAATTCTTAAGAGTGATTTTCGGCACATTGAGTTTCTCATCCGCATTGTTCGTTTTTCAGGCATGCTATGGCCCTCCGGAGGATTTTGGGATGGACGTTTTAATCCGGGGGAGTGTCAAATCAACCGTTACAAACCTGCCAGTTCCCGGCATCAAAGTTTCAATTGAGAATCAGCCTCAGTATGAGATTACCGACAGCGAGGGGAAGTTCCGGATCTATGCATCAGAGGATTCGGAATACAAGATATTGTTTGAGGATATTGATGCGGATAAGAACGGGAGCTTCCTGCCAGGGGATACGGTTGTCAGGATCGTGGATGAAAACACTTTCCTCAATGTAAGTCTGGATGTTAAATAGGATCCCTCAATATTTCCACAACCGTTTCAGGAAAAATGAGGTTCAGATCCACCAACTGACCTATCTGTTTTGGGAGTGTACCCAGCGGTGCAATCTGAAATGCCTCCATTGTGGTTCCGATTGTTCCTCCGATTCCAGATCGGGTGACATGCCCTTTGAGGATTTTCTGAATGCGATTATACCCCTGAAAGATGTTTATAAGCCTGATTCCATTACGATTGCCATCACCGGAGGGGAGCCGCTGTTAAGAAAAGATCTCCCGCAATGCGGTAAGGTTTTGAGGGAGCACGGCTTTCGTTGGGGAATTGTCACAAACGGGATGGCCTATGATCCGGATACCCATGCCCGGTTGCTCGCCGCCGGCATGGGGGCTGTTACACTGAGCCTCGATGGGTTGGAGAATTCTCACAACTGGCTGAGGGGAAACAGCCAGAGTTTTACCAGGGCCCTCCGGGCATTGGACCTGATCGCCTCTGCCAAACGGCTGAACTACGACGTGGTCACCTGCGTTAATTCAAGGAATATTTCCGAATTGCCTGAATTACGCGACCTGCTTATATCAAGGAAAATCAAGGCATGGCGATTGTTCACCATTGCGCCCATAGGCAGGGCGGCTGATCAGGCTGAATTGAAATTATCTGGGGTGCAATTGAGGCAATTGATGGATTTTATCGTGGAATCAAGAACTGATAAAAGAATTGACATAAAATTCAGTTGCGAATCATACGTTGGCGAATACGAAAAGAGGGTCAGGGATTCCTATTTCTTTTGCCGCGCCGGTATCAACATCGCCTCTGTTTTAATCGATGGATCCATTTCTGCCTGCCCAAATATCGACCGCCATTTTATTCAGGGGAATATTTATTCTGACAGCTTTTTAGACGTTTGGAATAACCGGTTCGAACTCATGCGGAACCGCGAATGGTCCAAAACAGGAATTTGCTCAGTTTGTAAAGAGTATAAAAACTGCAACGGCGGTGCCATGCATCTTTGGGATGAAAAACAGGATTGCATAAAGAGCTGTGTTTATGACAAAACCGCTACCCGTCATTCCGGGCGTAGAGAGGAATCTATCTTACCTGCACGGTAAAATGAAATTCTGAGCCTCTCCCTACCTCACTTTCAACCCAAATTTGTCCACCCAGCATCTCAACATACGATTTGCAAATGGCCAGGCCTAAACCGGAACCTTCCGATGATTTTTTATGTCCTATATCGGCCTGCTCAAACCGGTTGAAAATGGCATCCTTCCTGTGCGCAGGTATGCCGATTCCGGTGTCTTTTATCCAGAATTCAACCATCGGGTCTTTAAACTGGCATCCTACCGTAATCGTTCCGTTATGGGTGAATTTGATGGCGTTTTTAATGAGGTTGGTCAGGATGGAATCCAACTTGTTCTGGTCGGTGTCAAAATGCTCCTCCTTCGCGGGTAACAGCTTTTCCAACACCAGTTTGACCCCTTTCTTTTCCGCTTCGGGACTCAATAGCTGAACAATTTCTTTAATCCGGCCGTTAAAGTCGGTTTTTACATATCTGAGGTCAATCAATCCTGCTTCTATTTTCGAAATCTCAATAATATCGTTGACCGTATTTAACATCCTCTGCCCGCTTTTATTGACAATTCTGATGAAGTTTTCTTTCTCTTCACTGCTTAAGTCGGGTTCCAGCAGAAGATCGGTAAATCCGAGGATCGCGTTCATGGGGGTCCTGATCTCATGACTCATATTGGCGAGGAAGGCCGATTTTAATCGGTCGCTCTGTTCGGCTTTTTCCTTTTCCGTTTCAAGCCGATGGATTAGTGATATCCTCTCCGATATTTTCCACACGGAGTCCATGAGTAAATTGAGCTGCCGGATGTCGGCATTGTTATAGTCTTGGTCCTTATTTGCAACCCCGGCTACCGCAACAATCTTACCCCCGGAAATGACCGGAATGGTGAGGAACTTCGTCAGCTGGACATGCCCTTGGGGAATGCCCTTTTTTATCGGGTTTTCCCCGGAATAATTGTTCAACACTATGGGTTTCCTTTGCCTGACTGCCTCTCCCCAGCAACCGGTCCTGTCCAGATCATACACGGTTTGCGGATTGGCAACCCTGCATTCATCCATCACCTCCTTCGACCAGGTGTTGAGGGTAAACTGACGGGTGGCTTCGTTGTAAAAATAGATATACCCGATCTTACTGTTGGTTAACTGAATGGCCTCTTCAAGTGCGAAATCAAGAAGTTCCTGAATGGAGGTTGTCTGGAATTGTGAAATTTTCAACAAACTCTCCAAACGCAGGTTGTTCAATTCAATTTCGTATTTCTGTTCCATTTGCAACCGTTCGCTCTCTTCAGCCTTTTCCTTGGCAGTCACCAGGTCATCAATGATTTTTCGCCTGTCAAGGAAATGACTTATCTCCTGGGCAACCATCTCCATCAGGGCGAGCGATGACTCGTCATAAGCGGCAGGATTGGTGTAGCTCTGAACCACCATGACCCCTATAACCCTTTGGCCAAGCTGCATGGGCACTCCCAGCCAGCACTCCGAAGGAGACCCCTTGAGGGCAATTTGATGGGTCCGTGCCAGTTCGTTGGCCTCCTCGCTGTTCATTAACAGGGGCTTGCCGGTTTTAGCGACCAGGCCTGAGAAAGTGCCCTCAGCCTTCCATTCAACGAAGTCATCCTTTTCATCGAGAAAAACAATTTTACTCAGGACTTCGGTTTTTTCGTTGTACCAGGCCATGGAAAAATTACTGGTATCAATTACCCGGCCCAACTCTTTTCGAACCAGTAAAATAAATGGTTCGAGATCCACTGTTACGGCAACCTCCCTGGCTATCGTAACCTGAATGTCACCGATAAGCTGCGCTATTTTGCGGTTGTTGATGTCCTGAATGATGGGAAGAAAATAGAGCGGCTGCCCCTGGTTGTTGCGGAGCAGGCTGATGGTCACCTCGCCCCAGACAATGCTTCCGTCCTTTCTGACATACCGCTTTTCAACCACAGCGGTCGATTTGGTCCCCCTGATAATTTCGGCCATATCCTCCTTGCCGAGCAGACGGTCCTCAGGATACGTAATGTCAGCGATTGTCTTATCCCTGATTTCCTCCCCGGTATAGCCGATAAACCTGAAAAAAGCCTTATTGGCAAAAATGAACCGGTTGTCAAGCCCAACCATGGCAACGCTGATCGGCGCTTCGTCGATGGTGAGCTGCAATTTCGCCCTGGTTTCAATCAATTCCTCCTCAGCGGCCTTCCTTTCAGTGATATCGCTCGAGACAGTCAACATGGCCTGTTCACCGTTTAAAACAATGGGAACGGCATTCACTTCCACATCCAGGGTCTTGCCGTCAAGCCGCATAAACTTTTCATGGGCAACAGGCAACGGGTTTCCGCTGGCCATGGCCGACTGTATCCTCTTAACAGCCATGGCGCGGTAATCGGGATGAACAAATTCCAGCACAGGCTTTCCGATCAATTCTGAGGCTGACGAGGCTCCAACGAGTTTTGCACTGGACTGATTGGCAAATTCAATGATGCCTTTGCGATGGACGATGACACTGTTCGGCAGAGCTTCCACCAGAATGCGGTATCGCTCCTCGCTTTCAAGTAATTTCTGCTCGGCCGCCTTCCTCTCCGTAATATCATCACCAAGCACAACGATGGATTCCACCTTTCCCCTGGCATTAAAAACCGGGATATACTTGATCTCAACCCACCGCGGTCCGGATACCAGATTGAACGTGTTTATGTAGCCCGACTCCTTGCCGGAACGCGCCTCCTCAATGAAGGGTCGGGCAAATGCGAAACGCTCTTCTCCCACTAATTCTCCGACAGATTTACCTATGATCTGATCTGCTGGCTTGCCAAACTCCTGAGTATAGGTATTATTGACATATTCGTAAATCAGGGTTTCGGCATTCACATAAGCCAGAAACTGTGGAATGGCATCAGACAGGCTAATGAAACGGTCATTGCTCCCTTTCAGGGCAATTTCTCCCGATTTTCTCTCTGTGATGTCAATAATGGTTCCATGTAATCTGATGGGATTGCCGTCACCATCCAGATCCAGCCGGCCCCTTCCATGCACCCACCTTTCCTGCCCGCCAGAAATCCTGACAATCTGATATTCCTTGTCAAAGGGTTGCTTTTCCCTGATAACATGATTCGCAACATAATCCGACATCTCACCCTTCCAGTCAGGGTGAACAAGGCCAATCCACCCTGCAAGCGAGCGTTCATAACCCTGATCAATCCCAAATATCTCATCGAGCATCTCCGAACTGGACCAAAATCCGGTCAGAAGGTCAAAGCTGTAACTACCAAGCCGGCCAATTCTTTGATAATCAATAAGCTGATTTTTATTGTTCTCCACAATATTCCTCAGCTGAACCTGCTCAGTGATATCGTTCACCGTGGTGATAAAAAACAGGGGCTGATTTTCTTCATCACGTTGAAGTGAGGTGCTTATATCGACCCATATCACATGACCATCCCGGTGGATATATCTTTTTTCCCAGCGATAAGATTGCTCTTCACCGCTGATAAGGGCTGCAATGACGGCTTTGTTTTTTTCAACATCATCAGGATGTGTTATCTCCATCCATTTTTTTTGTAAAAAATCCTGATCCTCATAGCCGACCAGATCCCGAAAAGCCTTGTTGGTGTGGATGATGCCACTCGGCAAGGTAATCGACATCCCTATGACGGAATTTTCAAAAAAAAGCTGGAAAACTTCACTGGTAATCTTTTCGCTTTTCATCGGGCAACTCGTTGTAATCAGAAAATCTGTCCTGCGTTTGACATAAAAATATAGTTTCTTTTCGTAAATCGTTCCTGATCGCGTGGTTATTTGACTAAACACCAGGGTGGTTGATCAAATGTTTCTCAGAATGTTAATTTTAGGGTATGAACAAATTACAATACCACCTCCCGAAATCATGGACAGGATGGCTGGGAGGAATGATTTGCCTTGCATTCATTTCGTGCTCCGGCGGAAAGACAAATCAACCTGAGCCGGAGAAGGCAACACCCTCGCCAAGAATAGTGAACATCATCAACTTTATCAGGCAATGCGAGCCTCGGATCGACTGGATCACGCCGGAGGTGCTGTTTCAAACGGTGGTTTCGCAGGCTGAGATCATGAAGCAGTACAACCTAAGGGGCACCTTTCTGCTTCAGTATGATGCCCTGATCGACCCCAGATATCAGGAGCTGCTTAAGTCATTGCCGGCCAGCCAGTTCGAAATCGGAGCCTGGTGGGAGATTCCCCAGCCTCTTGTGGAAAAAGCCGGATATGTGTGGCGGGGCAGATACCCCTGGGACTGGGAGGCGCATGTTGGCTTTTCAACCGGCTATACTCCGGAAGAGCGCGAAAAGCTCACGGATACTTATATGGCGGATTTCAAGGCTATATTCGGATACTACCCCAAATCGGTCGGCTCCTGGTTTATCGATGAGCATACCCTGAACTACATGTATGAAAAATATGGCATCGTGGCCTCCTGCAACTGCAAGGACCAGATCGGCACCGATGGATATACCCTCTGGGGCGGATATTGGAACCAGGGCTACTATCCGAGTAAAAAGAATGCCTATATGCCGGCCCAAAATCCCGAAAACCAGATCCCTGTTCCCATTTTCAGAATGCTGGGAAGTGATCCTATCTATCAGTATGATAATGGATTGGGCGAAGATGTCCAGCGGGTGGTCTCACTGGAGCCGGTGTATAAGGGCGGGGGAGGGAATCCCGAATGGTGCAACTGGTACTATTCGGCCTTTGTGGAGGGGCCGGCCATGGCGTATGGTTACACCCAAACCGGACAGGAGAATTCATTTACCTGGCTCAGGATGGAGCAGGGGTTTAAAATACAGCTCCCCCTGATCGCCCGACTGCTGGAAGAGAAAAAGATTGAAGTCAGAACCCTGGGCGAAACAGGAGAATGGTTCCGCAAAAAATATCCGGTCACGCCGCCCACATCCGTCACAGTCCTGAAGGATCATACCCCGAAGAACCTGAAAACCGTCTGGTTCAACAGCCGGTATTACCGGGCAAACCTGCTGTGGGAAGCGGGCACCCTGCGGTTCCGCGATATCCACCTCTTTGATGAAAACGTGGAGTCGGACTACCTCACCCAAAAAGGAACCTCCACACAATGCGTTTACTATACCCTCCCGGTGGTCGACGGCTTTCAGTGGAGCACCGCCGGCCAAATCGCCGGATTGCGGTTTAAATGGATGGATAAGGATTCCGTATCTGACATCATCGGCGGCGATCCGGTAGTGGATGATCAGGAAGAGGGCATCTTAAAGGTGACCTGGCCCACAACCCAACCAGCCGGAGAGATCTTCCTTCGATTCGACGAGGAGGGGCTCACGGTCACTGCTAAAGGGCGTCATCTCAGAGACTGGTTCCTCGAGTTCTCGCATGCCGACGGCAAGGAGATACCGATCACTGAAACAGGGAGTGATGAGATACGGTATAATTATAAGGGGCACAAGTATTTGCTGAAGCTGGGATCCGGACGTCTGACCAGTTCTTCGCCGGATAAAATACTATTCCAGCCGGTGAGGGGTAAGATTGAGATGGCGTTGAAATAGCAGGTTCAATGATTGAGTTTTACCCCCAATCGTACAGAATAATAACCAATGGTAGTAGGAAAAATTAACCTGATATCGGTTCTTGCCCTGACCAGTGAGGGCATTCGCTTTACCCATGCACATGTGAATACTGCCGTCAGTCAGCCTTGCAGGCAATCCTGATTACTCCAGGAAGCTGAAGAAATTCAGGAAGAAAATGGTGAATATGATGAGAGTATATTCTGACCCGGTCTTAGAAGAATACAGGAAGCGAATTAAAATTTAAATGAGTAGTTCCAAAGCCATCTCACGAAGGGCTTTTATCCAGGCCAGCAGTTTGTCGGCAGCCGGGATTGCGGTTATACCGTTGGCTGGATCCTGGGTTGGACCCGGGGGTGAAGATTCTCTTTTTTCTCCCCGGATCCACTGGGCCGGAATGATCGAAGCGTTTGACCTGATATGGACCTCGATCCCGAAAAACATGAGCGAGGCTCCCCATTTTGGCAACGGGCTGCTGGGATCCATGATCTGGATCGAAGAGGGCTCGGTCAGGCTTCAGGTTTTCAGATCGGATGTGCATGATCATGGGACTGAAAAGAATGGATGGACTGCCTACAGCCGACCCAGATACCAAATTGGTTATTTTACCTGTAAACCCAGGGGCATTGTCACCGGTTGCCATCTGCGCCAGAATCTCTATGATGCCGAATTGACGGGATCCATTCAGACCAGCGAAGGAAGCATCCGGATCACACATTTTGTCCACAAACAGGATGATATCCTCTTTACGGAATTCCAGGCCGATGAGGGCGAAGTGGTTCCGGAGATCACCTGGCATCCTTTCCCCGCAAAATACTCCAGGGGAGGCGGCCCCGGCGACAAAACCTACGGACAGGTGTATGCCCCCTATTCGGAAATCAGGAATCCGGACCCGGTTCAGACCAGGCACGACGATGTACTGACCTGCTGTCAGGACCTGGCAACGGGAGGGAATTATACTACGGCCTGGCAGGAAGCAGGAACCGGAGAAAGGGTATCCAGGCTGATCACCACTATACAGAATTCCTTTCCCGGAATGGATTCCAAGGAAAAGGCTATTCAACGGGTTCACAAGGGGATGGACGCGATTAAGTCCGGTTTCAACTCATGGAGAAAGGAGCACCGGACCTGGTGGCACACTTATTATCCGGAGAGTTTTGTCTGGTTTCCTGATCCGGCAGGGGAATCATTTTACTGGAACAATGTGTATAAACTGGCTTGCTGCACCCGTCCCGATGCCCAATACATCGACACTGCAGGGATGTGGAACATGGGAGGTCCCTGGCCTTACAGTACACATGATTTCAATACCCAAACGGCGCATTTTCCCGTTTATACCGCAAACCGGCTGCATCTGGGTGAGGCTCTGGTCAATTCGGTGCGGCGAAACAAGGCAACCTTGGTCGACAATGTAGTGCCGTCGGAATGGCAGTCGGACTCTGCCTATCTGGGTCTGGCAACAGCCTTTGACCTGATAGGGAAAAGGGATGAGGACGTCCGGTACAATGAAATGTTCGGTTGTCTGCCCTGGCTGCTGAACAATATCTGGCTTCATTACCGGTATACGATGGACCCGGATATTTTACGGGATCCGTTGTTCCCCCTGCTGCGCCGGAGCGTTAACCTTTACCGCCACATTCTTTATGAGGGGAGCGATGGGCGATTGCATCTGCCGTCCACATTTGTACCTGAATCCGGCGTGGTTCCGGATAGCAATTTCGATCTTGCCCTGCTCCGTTGGTCCTGTACACGGTTGATCGAAATTTGTGAAATCCTGAAAATCAGCGATCCTCTCGCCGGGGAGTGGAGGCGGATCCTCGACAACCTGACGGATTATGCGGCAGATGGATCCGGATACATGCTCGGTCCGGGTTTAAGTGCACCGGCTGATCACCAGCATATGTCCCATCTGATGATGATCTATCCGCTCTATCTTGAGAATATCGATACGGGCCGAAACCGGGAATTGATGGAGAAATCGGTCCGGAACTTTAACCCCACCAGCATGCCCAGAATGGCGGCTTCCCAATCATCTCCGGCTGCCTCAGCACTCGGACTTGGGGAGCTAGCCCTTGAGCGGATGAATGACATCCTGCACTCCGAAGCGCCGGATGAGAAACTGGGAAAGAACGGAATCTATTATCTGGCTACTCCGTGCATCGAAACCTCATTGAGTTATAATACCTGTCTGCAGGACATGCTTCTCCAGAGCTGGGGTGGAACCATAAGGGTGTTCCCGGCGGTACCCGATATCTGGCAAGACGTTGAATTTCATCATTTCCGGGCCGAAGGGGGATTTTTGGTGAGTGCGAAAAGGGAAAACGGATTAACCGTTTGGGTAAAGATACTAAGTCTGGCCGGGGGACCTTGCCGGATCCGGACATCCATCCCCGGATTGCCAACGATCAGGGGAAAGTTTCGGGTCTTGTCAGGGAATCCGGATGATGGCACATTAGAATTAGGAATAAAAAAGGGCGATGAAGTCCTGCTTAAACCTTCGTGAAGAATATGAACCGCTTACACTATGCTTCGCTACTATTGATGACCGGCCTGGTGGGTTGCAAGGATGACCGCCCGGAACCGAATGTCCTCTTTATTTTGACCGATCAATGGCGTGCGTCGGCAATGGGCTATGCCGGAGATCCGAATGTTCAAACGCCCTGCCTCGACCGGTTCGCCGGAGAAGCTGTCCGCTTTACCAATGCCGTGTCGGTTTGTCCGGTTTGCACCCCCGCGCGGGCCTCCCTGCTAACCGGTCGCTTCCCGACTTCCACAGGGATGTTCCTGAATGATGCCCAGTTGCCGAAGGAGGAACTCTGTCTTGCCGAGGTGTTTAAGGCTGAGGGATACCAAACCGGGTACATTGGCAAGTGGCACCTCGACGGTGAGGGCCGGTTGGATTTTACTCCTCCTGAAAGGCGGCAGGGATTTGATTATTGGAAAGCACTGGAATGTTCGCACGATTACAATCAAATGCCCTATTATGAGGGGAATGATACGGTGATGAAATATTGGGAGGGCTATTCGCCTGAAGCGGTGTGTCAGGATGCAGGGAGGTATCTGACAAATCATACCGGCAGTAAATCCCCTTTCTTTCTGTTTGTTTCCATCGCCGCTCCGCATTTCCCGCACTATAGCGCACCGGAGGAATTTAAGGCCCTCTACCCGCTGGACCAGATCCAGATCAATCCGAATGTGCCCGATTCGCTGAAAGATAAGGCAAGGAGGGAGCTTCAGGGATATTATGCCCATTGCACGGCGATCGATCAGGCTGTGGGAAAGCTGTTGGACCAGGTTAAGGAGCTTGGCTTGTGGGATGAGACCCTGATTGTTTTTACTTCCGACCACGGCGAGGCCATGGGCGCTCATGGGGCGAGGATCACCCAGAAACAGGTTCCATGGATCGAATCAGCGGGAGTTCCGCTGATCATCCGGGATCCCGCTGCCAGGTCAAATGATAATGTCACGTTAACCACGGCCGTAACTACCCCGGATATTTCGGCAACCCTGATTGACCTGTGCGGCATTGAAATCCCCGGATCCTTTGAGGGAGTCAGTTTTGCAAAGAACCTTCTCCGGCATCGTGACAACCCCGAAAAAAGTGCGCTGTACATGACTGTGGCGCCTTTCGCAGCAGTACGGAAAGAATACAAAAGGGAGTACCGGGCAGTCAAAACCTCACAATTCACTTATGTTAAAAGTCTTGACGGACCCTGGTTATTGTATGATGATCAGCAGGATCCCTATCAGCAAACCAACCTGGCTTCGGATCCGGCATATTCCACCCTGCTTAACAAAATGGAGGATAAGCTGTCGGCAGAACTGAAAAGAATTAACGATGATTTCCGTCCGGCCGCATCCTACTTATCTGAATGGGGCTACACCGTCGAGCCTGCCGGGCATATCCGTTATACCGATTATGATCAGAAACCGCAGATTCCGGTCAGGAAAGTTAAACTCACTTCCGGTTCCTGATCAGCGCGAGTGTTTTCTCCATCTCCTTGACCCGCTCCGGCTGCTGGTCCCATAGGTTTTTGGTCTCTCCCGGATCTTCCGCCAGATTGTATAATTCTCCGCGACCACCGGGGTTTTCAATCATTTTCCAGTCACCCTGCCGCAAGGCAAAGAGCCCGGCACCGGAATGGAATACCCTGGGCTTTCCCTCCTGGAGTTCCTTCTCTTTTCCAATGAACGAAGGCCACATATCGTAACCATCCGGGCCATGCAATACCCGCTCTTTCTTACCTCCGGTCATTCGGTCCAGCGTTGGCAGGAGATCGGTCAGACTGAGTGTTTCATCACACAGTGCCCCGGGTTTGATCACTCCCGGCCAGGTGGCGATAAATGGCACCCGGTGCCCTCCCTCCCAGATGCTGGCCTTGTATCCGCGAAAATCACCCATCGACCGGTGACCATTTGCGCCTCTCATGGCGCCGTTGTCGCTCGTGACGATCAGCAGGGTATTATCAAACAATCCGTTTGCTTTCAGATATTCGACAATCTTACCCACACTCCAGTCAGCCACCGCTACCAGGTCGCC
>Ga0172370_10005363_pt1 | contig 16576 bp, 6 predicted proteins | sample LakKiv5m_FD_114538 | JGI IMG/M metagenome (GOLD analysis project Ga0172370, IMG submission 114538) | Freshwater microbial communities from Kabuno Bay, South-Kivu, Congo - kab_022012_11.5m | ecosystem: Environmental > Aquatic > Freshwater > Lake | place: Democratic Republic of the Congo...
AAAAGCAAATAGAAAGCCCTGTTTCGGTAATTGAGATATTCCCCGGGGCGACTTTGTAAAGCTAACCGATTTCAAAACCAAGGAGTCTTCGATGCGTTCAAATGTCAATTTTATTATCCTTTCCTTACTCCTACTTACCACTTTATCCTGCCAGATTTCTACCGCCCAGCCGGACAGCTACCAGCCCATCTTTCACATCACCGGGCAGACTTCCACCAGCTATATGGGTTCCGTTATTTCAAATTGCGGAGACCAGAATGGAGACAGCTCGGATGAGTTTCTCATATCACAGGGAAATCCCAATGCTGTTCTAATGTTTTACAGTGGGAATGATTTAGACACTATCCCTGATTTAATTTTCGGTATTAATTTTGGAGTTGTAGCCAGTATTACATATGGTGAGAATGTTCTTTCATATGATTTTGGCGTTCTTTTAATTAAAAGAGTATTAAACGGTTACCCAAAATTATACTTATATAAATGTGGTAACGAATTGGACACAATACCGGATATGATATTTCAAGGCGAATATCAATATAATGAAGGATTTGGCGCAAATGTGGGAATAGTCGATATTAATGGCGACAGCTGGAACGATCTTGTAACAGCTTCCTATCAATACGACCCAGGATTTGGTGATAGAGGTAGATTATATGTATTCTACGGCGGAGCGGATATGGATACTATTCCCGATTTCACCATTACCGCCGCTTATAACGCTTTCGGCGACCGCTTTGGCATTGGTTTAGACTGCGGTGATGTAAATGGGGATGGGTACGCGGATATACTCGCTATGTCTGCTTCCCCCACAATAGCTTTCCTGTTTTATGGAGGAGCTGAATTGGATTCGGTGCTGGATTGGAGCTATCAAGCGCAATCCCCTGTATATTTGACAGCACTTTGCATTATAGTTCCTAATATAAATGGTGACCAATATTCGGATATAATTTTAGAACCATCTAATATTCCTGATTCATATGTATTTTTGGGAAGTGAAAATATTAGTAGTGCTCCAGACCAGATAATTAATCCCTCTGTTGGTGTATTTATTAATATAGGAGATTTAGATAATGATAGCTATAGTGATATATTAGGTCGTAATGAAATTGGTTCTTTGATTCGTCCACTTTATGGCAGTTCTTCAGGATTAATTTCCGGGACCATTATTAATACTCAATATGAGCCGGAAGCAACAGGTAAATGTGGCGATATTAATACAGATGTTTTCGATGATATTTCTTATTACACATATTATCCAAATTATTTCGGACAATTCTTCATCTATGCCGATACCACTATGAATGCGTTAGTTCCAGTTCCTCAGCCTTCGTTTCCGGCTTTTGCACTGTATCAAAATTACCCGAATCCGTTTAATTTGGCAACCGAGATTCCTTTTGAGCTCAAGTCGAAGCAGAGAATTGAATTAAATGTGTATAATATCTTAGGTAAAAAGGTGGCGGAACTATCCCATTCCGAATATGAAGCCGGAATTCACACCGTCAAATGGAATGCGGAAAACATTCCTTCAGGCCTTTATTTTATTCAACTTAAGTGTGGGAAACAAAAGGAAATTAAAAAGCTTCTGCTTTTAAGATAAACCCTCATGCGTCTGGCGGCGCACCCCCAAGTATGAAAATAAGCTGCAAGATGCGAGATTTATTGCTGCAGAGTGCAGGGACTCTGCAGCACAGCAGTATAAGGTGTCGGACTAAAATCCGACCTCCTATTGGTAGGAGAACAGACTTTAGTCTGTTCAAGGTTATTTTCAAAGTTAAAATACAGTTAGAGCAAATACTAATTAATTCGGAGGTCCTATGTTAGAGCGCTAATTAATTGCAGCAAGTTTTTATTTGTAACACCTAAAAAACAACTTCATTTCCCAAAAATCCTAAAGGAGGATTTTCCATGCAGCGCTTTATTTTAACGGCATTTTGCCTGCTTACCACCGCTTTTACAGTACTAATTCCTGTTCAAGCCCAAGACATCTACAAAGATGTGGAATTCCCTAAAATCATCTATCAATGCCCCAACACTACATACGCTCCTGATTACAACTTCATCGATGAAGCCGGTTTCAATGTGATACTGGCAGATTATCTAAACGGCTGTAATGTATTGAATATAGCAAACAACACAGCTGCGATTCCGGTAACCCTTCGCGGTTGGCACCCAAACTCGCTGCCGGAAATTGACAAATATGTCCATTCCAAAGTCATCCGCAGAAATATTATAGAGGATGAGAATTATAGAATAGGTGGAGACCAAGACTATCCCGGCTGGTCTCCGCGGATAGGAGTTCAGGGCGACCGTTTGGAACAGCAAGGCTTGTTTAATATGCCCGATTCTATTAAAGGCGAAAAAGAAAGAGATGAAACATTTAGTGAACCAAGTTTATATCACGATGTAATCAAATATTCCCATACCGCCGGAAACAGCGGTGAATACATTTTTACCACCAATGACGGGAATCCCAATCCCCCGGGCGGCGGCACCTATCAATATTTGTACCATCACAGCACTTTTCTGCAAGGTGAATCAGCCCGGCCGGCGATTATCAGACTTAAGGTAAAAATCATCGGCGCCGGCAATCCCCCCGCTCAAATCGATCCGGAACTTCCGATTCTTACTTTAAAACTGTTTTACTATGGGAAAAATGATTTTGATGGAAATTTTTATTTTACTGATCCTCTGCCTGCACAGATAGTAACTTTGAGGTCAAACGATATAATGAATTACTACGATTATATGGACGATTATATGAATGTTGAATATGATGAAGACGATTACAATTGGGCTTGCTTTAATGTAAACTCTTCCGGAATGCCTATATTTTTACCGGTTTTAATCCACGGGAGTTTACCATATACGCATAATGGTATACAAACATACGGTGATTTTACTGGACTATTGCCTAATATTTCCGTCTGCAGCCCGTTAAATGTGCCCGATGATGCGCCTTATACCGTCTATATCGATTCGATGGAAGTGTGGGAACAGGATGCGTATAATCTTTTATTGTCGCCGGATAAATCAATTTATGAAAGTGAAATTGAAAATGAATTAAATACTATTAAATCTTATGATGGTTCGGGATTAATTCGCGGTTTCGAGCTTGATGATTTATGGTGGATGTATTTTCCCACCAGTGCGTGTTTGGATAGACTCGTAGATGATGTATTCAGTGATGCCGGTATTGTAGTAGGTAGTAGAGGAGAAGTGCGATACAGTCCACAGCAGCCTTTTACCGATTGGCTGATGGCCGAAGGCGAAAACCCTTACTATCCTGGCATAGGACTACCGCCCGAAAACAATGATTATCGTACTTTAGGCCCTAAAGGCTGGGCAAATCCTTTGGAAGATTATCAAGCATTGAATGAAGAGGAAAATGCTGCCAATACTCCTGATTATCAAACAGCATATTTTTATCCTTTTAAAATAAATACCGAAAATCCGAATGAATATCCGCAGGCGTGTTTGGACAGACTTATCGGAAGCTACGATCAATCTTCACATACGGGTTCAGGACTCCGCGGCCTTTATAAACATACAAGGGACGCTTATACAACCGCTAAGGATGTTAAACCAATAATGCATTTGGGATGTTTTCAGGAAAGATATACTTCAGCAACTGATCGTGAACCGGACAGACCCATAGGCGCAGTCCGCTACCGTTTCCCTACAAAGGGTGAATTGTGGGCGGAAAGCTACTTGTCTTTGGCTTATGGGATGCGCGGGCTGGGTTATTTCTGCTTTAACACCTCACATTATAATGCAAATGATGAGCAATATACAGGAACCCCCCTTTTGGGCGCGCAATATCCTAATGTGGATTTGAGTTCGCCTAAAATGATGGGGCTTTTTCATAATAAGGATGTCGCAAATTTTGTTAAAATCGATGAAAGCAATGGTCTGAATTACTGCCCAGCCGAAGCATTGCAGGAATTCTTCGCGGATTTGGATATAATTACACCTTGTTTGAATAATTTTAATTGGCAAGCTGGCGGGTGCTACAATTCTTACAGTTCGCAGCCGATTATTGGTCCGGTTCAAGCCATTGCTTGGATGGACAGCAAAACTACCGATAAATTTATCGAGGTTACTTCCTTCGAAGTAATTGACGCCAATGCGATACCGCCTGGCGAATACTTTATGGTCGTAAATCGTGATGTAGAAGATAGTCGGGAAATCTTTATTGCCTTGGATGAAATCGAACCCTATTTTGTTGAGGATATGGCTACACATGATATCTATGATATAACTGAAGGGATTCCAGGGATGGGAGAAGGTATAAGTGTTAGTATAGATGCAGGCAAGGGCAGGTTATTGCGTCTAATTAACGATTACACTTGGCAGGGCGAAGTGCGCATATCCGGAGATTTCACCGTTCCTGCAGGGAAAACACTGACCATAGCTACTGGATGTACGGTGAGGGTTTATGATGGAGGAAGTATAATCATTCCCAACTCTCGCAATCTTATTTGTGATGGTTCCGTTGGACATGAGATAGTATTTCTACCAGGCTATCATAATAAAAGCGCTACCACTGCAAATTTGCCTTGGGGTGGTATAATCGTGCAGAATGGAATTGAGGATACTCATTTTGATTATTGTCATTTTATCAACGCAGATCCGGCTCTTGAATTTGACAATGTAAGCGCATCATCCCTGATTTATCCGGTGGAAAATTCTATTTTCTTTGACTGTAATATTGGTATTAAATTCGGTGAAGGTTGTTCGAATCTGAAAGTATACAATTGTGAATTCCACAATTCGGACCAAATCGCCATTGAATTCAATAATGTCCATCCTTCATCCACAGAGACATTTGTCGAGAATTCCGATTTTTATAACTGCAATATTGGCGTCAAATTCGATGAAGGCTGTTCTAATCTAAGACTTTACAATTGCGAAATTCATAATTCGACGGAGGCTGGCATATTATTCAATAATGTACATCCTCTATCTACTGAAACTCCAGTTGAACACTTGGATTTTCATGGATGCAATGTCGGAATCCGCTTTACTCAAGGCTGTGAAAATCTGCGAATTAACGATTGCTATTTCATAGATTGCACTCAATCTGGTGTGGAAATAGCTTCTGAAGGTAGTTCATCGGACGATATTGAAATCGCTAATTCACATTTTGTGAAAACTCCAGCCGGGGGTTCCTTTTATGGAATAGAATTTGTGAATTCTTCAGGTAAAATCACGCAGACTCTTTTTGAAGAACTTAGTACCAGCAATGTAAAACTAACTAATTGTAATTCTAAGCAAATAGATATTAATGATTGTTCTTTTGTTCGACAAACATATTATAATACAGCGGCGATTGCAGCCTCTGATAATTGTACGAATAATTCTATCACAATAATTGGGAAACATCCTGATCCCAACATTAATTTTACAATTAATAATTATGGTACAGGGATTTACAGCACAAATAATGAACTTAATCTGATTGATGTCATGATAGGAAAGATTCTTTATGGTATTTGGTCAGTGTCCGATTATCTTGATGTCAATAATTTATACTTATACGACGATTTACAAAATTGGGGAGATGGTTATTCAATTTACGCAACAAATAGCGATGTTGAACTGGATAATTGCGATATTAGTACCTATGATAATGGAATATGCTTCGATCAGGGCAGTATAACTGAACTTGTGATGTATAATTCATCAGTTAGATCCTTAAGTAATTTTGCTGATACCAAAGGGATTGAAATTAGAGATGGAACCTCAGTCGCTATTAATGGTTGTGGATCTACAGGTTCAACTGTCGATGGTTTCGATTTTGGTATTTCTCTTAATAATGTAAGCTTTGTCAATTTCGACAACTGGGGCTTAAACAATGTATGTATCCAGAATTGTGGACATATTGGTCTCGAATTAAATGATTGCCTTGTCGCTAATATAAGAGACGCTACCATCCAATCGTGCGGAACTAACGGTGAGACTTCCTGTGGTTTGCACTGCTACGGGACTTCGCCCATTATTCATAACACCTTATTTGTTAATAACATTGGTCCAGGAATATTGGCTGATAATTCCAGTCAGGTTGAATTAGGAATGGCTGATAGTTATGACCATTTCAATGTTATGGATAATCAATATAATTCACTGCTTCCGGCGCAGATATATGAAAGAGGTCGTTCCTTTACCAGATCGAATACTCGACACAACGATTTCTTCGAGTTGCCGACTAACGGGTATTACATCTGGAATGAGGATCAAGAAAGCCTGGTAATTCAAAGGAAGATTGAATTGAACTGGTGGGAACCGGGAACGGAACCGGATTATTCAAGATTCTTCCCATATCATCCCGGTGAACCGTATCTTTATTTCGATGCCGATCCTTGGGATACACAGTCGAACAGCGGCATCGGCGGGTCTTTGGCTTTTGGAGGAGGTGGTCTTCTCAACTCCAATAGTTACGATACAGGATTATCCTATGAATTGGATGGTAATTATGCTTCCGCTGTTACAGAATATCAGGATTTCATCGAAGAAAGCGATGATCCGGCGCAGAAATCAGCGGCAATGCAGAGAGTGTATATCGCTTCGGTAGCCGGCAATTTGCCTTTAGCGCCGCTGATTGGTTACTATCAATCGCTAAGTGCCGGCCCGGCAAATTCAGTTCATCCTCTGATTGAAGATGCCGCACTAAGACTGAAAGCCAAAGTGCGGCAAAAAATGGGCAACTTCAATGCCGCCATCGTAGCCTATGAACAAATCCTGCAATCCAATCCTTCATATGTCGATTCGGTCTATTGTGTCATCGATGCCGGGAACGCTTATTTGCTGAGAAATGCTTTCGGTCAAGCAATAACTTCGTCAGTGGGCCCCAATTCTATACCTCAGATGCCGGAATTGGAACCGGACAGTATAGAAGCATATATTCTGTTGAAGCAGGAATTGTTAAACTCGCTTGCTTACTCCACTATCTCCGGCGGAAATTCACAGACAATTTCAGCTTTACCGCAAAGTTTTAAACTGCATCAGAACTCGCCCAATCCCTTCAATCCCGAAACGGTCATTCGTTACGATTTACCGGAATTATCCAATGTCAGACTGGAAATTTTCAATATCTTAGGGCAGAAAGTATGTACTTTAGTCGATGGCTGGGAAAATGCCGGATTCAAAGAAGTAACCTGGAATGGACAAAACAATCAAGATGGGGGAGTATCCAGTGGATTATACATCTATAAAATCTCTGCTGAAGGCAAGAACAGCGGTAAGAAATTTGTCAAGTCCCAGAAGATGATGTTAGTGCAGTAGAATTTTTTGATTTAAACCTAACCGTGGCTTTATATTTGCCCCGGTTTAAATATTTTTGCTCAATGTTTCAATATCCATTATTGTTTAAATTTCGAACACCTAAGTCAACTTCAACAAACTTCAGTATAACTAACTGAATACTTTACTTTTCAGGACTTAAAGAGTCAAGTTTTAAATCTTGTGTAAATTGATTTTCTTTGTGTTTTGGGTTTTTTAGCTGGCTAACGAAATGAAGCCGTAGGCGAAATGAAGTTAGCCAGCTATGTTGATATGTATAATATCATTATTGTTAATAATATTGTTCTTTGTCAATAGCTCCATATTCAGATATATATTTCCCGTTGTCCATTCCTCGTCCTTTTCCATACATAACGCCGTTATCATTCTTAAGCACGATTGACGATTAGGAAAGATCCTGATTACTCTGGTGCGCCGGCGGATTTCTTCATTCAATCGTTCCAAGCTGTTAGTGCTTTTAATCCGGCGGCGGTGCGCTTCCGGGAAGCTGAATACAGACAATGTCTCTGGCGCGTTTTCTTCCAGCCAATCTGCTAAAACCGGGTCGCTGATTTGCAAGCGTAATACCATCGTCTCCAGCCTGTTTTCAGCTTGTTCACGGTCAGGTGCATTGAAAACATCCTTCAACGCTGGTATAGCCCAACTACAGTCTTTTTTACGCAGTCTCGAGAGAAAATTCCGCTGAAAATGAACCTGACAGCGCTGCCAGCAAGCCCCAATGAAATTGCTGTCTATAGCTTGACGCATCCCTTGATGGTCATCGGAAATTACCAACTGAACTCCTTTAAGACCTCGAGCTTTCAGACTCCGAAACAATAGGCAATAATCGGCCCCGTTTTCACTGTGGAAAACTTCCAGCCCTAAAATGCTGCGGCGACCTTCGTCGTTGACTCCGGTCACTATCGCCACCGCCATACTGACGACCTTTTTGTTATAACGGACTTTGTGAAAAATAGCGTCCACAAAGATATAAGGCCATTCAACTTCTAAGGGGCGATTACGCCAGGCTTCCACTTCCGCATCCAGCTCCGCGCTCAACGAAGATATCATACTGGCGGAAAAAGAAGTCCCGCATAATTCTTCAGTGATTTTCTTCACTTTCCGCGTGGAAACGCCTTGAATAGTCATCTCCAGTAAAGCCAACACCAAAGCCTTTTCACAACGCTGGTAACGCTCGAAAATCGCAGTTTGAAAAGTCCCATCCCGATCCCGCGGAACTTCCAATTCAACACGACCCACGCGGGTCTTTAAAACCCGAGAATAACTGCCGTTGCGATAACCGCTCCGCTCCTCTTTGCGTTCGTAAAGACCAGCTGATAAATGCTCGCTCATCTCGCTGTCAAGGAACTTCTGTAAAGCCGTTGTTACCAATTCTTTTAAAAAATCAGAATCATTAAAAAATATTTCTTGCAGTTCTGAATTTTTTATACTATCTTGATTCTGAGCTATTGCCGATTCTCCTTGTTTTTTGTGGATTTTTTGTTATATCTCTATCTATCCCAAAATACAAGAAAATCGCTCTGGCTCAACTTTTTTAAACAACTTTTTGCGCAAATTTACACAAATATACGAACTTTATCACTTAAAGTGGTTCTGGTTCAATAAGGATTTAAAGATAACAATCCTTATAAGCACACTAATTTTATTAAATTTAGGAGCAACAATGAAGAAAAATCTGGTTATATTTATTATCCTGTCCCTGCTATTATCATCTATATGTTTTTCAGTCCCTTACTATTCCACACCATCATGGCAAACTGATTCAGATTTGTATAGTTTCACAATGAGTGTGGCGCTGGCGGACTTAGATAATGACGGCGATTTGGATTTGATAGTTGGTAATTACAGCTATCATTATGAGGAATATTATATTGATATGATTGAAGAGATAGGATGGAGTCTCATTGGGCAATTCATCTGGATTTATGAGTGGGATAATACTAATAGTTGCTTCCTAAATCCGATACAAATCCCCTATCAGTCTCCAAAATGCATTGATTGTATTGAAGTGGCTGATTATAATGATGATGGCGATTTGGATATTGCAGTCGGAGTAGTAGTAGGCAGAGGCAATGATGGAGGAGTATTTGTATATAATAATTCGTTAAGTTATCCAGATCAAGAGATGGGGGAATTATTTTCGGGAAATGATGTTTGGCATCCTGAGGATTCTTATGATTGTCATTGTGTGCGGTGGGTGGATTATGATTCTGACGGTGATTTGGATTTAGCCGCTTTGGAAATTCCCGGAATAGTGCACTTTTACGGAAATAATGATAACGACCTTGTAGGACAGACATTTCAATTAGATGTAGCAATGCCTCCGCCACCCTTAAGAGCGTCTCTCGCAACAGAAACTGATGATTTAATTGATAATCCTTATGATTACCCCATCAGTGGCTCAACAATGGAATTTGGCGATATGGATGGAAATGGTTTTTTAGATTTGTTCATAAATATATATGGTACGGGAGATTATTCTGTTTCAAGCAATATAGTAGTATTAGGGAATTCCGGTACTGATCCATATTTTGGTGATCATAATTTTACTTGGTCGGCAGCACCAACAGCAGGTCACTATCCCAATGATGATCATTTTTGCGGGAGTTTTGGTCATATGGTTGTCGATCCAGCTATTGGACCGGAATTAGTTTTAGCCACAGGCTCAATGGATATTAGTGGAAATAGGGGAGACTATTTCAACTCCCCTTGGGGTGATGATATTTACAGGTTAGATCAAACTCAATGGAGATTAGTCCATATAGGTAAATCATATAATCCGGAGACTACCACGGATTTGCCGCAATTAGTAACAGATATTAAATGGGCTCGTTTCGATAATGAAAATTCACCGATGGATATTGTGGCGGTTTCGTATCCAGCTTTTGCTACAGATGCTTCTAACCTACCAATATTAGTCCGAGGTCTTGAAGTGTTCCATACCGATCCGGAACTTGAACTAAATGTAAATGATCACGATTTTTCCTCGGATTTTATTAATGACCAACCTGATTATTCAACTTCATTAGCTTTAGGAGATATAGATTATGGAACTTCCGCGGCAACTACCATTTCTAACGCTGAGGTCAGTGACGCATTTAAATGGTTTACTTATGTGAAAAATTATCCGTTTATTAAAGTCAATAGTGTCATAGCCGAAGACATCGATAATAATCAGATTTTAGGTTCCAATGATATAAAATTCTGTTACAGCACAAATGACGGATGGATATCTGCAAGGCCAATCGGTACTCCACCTGCAAATTTTCATCATATCCGAATTGAATACAAGTATTCTAACGAATTAGATTTGGCAGTTGGTAATGATGGGCGAGACGCTGTGTACTTTTATGGAGCTACAACCGGAACGACTTATGAAGTCCCTAATCCTGAAATAATGGATATGATTCCCGATCCATTGTATACTTACAACCGGCCTCCTGAAATCGCCCAGGATGAAGTCGATCTTATGGATGATAATTGCCTCGGTTTTACAGGAGAAGTATTCAATCCATTGGATTTTGATGAGTATTTAACAGATCATGAGGAAATTAAACGAGTCGGAATACAACACGCTTGGTACAGGGTCGAGATTTTCAAGGGGCATTTTTTTTGGGATTACTATGATAAAAATTTGGATTTAATTCGGCAGCATGGCGCTGAGTCTCATATAGTGCAATGGCATGATCCTCTATGGTCAAGAGGGAATTACGATCCGAATGCCTCTGATACAAGGAAACGAGCGAGCGATATGAAATTGAACATGTGGATGGTTCATGCTCTGGTAAATAGATATCGTCCATACGGATTGCTAAGTCAAGCATATGCCATTAATTCAGAGACGGGGTACGATTGGGGTGATTGGGGAGTATCACTGTATCAATTCGATAATGAACCCAATTATCCTCATACCGGATATGGAGCCAATCCTGACCAGCCTGATGCCGTTATGGACATGGCAAAAAAGACTTTTTTGCAATATCAAATGATTAAAAAGATTGCGGATAATGTCGCAGATAATATTCAGACCGAATACGATCTATATTTAATTTCACCCAATTTTGGTCCGGTGTATTTTGACGAATTTCAATATCCCCATGATGATTTTTATATTGCACCACCCCTGCCTTATTTGAATGATTTAGATGACGCTACTTTCACCTACGGATCAAGTCAGATCACAGGGACCCTTAACAATTACTGCGATTACATTGCTACTCAGATTTACGGAGCCAAGAATGAGATTGATGAAGAAAGAGTGAGATTTGTCGATAACTTTACTCCTGATTCGGTAATTATATCTATCCAACCCGATGTAAAATATCCGATGGGATTTGAACATAAGTTATGGGGATTCTACACCGATGGATTGGATCAATATTACTTAGATAAAGGAGTTATCACTTCGACAACAGGATGGGACCCTATTATCGACGCTAATCACGAAAAGCCCTTCTTCATATTCGATGTAATAATGGCTACGGCTCAAAGCGCTGGTTCCGGGGCAATGAGTTTTAATGAGCTTCCTTGGAGAGATTGGAATGCGGCTCGAATCGCGGAAATGTTTAGTACAGACATTTATCCGCAATCGACGACTTTGAATAAATATATGGTCGAGTGTTTCCCTAACAGATGGGTTGAATATCAGGATATATTTAGAACCTGTGCATCGATTATGGATAAGCAAGATATTCATTTTGAAGGTTGTCATCCTTACTATACTGCAGACGGGGATTCTGTGCAAAGGTTCACCTATGCCTATTCTATCAATGAACCTAATGACGGATATATCCATTTCATTAAAACTCATCAAAGAAACACTCCCGCATTCGATCCCAGTATGACCAATCCTAATCCTTATACTTTCGATCTGGGATTGGATTACACTGCCGACGATAGAGTGGACTGTTATCTCCCGGAAGGAGGCTACTTTCAGTTGACCGTGGATGATGCGGTGAACAATCGCATTACTTTTAACGAAGGCGAAATAACTCCGGGAATGCTGATCATTCATGAGCATGACAATCCGCCCGCCGGTGATAATCAAACTCAAACCGTTTACCTCCACGACGGCTGGAATATGACCGCTTGGCACCTTCAACCGGAAGATCCTGATCCTGGATCAGATTTGCTTATTAGCGAAGTTCTGCCAGAAGAGGAAGGTTATGAATGGTTTCATGAGAATCATCATGATCGTGATGGGAATTTGGTTTCGGCAATGTTGTATAAGTATGATGATAATATCCATTTCTTCCCTGAACCAGGAACTTGGGCCTGGGATTGGAATTTAAAAGACGCTTATTATATCAATTATTACGAGGAAATCTACGGTACACACCTTTGGACAATTGCAGACCGGCCGGTTTTGACTTTTAGTAATTACTCCATCGTACCTGATCCCGCTTGGGATGCGACCGAAGATACTATTTTTCACAATACTGCTTATACCAGAGGTTGGTACTTCATCAGTTATCCCTGCGCCGGTTATACTAAAGCGGCGACTACTTATGACGATCCCAACCGGCCGGAAGGCGATCAGTATTCGTATATGGGGCCTTTCCATGAATTAATCTGGAATGGCGCTACTCATATCGCCTCCAATGATCAGTATCTTACCATTGTGAAATCGGATGAGGGGAAATTTTACATTCCCTATGATCCTATTTACTTTCCCATTGCCCCGGAAATCGACAATTTGGTGTTTTTGGAACCAGGAAAAGGCTATATCTTGGGGTTCCGGCAAGAAACTTCGGAAATCAACTTCCCCGGCTGGCAGAATTATGCTCTAAATGACAATATACAGAATCCTTTCGAGCCATCCGGAAAAGGATCGCAGTCTCAAATCGCTTCGGCCGGACATTTCCAATTTAAAAAGTATACTCACTGGTCGTATCCGGTGATCATCGATACAGTGGATTTACAGCTTACACCGATGACAACGGGAGATGAAATCGGAGTGTTCGATGGTGACATATGCGTAGGTTCGGAAGAATACAGCGGGGAATTTCCCATGGTAATCGCTTGCTGGAAAGACGATATGGCTACTCCCGACACGATTGACGGGTATCTGGACGATAATCCGATGATTTTTATTTGGTACGACGCTTCGGAAAATCAGGAAATAACTTTTGTTCCTCCGACTACAACCAGCGCGGTTCAAGATGACAATCCCATCGCGCCCACGCATTCCGGATTCGGCGCGGGATTTTATGCTGTGAGAAGCTTTATGAATGGCGCAGCTTCAGTAATTCAATTGCCGACCAAATTCGTTTTAGGGCAGAATTATCCTAATCCCTTCAATAATGAAACCGTCATCCCGCTGGAACTGCCGGAAAGGTCGAAAATCAAAATCGACCTCTATAATATTCAAGGACAGCTCATTTCCACTTGTTATAATGGCATAGAAAACGCCGGGACCGCGCGGATTAAAGTCAATGGCGCTAATTTAGCCTCTGGCGTCTATTTCGCTAAACTGACGGCGGAAGGATTGGAAAAGGGCGCTAAATTCACCGATGTGAGTAAAGTTGTACTATTGAAGTAGCCTTAAAATAAGCGGGGCGTGAAAATACTTGCGCCCCGCTTGCTTTTTTGCTTTTTTGTTTTTACCTTGTAGTATATGGTGAAAGGGTTTGAAATGATTATACTTATTATATTCCTTCTTCCGCTGTATCTTTACGCCCAGCCCTTCGACTTCCAATTCCAGCCGGAAGGGTTTCCCGTGACCATTGACGGCTGGCAGCCGTATTGCCCCTGGGCGGGAGGATATAGCGAGACAGCCCCCGATTTTTGCGATATCGACGCCGATGGCGATTTGGACCTGTTTGTCGGTGAATATTTCGGCTGGGTATCTTATTTTAAAAATATAGGTGATTCTTTTACTCCGAACTTCAATTTAATTGATAGACAATATGATTCGTTATTTACTGTTCAAGATTGGGGGCGTTCCAATCCTGATTTCTATGATTTAGATAATGATGGCGATTATGATGCATTAATCGGCAGCGGCAGAGTGACTTATGTGGAAAATATCGGAATTAGTTTGAATCCATGCTTTTTGTCTAATCGCGATACATTATTCGATATTACGGGGAACTGGGTCTTTGGCACACATGTATCGATAGTCGATATCGATTGGGATAATGACGGTGATTTGATTTGCGGGGAATATCAGGGGCATTTGCAGTTTTACCGCAATGTGGGGATGCCGGACAGTTTTGCATTTTATTTGGAGGACAACTATTGGCTGGGTATTGATGTGGGCGGCTATGCCGATCCGACATTAATCGACATCGACGGGGACAATGATTATGATTTATTTATCGGCGATGCGGTCGGTAATATTCATTATTACCGCAATGATGGCGACAGTCTGCAATGGGATTACACTTTAGTATCCAGCAGCTTTTTAAACATCGATGTGGGGGATGACGCATCCCCGGAATTCGGCGATGTGGATGGGGATGGGGATTATGATATGCTGGTGGGGAGGGAAGCGACTACATCAAATAAGCGCGGGGATATTTATTATTATGAAAATATCGGATCAACTTGGGAGCCCCAGTTTCGGTTTGTGACAAAAAATTATCTTACTATAGATTTAAGTTACAATACTTTAATTCCGCAGTTAGTGGATATCAATGGTGACGGATTATTGGATTTCTTTGGCGGAACTGCACGTGTTTTATATTATTTTGAAAATACCGGGGTTGCTGCCTCCCCCGGTTTCAATCTGGTTGACGATAACTTTGCGGGCATAAACATTCAAGAAATGCATCCTTGTTTTGTGGATTTGGATGCTGACGGAGATTATGATTTGTTGTGCGGTGAATCAGCTATACCCGGACCTTCGGCGATATCTTTATACATCAATCAAGGAACCGTACAACAGCCAAATATGGTGTTATACAATGAGAATTATATCACTAATTCGGAGTTTTTTGTCAATATTCAGCCATGCTGTGCAGACATCGACGGTGACGGCGATCAGGATTTATTTATTACCGATGATCACGGTTTTGTCTATTATTATCAGAACAATGGAGATTCTACCATGCCGAGATTCGACTATATCACCGATACTTGGCAAGGGATGTATTTTCCCGGCGCCAGCGGCGGCGGGTGGAGGATGTTAAGTTTTGGGGATTTGGATAACGATGGCGATTTGGATTTATTGATGCAGAATGTTCTTGGGGGGATAGAAATCCCCAATATTAGGTATTATCGCAATGAGGGAAGCGTTTTCAATCCTTTAATGGTGTTTCAGACAAACACATTTTTACCGGGATATTCATTTTATGATGGCTCACCGTTTCTGTGTGATATAGATGATGACGGTGATTTGGATTTATTTGTGGGTAATTCGAATGGCGGCGTGATGTTTTACCGCAATTTTAACAATCCTTATCAAGCTCAGCTTACCGTTTCCATATCCGGCAGCAATGTGATTTTGAGCTGGGAAAATGTGGCTAATGCCATCGAATACCGGATATTCTATCAGGATATACCTTATTTCACCCCATCCGGATTGCCGCAAGCGGTGGTCCTGCCTCCGGATACAGTGTGGACGGATGTTGGGGCGGGGAATTTGGGGCAGAGGTTTTACCGGGTGGTAGTAAGTTATTAGAATTTTATGACATTCTTTTTTTGCATAATCCTCACCCCGGGCATAACCACGAACACCCCCTCCCCCGTTCCATCGATCGGATCGAGAGTAATTCCCTTCAGAAAGGCCCTCAAGAATAATTTCTTCTGTTCTATGGTGCCGGAGGCAAAGGTCTCTTTAAAGCCTTCGACCATCTCTTTAGCTTGATCGATCATTCGATTAACTTCAACCTGCTTGTTTTTGGCAGCTTCAATTTCACGCATCTTGCTTTCGAGAGCAGATAGCTCTCTTTTTAATTCGATCAGCCTTTGATCGACAAACTCTTTATTTGCGGAGGAGATGTTCTCAATCAGATTATTGATGGTTCTTTTTATCTTTAGCGTTTCTTCATCGAGAAAAGCGGATTCCTTTTCAATCTCTTCAGATGAGATTTTAATTTCTTCCGCGATCATTCCCCTGACCTTTGCCAATCCCTCCTCCGTCCCAAAATATTCAAGCAGCATTTCTTCAATCTTCCCAACGACCCACCCTTCCAAAAATTCCTTCCGAATAACATGCCGGGGACAGACCGACTTTCCTTTCATGACATAGCCGCCGCAAGCATAATAAAAGGTCTTCGACTTGCTTCCATCTTTGCGCTTCTTACCATTGACGGTGTATCCGAGCCATTTGTGC
>Ga0172370_10005364_pt1 | contig 16574 bp, 15 predicted proteins | sample LakKiv5m_FD_114538 | JGI IMG/M metagenome (GOLD analysis project Ga0172370, IMG submission 114538) | Freshwater microbial communities from Kabuno Bay, South-Kivu, Congo - kab_022012_11.5m | ecosystem: Environmental > Aquatic > Freshwater > Lake | place: Democratic Republic of the Congo...
TCCTTGCACATATTATTATTTTCTATGGATATTAATGCCCTACGGGCAATGTGCAATGGTTTATTTTGATCCGCCAATAAAAGAAATAATTATCTTCCAGCACATCAAAATAAAATGTAGCCTATTTACCCAAACCCGGGAGCCAAATCATTAATTTCTAATTTTGCCGCTCATTGTTGAATCATTAGTTTGGTTAATGTTTGCACAGAGTGGAAGTAATGATGCTTATGCCGTTTTGAAGATAAAGGATTTCAGGAGTTTTATTACAGCACGATTCCTCCTGACCTTTGGTATTCAGATGCAATCGGTAGTGGTTGGATGGCAGGTTTATGAAATTACCCATGATGTTTTATCGCTTGGACTCATCGGCCTTGCCGAAGCTTTACCATTTATTTTTTCTGCAATATTCGCAGGCTATGTTGCCGACCGGTACAACAGGCAAAGAGTGATGTCATTGGCTGTATTGGTTTATCTCACCGGAGCAATCCTGCTCTTTGTTTTCAGCCTTGGCTATCACTCCCTTTTGCAGATATTTGGAGTAGTGCCCATATATGTAGTTGTATTTCTTACCGGTATAGCCCGCGCCTTTTTTTATCCTTCTCAGTTATCCCTTATGGCGCAGTTGGTTCCAAGAAAATTATATGCAAATTCATCTACATGGAACAGTACCATCTGGCACATTGCAGCTGTCGGAGGTCCGGCAGCGGGAGGAATGATATATGGTTTTGCAGGTAAGGAATATGCCTATGCCGTTGTAGTAATGTTTGTTGTTTTCAGCTTTTTGTTATTCAAACGAATCGGTAAATATCCACGGAATCATAATTTAAAAGATGAACCATTTGTTCAAAGCCTTTCTACCGGTGTAAAGTTTGTTTTTGGTAACAAAGTTATCCTTGGGGCTTTATCGCTGGATATGTTTGCTGTTTTATTCGGTGGGGCAGCTGCCATGCTACCTGTGTTTGCTTCCGAAATCCTGTTTGTAGGGCCGCAGGGTCTTGGCTTTTTAAGGGCGGCACCTGCATTTGGCGCTATAATTATGGCATTGATTCTTGCCTACAGGCCTCCGCTCCGCAAGGCAGGGATTTACCTCCTGACAACTGTAGGCTTGTTTGGACTTTTTATTGTCGCATTTGCACTTTCAAAAAATTTTTATCTCTCTATCCTGCTGCTGACTTTAAGCGGAATGGCTGATAATGTGAGCGTCATCATCCGCTCGACTATTATTCAGATCATGACTCCCGATTCGATGCGGGGACGGGTCGCTGCTGTAAACAGTATTTTTGTGGGTTCTTCCAATGAGATTGGTTCATTTGAATCAGGCCTTGCTGCAAAGTTAATGGGATTAGTGCCTTCGGTTATTTTCGGTGGTTGCATGACCATGTTTATCACAGGCGGTATGGCTAAGTTTTTTCCTAAGCTCCGTAATCTGGATCTGACTGAGGCAACGGCTTTCAATGAATAAGAAATAACAGATTTAACAAAAGTATTTGAATACTATTCTATTTGCTATTCCTTTTTAATTCCTCATGCCTGTAACACTCCATAATGTGATCGTTCACCATACCTGCAGCCTGCATAAAAGCATAGCAAATGGTTGAACCCACAAACTTAAATCCCCGTTTCTGTAAGTCTTTGCTCATCATATCTGATTCTGAACTTTTAGCCGGTATCTGGTTCAGATTCGTCAATTGGTTGTCTATTGTCTTGTTTCCGGTAAATTGCCAGATGTATTTATCAAACGATCCAAACTCTTTCTGAATCTCTGAAAAGCGAACTGCGTTATTTACCGTTGCCCTTATTTTCAGTTGATTTTTAATGATGCCATCCTCCTTAAGGAGTTCCTGTATTTTTTTCTCATCATATTTTGCAATTTTTTTAAAATTAAAATTGTCAAAAGCCTTTCTGAAACCCTCTCTCTTTTTCAGCACTATAGCCCAACTTAACCCGGCCTGAAAGGCATCGAGTACCATATATTCAAATAATTTCAGGTCATTATGAAGTGGTACACCCCATTCTTCATCATGATAATACAGCATCAGCGGATTATTGCCTGGCCAACCGCATGTTTTTTTTTCCGGAGTTGTCATTTAGTTTGTGTTTATACTCATTCTTGGCAGGTTCGCGACAGTAAAGCTGCTTAGAATGAGTTATACCGAGAGGAACAGCAGCGTAAAATTCGTACCGTATTTACGGTATCCCGATTCGGTATAATAAAAAGAATTAACATTTGTTTTCTTTATCAATTTTGCTCAGTTGTAAAAAAATCTTCGGGTTATTGAATATTAATATTATCCGGATGATTCAATATCAGAACCACTCCCTTTAAACAATTGCCTCCGTCCATAGCCAAAACCGGATTGAGCATTCCTTTTACTTTAAAAGTATCGGATTTTTCTGCTGCAAAAATCTTTTCAAATATTGCTTCCTTATTCTCCGTAATTCTTACTTCCAGATACATTCCGTTTCTTATATCCTGAAGGTAAAATTTGCTTTCGGAAAAGTATTCCTCCATTTTCGATTCGGATTCAACATCTTTAATGCTGCCTTTTACAAAAGCATTTTTATTTTCCCACACCGATGCTTCATTACATGAACCCTGGCAATATTGCAAAACATCCGCAACCATCAGGTAATTTTGGTCTAATAAAAGCAAAGGCTGTTCCTTATCACACGAAAAACATTGTAACAGGAAAGGAAAATATAATACTGACCTGTACAAAATTGCCCGTGCAGGATTAAATTTCTTTTTCAGTATACCGGCCATAAATGTTTGCGATGTTTATTATTTCTTTTTGCCATTAATTATCTTTTATTCGAACTCCCAAACCAAAACAAGTAAGATTAACCCTTCGGTAATATTCAAGCCGGGTAAAATTCTCATTCCTGTCAAGGTAGATAAAATCATATCTTCCGAAAATATAAAAATCAAATTTGTCCCTGGTTTTCCAGATGACCTGAATTTCTGCCAAAGAATTAAATCCTGCTTGTGTTTCCCTATAGTTATACTCCTTGTTTGAATTCCGCAGAAATGAATATCCTCCTGCAAGTTTTGTCACCAAATCAATTCTTTTGTTTACCGGAATATCGTAGTTGAAATTTATTTTGGGTTGATAAATGATCAGGCCGGCCGTTGTATTGGTCCTCTTGAAATAATCAAGATGCAATGATACTCCTCCATAAAAATGCCGGATAATTCTGATGTTGTACCCGCCACCGATATTAATAATTCCCGCATATAAAGTGTAAAATCCTTTATGATTATGAGAAAGTCCGGCATCAAATGAAAAAAAGTGCCTGCCTTGCGAAATTGCCGTGTTCGCAAGGAATAAAACCATCAGAGTAATTATAAAGGATTTTTTCAAGAATGCTTTCTTTTATTCAAACAATTTATCAATGGCCATAAGTTCTGTATCAGTCAGCTCTTTTGGATTGCCCAATATTAAAGTAATAAGTGTAAGTTTGGCCGCAGCTTCAAGCACTTCAATCCTGTCATAAGCCTGGAAAAGGTCCTTTCCTAATGTGATAGCTCCATGATTTTCGAGCAAAATACAATTACTCTTTATACTTGCTTCTGCTGCTATATCGGCGAGTTCCTGAGTCCCCATTAATGCATATTGAGCAAATGCCGGAATCCCTAAAACCGCCCTTGATTCACCGGCAAGATTGGTTTTGATTTCTTTTCCGGTTATGGCAAAGCCGGTCGCAAAAACAGGGTGAGCATGAACGATTGCATTAATATCCGGACGCTTCAGGTAAATGGCAATATGCATTTTACTTTCCATACTTATTTTCAAATCAGGGGTTAGATTTTTACCGTTTAATGAAAAAATTCCAACTTGCCCGGCCTTAATAACTGCCTTATCAGTTTGGGAAGCAGTAATGAGAATATTATCACCTGTTCTCATACTGACGTTACCTCCAGATGATGTAGTCAGCTTTTGTTCGAAAAGCCGGCGCATAAACTTTGCGACTTCCCGTCTTTCTTTTTCAAACATAGTCATTCAAATAATTTTCTAATGGAAGTATCATCGGCTTTTATAATCCCTTTTTCTGTAATAATTCCGGTAATAAACTTTGCCGGTGTTACATCAAAGGAAGGATTTAAAGCTTGAGATCCCGGATTGCTCGTCATGATTTTTATTACATTTCCTTTTCCATCCAACCCTGTTTGATAGTGAACTTCATCCTGGGCTCTTAATTCAATTTGAATGTCTTTCCCGGATTTGCAATTTATATCAAAAGTTGATAAAGGTGCAGCCACATAAAAAGGAATTCCGAATTCCCTTGCCGCAATTGCTTTTTCCAGAGTGCCGATTTTGTTTGCAACATCACCGTTTATTGCAATGCGGTCGGCTCCGACAATCATCACATCTATATTCCCCTCCGACATATAATAAGCTCCCGCATTGTCAGGAATAATGGCATGCGGAATCTCCTCATTCTGTAATTCCCATGCAGTAAGCCTTGCTCCCTGGCTTCGGGGTCGTGTTTCATCCACGTAAACAAAAACATTTTTACCGAAACTGACAGCCGCATAAACCGGTGAAAGAGCGCTTCCATAATCCACAAATCCCAGCCATCCTGCGTTGCAATGGGTTTCTATCCTGAATCCATCACGAATCAATTCATTTCCATAATTGCCGATAAGCCTGGCCTCTTCAATATTTTCATCAGCTAACTTTTGAGCTTCTGAAACTGCATTATCAACCGATAAAAGTCCTGCACGGAATACACGATCTGTGGCATAAAAAAGATTTCTTGCAGTCGGCCTGGTCGCTTCAATTTCCTCTTTTGCCAATCGTACCAATCCTATATCTTCTTTTGAACGTGCTTCTGCAAACGCCTGTGCCATTGCAAATCCCGCCGTTGCACCGATAGCTCCCGCACCACGTGTTGTCATCGTCCTGATAGCATTACAACAATCATGATACGATTTTGCCTCATAAATTTTAAATTCAAATGGAAGCAGATTCTGATTGATCATGAAAACGGAATTACCTTTCATCCAGACCGTCCTGTAATGTTTGCCGTTAACCCTCATTAAATATTACCCTCATAATATAGTGATAAAAGATCATTGGCTAAAATAGAAAATTTATTCGTAAGAGTATCAAAACAAATATGTGACTATCCAAATAGTTTTACGTCTATGTATAACAAATGAGAAAACATGACGTTTTTTGACGCAATGAAATTAAGCCGGTTTTTAAAAAGATTGTTAAAAGATCGCTAAGACGCTGTAAATCAACATCGTTTTTGTTGAAAAAAAATTCGTTAAAAATTTTTTAAGTAAAACCTGAGCAACTATTATTTTTCATATTATTGCGTGCTTTTTTAAAATCGCAAATTGTTTAGTAAATAACTATAAAGCAATAAATTATAAATAGAAAAACGGTAAAGAAAAGTTAATAACTTTAAAACTAATGATGAAATCAAAAGAAAAAGATGCAAAGACTTCTGTTTTCCTTGAGGAAAAAGAAGCCGAACCTCCGAGTAAAAGCCTTTTTACATCGGAATTGAATCAACTTCTTGACCAGGTGAATCGCGGAATCAGTGAATTCCCTGTAAATCCAAAAACACAAAAATTCAGGACCAAACACTTTCCTCTTGCTTCCGACAAAGATTGGAATAATTGGCAATGGCAATTAAAAAACAGTTATACTAACTTTGAGCAGATACAATCGTTTCTTTTTTTAGCAGAAGACGAAATTAAACCTGCTTTAAACGGGAATAATCTGCCCATTCGTATGACTCCCTATTATGCAAGCCTGCTCGATCCCGAAAATCCAAATCAGCCCTTGCGTAAATCGGTTGTTCCGGTTCTTGACGAACTCATTACACTACCGGAGGAAAAATCCGATCCGTTGAGTGAAATGAATCACAGCCCGGTGAATCAGCTCGTTCATCGTTATCCCGACAGGGTGTTGTTCCTGGTTTCTGGCTTTTGTTCTACTTATTGCCGTTATTGTACCCGTTCGCACATGGTTTCGAAAAAAGATAAGTGCCATTCTTCGAAATTTGAATGGGATATTGCTTTGGACTATATCAAAAACCATCCTGAAGTCAGAGATGTGATTCTATCCGGTGGAGATCCTTTAACCATGACGGATGGTAAGCTGGAGTATCTGCTGTCACAGCTCAGGGCGATAAATCATGTTGAAATTATCAGGATTGGTACAAAAGTTCCTGTAGTTCTGCCCCAGCGAATAACACTTTCACTTACCAGAATGATAAAAAAATATCATCCGGTATTCATGAGCATACATTTTACACATCCCGATGAACTTACCCCTGAAACACAGGCTGCTTGTAACCGTCTGGCCGATGCGGGTATCCCACTGGGAAGTCAAACAGTATTGCTCAGGGGAGTTAACGATGATGTGGAAGTATTCAAAAAACTCATGCAGGGATTGCTTAAGATCAGGGTAAGGCCTTATTATTTATACCAGTGCGATCCGATCCCGGGATCGGGACATTTCAGAACTCCAATAGAAAAAGGGCTGGAGATCATCAGGGGATTACGCGGTTTTACTTCCGGTTATGCCGTTCCTCATTTTGTGATTGATGCTCCCGGCGGCGGTGGTAAAATCCCGTTGCTTCCTGAATACTATCAGGGTAAAAAAGATGGATTTGTAGTTTTAAAAAATTATGAGGGTAAAACTTTCTATTATCCTGAATCTGAATATTCCTCTTAATGAAAATCGGACTGACCTATGATCTTCGTGAAGATTACCTGAAACAGGGCTTTACTGAAGAAGAAACAGCAGAATTTGATCGTCCCGAAACCGTTGATGCAATTGAGATCGCAGTTCAGAACGCCGGTTTTGAAACGGAAAGAATAGGTAATGTAAAGGATTTATGCCGGGAACTTATCAATGGTAAAAGGTGGGACATGGTTTTTAATATCTGCGAGGGATTTTATGGTATTGGCCGTGAAGCCCAGGTTCCCGCCCTGCTTGATGCCTGGAACATTCCTTATGTTTTTTCCGATCCGCTTGTAATGTCACTCACTCTTCACAAAGGAATGACCAAAGCCGTGATCCGGGATGCCGGAATTCCTACTGCTGAATTCAGTATAATTAAAAAGCCTGCTGATATTGAAAAGGTGAAAATTGCCTATCCTCTTTTTGTAAAGCCAGTGGCTGAAGGGACAGGAAAGGGAATCACCGCCAAATCGGTCATTGAGTCTTTTTCTCAGTTAGAAGAAATGTGCAATTACCTGCTTAAAAGTTTCAGGCAACCGGTTTTGGTTGAAAAATTCCTTTCAGGAAGGGAGTTTACCGTGGGGATCACAGGTACTGGCGACGAAGCCATAAGTGTTGGAGTAATGGAAGTCATTCTCAGGCAAAATGCCGAACAAAATGTGTATTCCTATTTCAATAAGGAAGAATATAAAACCGTGGTAGAGTACAAACTGGTGGAAGGATCCATTGTCAAAGCCTGTGAAGAGGTTGCACTGAATTCATGGAAGGCTCTTGGCTGTGAAGATGGGGGCCGGGTGGATATTCGCTGTGATGAAGCAGGAAATCCCAATTTCATCGAAGTAAATCCACTTGCCGGATTACACCCTGTAAATTCCGATCTTCCTATACTTGCTGCAAAAAAGGATATTTCTTATGATGAGTTGATCAACAGGATCATGCAATCGGCAGTTAAAAAAGTCAAAAGTAAATAATCAGCAGAAACTATGAAGAAAGCATTAATTCTGATCAATAAAATTTCAGAGGAACCTACACAAGATGAACTGGATGTTTTGGATCAGGCAGCAGTTATTGAAGAGGCGCTTAAGGAACTTGGATACGACACCTTCAAACAATTTCTCGATCTCGATTTTCAGGAAGCAAAGGAAATGATCCTTGCACTTAAACCGGATATTGTCTTCAATTTGGTTGAAAGTGTTGACAATAAAGCCGAACTGATATTCCTGCCAACTGCTTTTCTCGAAAGCCTCAACATTCCATACACCGGTTGCAGGCTGCACAGCATGTATTTAACCTCGAACAAAGTGCTCGCAAAAGAAAGAATGAGTTTGCTCGGCCTTTCCACTGCCCAGTGGTTTTCACCTTCGGACCTTGAAAAACTGGATACAGCAAAGCGCTATATCATAAAGCCATTGTGGGAAGATGCTTCTGTGGATATTGACGATCATGTGGTTTTTAAAGGATCGGACAAAGGGCTTAGTGATTATTTTTTTAAGAATCCGAATAAAAAGGCATTTATTGAAGAATATATTGACGGAAGGGAATTCAATATTTCGGTACTGGGCGGTAATTCAGGGCCGGAGGTACTTCCGCCGGCGGAAATCATTTTTATTGATTATCCGGATGATAAGCCAAAAATTGTCGGATACAGGTCAAAATGGGATGAGGATTCGTTCGAATACAAGAATTCGGTCCGGTCATTTGAATTTAAGAATCAGGACGAACCATTATTAAACGAACTTAGAGCTGTTTGTCTCGATTGCTGGAATGGCTTCAGTTTAAAAGGATACGCACGGGTTGATTTCCGGGTTGATTCAAATGGCCGGCCCTTTATACTTGAAATCAATGCCAATCCATGTATTTCGCCCGATGCAGGATTCTATGCTGCCGCAAGGAGAGCCGGTTATAAATTTACTGAAGTAGTTAACCGAATCATTGAAGATGCATACAAATTATAAATTCCGTTCGGAAGTACTGTTTTCCGACATTGAAACAGTAAGGGAAATTGTCATATCAACCGGATTTTTCAGGGAAGATGAAATACCTGTGGCCGTTGAGTTGGTTGAGGAGGGTTTTAATAAAGGCAAAGAAAGCGGCTATGAATTCATTTTTATGGAATATGAAGGAAATACCGTTGCCTACAGCTGCTTTGGTTTGATACCCTGTTCTCTGTTGTCGTACGACCTTTACTGGATCGTTACACACAATAATTTCCGTGGACAGGGTTTGGGCTCATTGTTACTTAAAGAATCGGAAGACCGTATCCGGGATTTGGGAGGAAAAACCGTTTACATTGAGACATCCTCAAAAGATTCTTATTTGCCTACCCAGAAATTCTATGAAAAAAACAAGTATGATCTGAAAGCCAGGTTCGAAGACTTTTATGATTACGGCGATGACAAGCTTATTTATATAAAAAAGCTATAGGCTGTGATTAGCGATCTTCCGTTTTGCAATCATACTGTACAAGACACTTGTGTTTGCAATATATTTATCTTCCTGTTTTACGACAAGCCCTAACTCAAATAGTTTTTCAATATCTCTCCGGAGGGTTTTTTCGGAAATGTTAGAATAGATTCTTGCAAGAGGAATTGATATATTTGGAATGTCAGATACTGAAATATGTTTCCCCATTGGTAATTCTAAAGCAAGCGTTCTTTGGCGTTTAAACACATCTTCTGTAACGGATGACCGTATCTCATCAAACTTCCCGTAGATTAAACTTTTCCACGTATTTTCAAATTGACTTCTTTGAATGATCTCAGATGTTTGGAATAGACCATCTCTGAATCCCAGCAGTGCATACTCAATAAAATTTGATAAATCCTTTTCCTGGATTGCTTTTTCAATTTGCCGATAATATTCTGTTCGTGTAAGATTGTAATAATTGGACAGTATATGTGAGGCAATATCCGGATTTCCACCCCTTAATAAAATATAAAATTCAACCAACCGGCCTGTACGGCCATTGCCATCTCCAAACGGGTGTATCAATTCAATATAGATATGCGACACTATTGCCTGAATTACAACTTCAGAAAAACTCTGTTCTTTTTCCTTATACTTAAATTCTTCTCTAAGCCATTGACACATATTTTCTAATAGTATAAACACATCTCTGTGGTCGGGACAACGATAACTTCCAACAACTACATCATTATTTCTTAACTGACCCGGAATTGCATTAAATCGTTCTCCCAAATCTTTACCGACCATTTTATGAAATCGTTTCAACAAATCAACAGTAATAATCTGTTCTATTTTGTCATTAATCGTTTCGTTTAACAATTCATTAAATGCTTCAAGTATATTTTTGACTTCAATTCCCTGATATGCTTTACTTGGAGGTAATTTTTGATTCTCCATAACTTTCTTCACATCTTCATCCGACAAAGTATTACCTTCAATTGCTGTAGTTGCCTGCGCTCCCTTCATTAATGTTACATTCATCAATTGCTGATAATGATGTGGTAAAATCGGCGTGTTGTTTATTGAATGAATATAAGCTTCACATTGACCAAGAAAAATCAATGAAATTTCGGACAACGTCCAATGTTTCTTAAATAATAAATGCGGATATTCTCTTTGTAATATACTCATAATCAAATTATATTTTAGGACAAAATTTTAGACAACCTTTAGGACAAAATTGTGGACAAATATACAGACATTAATGGACTTTTGTTGCAGGTATTTTATTTAAATCAGTACTTGTCGAAAATGGAAGATTTTTTTATCCGGCACTTCATTAACACAAAACCGTAATAGGAATATGTGAGAAAAGAAAAGGCTGCCCTTTTCCGACAGCCTTTATCATTGAGATCAATACATTAATACTAACTTATCTTTCATTTCAAGTTTTCCGATTTTAAGGCGATAGTAATAAATTCCACTATTCATTCTAATACCTTCATCATTTGTACCGTCCCAGCAAAGTTTTACATCACCCTGCCTAAATGAAGTCGAAGTAACCGTTTTTACAATTTTTCCTTCGCTACTGAACACAATAAAACTGACATCGGTGGTTTTATTGAGTGTGAATTCAAAGAAGACTTCCTTTTGAAAAGGATTTGGATAAATGGATACCGATGGTTCCGGTGTGTTGATATCGGCTTCTCCTGATGCATAGTCCACATGGAAATGCACTGGTAATTCCAGATATGAATAATCTGGATCATTCGATGCAATGAAGATGGTCCCTTCATAATCTCCAAGCGGCATCACGGTTCCATTGCATATTGCATGAATGGTCTGATTGTTTCCCGGATTCACTGTTCCCGAAGCCGGCTCAACTGTTAGCCAGGGATAAATCTCGTAAGTCTTGGTAACTGTAATTGTAATATTTGAAGCCTTGTGCCCGCCGTCGCCATAGGAATCAGTGATCCATACTTTCCAGGTACCCTGCATCTGTTCACCGTTAAATACATCCAGGCTTGTCGAATAATCACCTGTTGTAATTCCAGCAGCTATAATGGCCTGCGTCCCCGATGGAGACTGTACCCTGAAGGTACCTTCTTCGGGATAATTATCGGTTTGCCAGTGATAAACTATTGACCAGTCACCAATTTCTCCGGCAGTATTATCAATATCAAATTCCGTCCAGCCGAGTTCGGTAAAAGTATTGCTGTTCCAGGCATTTTGATTGGGGCTGTTTGGTATTGTATAATCATAATCCACAAAAACAGCGGAGGTCCATTCTATCGAATAATTCAAATCTATTTGACCCGCATTGGAAATAATAAAATCCTCGGTGTCAATATAACCCTGGTTTACCCAGGCATTGATTTCAGTTACATCAATTGCAATTTCAGGAAATAATTGTTCTCCAACAAAAAACACATGCGGATCCGGTTCACCGATGAAAGGATGGTTTGCCGAATTTCCTGACTGATCGGTTGCAGTGATATAATAATCAATTTCGGAACCGTAGGTCGCACCGGATAACATCGCTGTAAATAATTTTCCTCCTTCATGAGTCATGATCATTTCTTCGTAATTTCCACCGTTAATCCGGTAATGAACCTTTACCTCGTTGTTTATAATTTGAGAGCCGCTATATGCCGTTAACTCAGCTTCCAGCTCATAATCGGTTTGCACAGGCTGATTGCCTGTTAATGGATAATGTTCGATAAAAAGCATATTTCTGTCTGCAATTCCGTTAGCCCGGCAATGCAAGGCATCAGTAGATTCCCATGAGCCGGTAAATCCAAGGATATCATATCCCGGCATTGCTTCCTGGTATGAGGCAATGGCCTCGTCATCCCATTGTGAACCTGTAACCGGTACAAACACCCGGTCATTTAAAATCAAAGAATTGGTATAGGGTTCGTTGTTGGGAGTCCAAACCCGGTACACCTGAAATGGAACACCCCAGGCTGAAGTTTGAGAAGCATAGTAGGCAGCGGTTGCTTCTATTTCATCATACTGGGCATGGGAAGGAGGTACTTCACGGATCAAAACCTTATCAACATCGAGAAATTTTCCCCAGCAATCAATATGATCTATATAAGTATTATTCGGATCGGGAACTACATGATAGGTTTCTATTCCAAGATAATCCAGCATTTCCTGGTCTATTTCAGCATGGGTCATGGTCGGATTTTCTTCCCATACCAATTCAGAGGATGAAGAAATGCCATAACCATCGGTCATATAATTACCACCGGTGTGTATCACGTCCATTCCGAACCATTCCTCACCAAGAAATACGGCTATTTTCTGCGGAATGGTATCATCATTAGGTCTGTTCGGACGGTTATAAATAAAATCAACCACTCCGATCTGGTCATCTCCATAGCGGATGTACATTGGGCCGTAGTCACGCGTCCAGTAAGAATCGGAAGGGGCTACCAAAAAATTTACATTGCTCATGTTTACACTATGCGATTGGTATTGATTGGTAACATAAGTTTGCTCTGCAGCATCTTCAACTATTGTTGTGACCATTATTTCCTCGGAAAATCCGGCAATCACATCATAAGAAATTCCGAAAGGGTAACGGATCAGAACCCCTTCCATCTTTGCGAATTCTGCAATGTTTCTGACAGGACCGGGTGGCGGGTCAGTAGCTTTAAAATCTTTACCTACAAGATAAAAATCGGCCTTTTCCTGCTCCGACATTTGGTGGGTCAGCTTTGATTTATGCTTGTCCTGCTGCTGTGCCTGAGCTCCTGAAAAAGAAAATAATATTAATCCGGTTAAAAGAATGAAAAAGTAGTATGTTTTCCTCATTGCACTGTAATTAATGATTTAATAGACTTTTGCCATAAATGAAAGGTTGCATGCAAAGATAAGGGTTTGACGTTAAGCAAAGGAAAAGATTAACGAATCATTGGATAAAAATAGTTGTATATTTGTCACCTAATTTTAAGGATATGATTTCAAATTTTCTGATAGGAGTCGTCGGCCCCTGGCAAATAATTCTGATCGTTGTGGTTGTTCTTTTGCTTTTCGGAGGTAAAAAAATACCCGAACTTATGAAAGGATTGGGCAAAGGAGTGCGTGAATTCAAAGATGGATTAAGCGGAGAAAACCCACCGAAAAAGGATGATTCTCCTGAGGAAAAAAAGAACTGACCCAACCGGCAATAAGCATTAGGTTACGTTCAGTTTATATATTTATTTTTCCCTAAAACCAACCTCCCGGCAGAAAAATTTGAGGCTGTCTCATAAGACTTTTTCGAGTTCCCCAGTCATGTTGAACCTGCCGAAACATGATTGATTTTCAGCCCAATACACATTTCGACAGGCCTGATGTGACCACGATTTCTGACTTTTGAGACAGTCCCTATATCAGCTTGCCTTTTTTCCCGTAAAGTAATTAACAATCCATTCTTCAAAAAGCGCTAATTTAATTGCTGATTTTCCGAAGTTAATTTTTAAATTTGCAACGAAAGCATAATACAATCGTAAGATTTGTGTTATTTATGTATTCTTAAAAAATTTCAACGATAAAGATGGTTAGATATCCTGCGCTTTTTGTACTCGTCACCTTCTGCACAATTTTTCAAATTGAAGCAGCAATTTATCCACCTCAGCCCGATTCAAGTATTGTTGACGACTCGATCACAGTTGATTTGGAAAATGCATTTTCGGTTGATCAGGATACTCTTATTTTCAGTATGACTCACGCCGATGATCCGGTAAATCCATTGATTTTTGATATGCTCGACAGCCTTGTAAACCTGAAGTTTTTTTCAAACTGCACTTTTCCGGAAGATACCACCGTATTGAATATAAAAAACTATTCACCCCAAGATGTGCCGGTGTTCAGTGATTCCATTTTAGAGGCAAGGATTGAAAAGTTGAATCAAACATCCCTTATTGAAATATCCTACAATAAGTATGTTAAATCATATCTGGAAGTCTATGCCGTGAGGAAACGTGGGCTTGCTTCGAGGATACTCGGCCTTGCGGAAGTATATTTTCCACTTTTCGAGGAACAGCTTGATAAATACAACCTGCCCCTTGAACTCAAGTATCTTGCCGTAGTTGAGTCGGCACTTAATCCGGTTGCCAATTCAAGAGCAGGCGCCAAAGGGTTATGGCAGTTTATGTACAATACAGGTAAACTATACGGATTAAAAGCGAATTCTTTGGTTGATGACCGTTTCGATCCTTATAAATCCACAGATGCTGCATGCCGTCATTTAAAAGATCTTTACAATATTTACGGTGACTGGTCGCTTGTTCTGGCTGCCTATAACTCCGGAGCAGGAAATGTAAATAAGGCCATCAGGAGAGCAGGCGGAGTTAAAAATTATTGGGCGATATGGCCGTATCTCCCAAGAGAAACGCGGGGCTATGTACCGGCCTTTGTAGCGGTAATGTACCTCATGAATTATCCTTCCGAACATAATATTTATCCTTCCCGTCCTTTGTTGTTTTTTGAGCAAATTGACACGGTCATGATCAATGACGCTTTATCCTTTAAACAGATTTCGGAATATCTTAAAGTGCCGGAAGATGAACTGAGATTTTTAAATCCGGCTTATAAGAACGGAATTATACCGGCTACAAAGGAAAAACCATATATCCTTCGGCTGGACCACAGGTATATCCCTTCTTTTGTAGAATACGAAAAAGAAATTTATGCCTTCAAAACCAGTAACGGGATAGAAAAGGAAAAGCTGTTGGCTGAAATAAAAAATGCCAAAGAACAAAGCATTCATGTGGTAAGGTCGGGTGAAAGCCTTGGTGTTATTGCTAAAAAATACCACTGCTCGGTAAATTCAATTAAAAGCTGGAATAACCTTAGAAGCAATATGATCCATCCCGGACAAAAGCTTGTTGTGAACGGTAATGGCAATCAGCCGGAATATATTGCCTCCAAAACAAAATCAAATTCAAAACCTTTGGAGGATAAGAAACCGGAAGCAATTGTAAAGGAACCTGAAAAAGCTCAGGATAATATTATTTCCAGCGAAGATTATATCTACCATATCGTAAGGAAAGGGGATACCTTGTGGGATATAGCCAGGCAATATGATGGTGTTACCGTAGAACAGATCAAACAACTCAACAATATCACCAACACTAAAAACCTGAAGCCCGGACAAAAACTCAAGGTTGGAAAAAAAGGATAACGACACTTTCCTTAACCGGAGTTATTGAAGTATCGTCAAAATATAAGCAAAATTCCGAATACAGTGAAATGATCTTTATAACCAATCTATCAAAACCATGAAACGATTTCAAGTTCAAACAGCTTTAATATTATTAAGTTTATTCCTCAGCTCCTGCGGGAATGATAAGCCCGGCAAACCTCACTCTTCGGGAAAAACCGCTGAATTGATCGTGGTCACAAATACCAAAGAAGTATGGACCGGTAAAGCCGGGCTTGCCATACAGGATTTCTTTAACCGGGAATACCAGGTTTTGCCGCAACCCGAACCATTGTTTGAAATGGCAAACATTCCTCTTGGCAACTTCGAAGAAACGGCAATGTTTCAGGCGCATCATAATGTATTCATGCTGGATATTGATAAAAGCAAAGGTAAGGCGTCAATGGAAGTCCGGAAAAATGTATGGGCTATCCCTCAAAGAGTAATTCTCGTTACTGCATCTTCCGAAGATGAGTTTGTCAGATTTTTTAATGAAAAAAAAGCAACCATTTTGAATGTTTTTAAAAGTTGTGAGCACGAACGGCTAATTGACTCATTTAATAAATTCAAAAACAAAAAGGTTGCCGGTGAAATTATAAAAGACTTTAACATTGATATTGAAATACCCGAAGGTTTTTATGTTGCTAACAAAACTGCTGATTTTATGTGGGTCAGAAAAGAGACAAATCAGTTCAGCCAGGGCTTTTTGATATACAGATACGACTTTACCGACACTGCCGCCTTTGGCCTGGGCAGGATCATTGCATACAGAAACAGCCTGACGGAAAAATATATCCCCGGCCCCACCGAAGGTTCATTTATGAAGGTAAGTGAGGAATATATGCCCGTGGTTGCGGAAAGGATAGATTTCAATGGCCTGTTCGCTGTGGAAACAAGGGGCCTTTGGGAAGTTGAAAATGATTTTATGGGCGGGCCGTTCATCAATTATACTCTTGTAGATGAAAAGCGGAATAAAGTGGTTACCATTGACGGATATGTTTATGCCCCCAATGCTCCCAAACGTGACTTGCTCATTCAGGCAGAGGCAATTATATATTCGATGAGGTTTGAAGATTGAACCTGAAGCTAACCCCTGCCAGAGCTCGAAATGCAGCCCGGTCTTCGATTCCTTTTGATCTGTATCTTTTTCCTGTTTTCGACAGTGGGACACCCAAATTAAAACTTAAATAATTCTGCCAGGTATTGCTGTTCTTGAGTTAAAAGAAGAGTTTTAGTTAAAATTTCTTTTGTCTTGGGAGTTCTGATCTTAA
>Ga0172370_10005367_pt1 | contig 16572 bp, 18 predicted proteins | sample LakKiv5m_FD_114538 | JGI IMG/M metagenome (GOLD analysis project Ga0172370, IMG submission 114538) | Freshwater microbial communities from Kabuno Bay, South-Kivu, Congo - kab_022012_11.5m | ecosystem: Environmental > Aquatic > Freshwater > Lake | place: Democratic Republic of the Congo...
CTCTCGTCGGCTGCCAGCGCCACCAAGCGGATGCCTTCGAAGCGGGCGTTCCCCGAGACGTAATCGACGAAGTGCTTCAGTTCGTCGGCCGTGAAGCTCTCGAGGTCGACGACAAGTGCGTCGGGGGTCTCGTCACCGATGGCCAGGAACAGGTCGGCCTCGCCCGCGAAAGCAAAGGCCTCGTGCTCACCGACCAACTTCTGCGAGAACTTCTCGCCCGCCGCCTGATCCTTCGAGAAGTAGTACAGGCGCAGCATCTCGCCCGAGAACGGGTTCGGCATGTGGTACTTGCGGAGGAAGTTGATGAGGTCCTTCTTCTGGATGCGGTAGTGGCCGCCCGGCGTGCGGAACGCCTTCAGGTAGCCCTTCATGATCCAGTTCTTGATCGAGGCGATGTTCGCCTGGCAGATGCGCGAGACGTCGAAGGTCGTGAAGATGTCCTTGTGCACCAGCTTCTTGCTGTCCGGCGGCTTTCGTCCCTTCTTCATGATCCCCCAACAGGATGGTTGTGATTGGTCGGACTGAGAATACGCTGGCCGATGGTGGTTGCAATCGCTGATTTTCCGGGAGGATTCCCGGCGGCCTTGACGGCGGGAGTAGCGGTCGAGCGGGGCCTCGAGACGCTGATCGTTGTGCTCGACCAGCCACACGGCTTCACGTCGCCATGGCCTCGATGCACTCGTTCACCCAGTCCTCAAGGCCAATCTCCCGGCCGGGATCAGATGGGCCGTCGTCATCGTCGTAGACCGTCCCGACGCACACATGGCCGTCGGACCACTGCATCCCGCTCAACCCGTTCGGGGTCTTGCACGTGACCATCTCGTTCGCCCAATCGAAGTACAGATGGAGACCGTTCGATGTGGCCTGCCGATCTCGTCCCCACGAAACCTCTTCGAGATCTCCGTCCTCAGCGTACGTGATCCGGAGGAATCCCGAGCCGTGGGGCTCGAGCAAAGTCGAGTTCGGCTTCCCACTCCTGAAGCGCTTCACGAAGTCCATGCTCGTTGCTCCTTGGAAACACCTTCACCGAGCGGGGCGGTGGCTTTACCCTTGGACCCTGGACAGCAGCCAAGCCATGTTCCGGCCCAACGCCTTCATAGTTTCGATTCCCTCGGCGTCGCTGTTCACGTCTCCGATCTCACGTCCGATGCCGATGTTCCAGTAGCTGGAGCCGGGGACGATCATCTGGTTGATGAGGAAGAAGTGGTTGATGCTATCGAAGGCGTGGAGAGCCCCTGCCCGTCGAACCGCCACCACAGCCGCCCCGACCTTACGCTTGAGTACGTCGTCGTTCGCGCGCGACACGTAGCCGCTGCGATCGATGACCGCTTTCAGTGCCGGGGTGAGATCCCCGAAGTGCACCGGCGAGCCCAACAGGACGCCGTCGGCCTCGAACAGCTTGGCGATGCACGCATTCATGTCGTCGTTCTTCACGGCGCAGCGCCGGTCGCGATTTATCTTGCACCTGCCGCAGGCGGTGCAGCCGGGGAGGTTCAGGCCGGCGAGAGAGATCAGCTCGGTCTCGATCTTCTCCCGCTCGATCTCTGCCAGCACGGTGCGAAGCATCAGGAAGGTATTCCCTTCCTTTCGAGGGCTTCCGTTGATGGCCACTACTTTCATGGGGTCGCCTCGTCAAAGAATCGGCCAGCGGCGAATATGCTTTGGAACGGGACAGCGATCAACCGCTTCGGTGCGTCACCGCCGCCGTCGATCGGGTTCCAGGCGCTTACGTGGATGTAGACAAGGTCCCCCGCAGAGGGTTACCTCTGCGATCATGAAGCTCTCGACCTGGGCCAGTTGTAAGGGCATCACGTACAGAGCGGCGTGGAAACTGTTTCGCGCCGGGAAGATCGAGGATGCATGGCAGGAGCAGGAGACGGGCTACATCTTCGTTGGGGGCAAGCCGCAGCGGCGCAGCGTCATCGGGTACTTGAAGAGGGGGGCCTCCGCCGAAGAGAGAAAGCGTGTCGAGCTTGCCGTCCGCAAGTTCGCCCGGAGTTGTCACGATCGAGGAATTGTCGTCGAGACCAGTCACTACCTTTCGGTTCTGCGGACCGTGCTGCAGGATGCCCGGAATTCCATCATCGTCACGCACGTGGGGGCCCTCGACGTGACGCTGGTTCGCCTGATCGAAGCCGCATTGAAAGCGGCAGACAGGACCCTGGTCGTCAAGCGGTGGTGGCCTCGTAAGGCTCGTGCTGAGGCCGAAAGCCCTGGAGACGACCAGCCTTCCGACTGATCGTCCCGTGACGAACGCCGTGGTCCTCCGAGGCTCGACGGTGTTGCTCGATCGCTCTACGCCCACGGCGCCGAACCCGTTGGCCTGGTTGTGGCTAAGAGGATGCTTCACCGGCTCCACGTCGGCGATCCGCTTGGCCGCACCAACCCGGATCACCTTGGCCGCCACAACCCGGATCCGCCCGAAGTCAGTCCCGACGATCCGCTTGCGCTCACGCCCACCGTTGGGCAGAATCGGCCGCAGACAGCCGTAGTAGCAGTCACGAGAATGGCGAGCGGTTCCACTAGTCTCGACGAGCACGATCTTTACCTGCCTACCGATCTGACCAACGCGATCGAAAGCAACAACAACGAAGTTATCAAAGAACATGTTCAAGTTGGCGTTGAAGTAGACAGCCTTCCTCAGGAGGCTCAACCGCTGCTCACGACCGTCGAAGGAGACCAGGAGGCCGTAGACGAGCTGTCCACCTCGCAGAGGGCCGTACTTGCGCTTCGTCTTCTGCCCTTGGAGAGGGAACGAGCCCGGGCCCGAATGCTGTCCGGCAGGACGGGGGGTAAGAACCCTCATCAAGCAGTTGATGGGGGTGTCGACGAGGTGCTCGGGAACCCTCATCAAGCAGTTGATGGGGGTCGGCGAGGCCAGGCGCTCGACGTCGTTGCAAGGCAGGTCGGGGTGTCTCGGACGACGGTTTGGCAGGCCGAGCGGCTGCAACGAACCGCCGCCGATCTCCTGCCGATGGTAGCGTCAGGTGGGATCTCGCTCTCCGAGGCCAGGAGGCTCGCCGCACTGCCCTTCGGACAACGACAGGCTGTGCTGGTAGCCGTTCGTGCCGGCGTGCCTCTCAGGACGGCTCTCAAGGCCCAGTCCGAGGCCGTGTCACATGCTGACTCGGCGGAGGAAGCACTTCTCCGTCGGTCAGATCGGCTCCTGGAGGTCATCGGCAAGCTGCCGGCCAACGACCGGCGTCAACTACTCGAGAGCCTCCGACATCGAACCGACGAAGAGCTGTCTCGGCTGCCGGTTCCGGCAGCGGTGGTGAACGACGGGATCCAGACGCCGCGGATACTGGATGCTCAGCTACCGAAGCTGCCGGCCGTGATCCCCTACCCAGGGGGGAAGTCGCCGCTGCTGAGGTTGCTAGTAGGTAGAATCGGCAGGCGATCCGGTGAGTTCCGAGAGCCCTTTGCCGGTGCACTCCACGTCACGCTGGACATGCTGCGACGAAACCTCATCGAGTCAGCCTGGATCAACGACCGGAACCCCGCCGTCGCCGCACTCTGGACGACCGTGATCCGAGAACCCGACCAGCTGATCTCACGGGTCGAGCAGCTGGAGCCGTCGATCCAGGCGTTCTCGGAGTCCAAGGCCCTCCTCCTGGACCACTACCAGCGCGGAGGTGCTTCTCAGCTCGACCTGGCCACGGCCAAGCTCGTTGCACACCGGCTCGGCATGTCCGGCTGGGGGGAAATGGGAGGTGCTCGGATCACGGATTTCGCTCGATGGTGGAATGCAAAATCGGTCGTTGCGGCCATCAAGCAGGCCCACGCGCTGCTCGCAGGCCGAGTCCGAGGCAACGAGTGCACGTGCCTGGACTTCGCAGAGGTGGTGTTGCAGCCGGGCGACGGCTATCTCTATCTAGATCCGCCGTACTACGACCAAGGACGTGACCTCTACCGACCGGTGTTCACGCTGGCAGACCACGCTCGATTGGCCAGCACGCTGAAGGAGCGCCCCGCCAACTGGCTGCTGTCGTATGACGACTGCCCGGAAGTCCGAAAACTGTATGACTGGGCTGACGTTTGGTCCGTGAAGACGAAGTACACGGGCGTCGACCGGATTGGCAGAGAAGTGATCATCGAGCCGAAGCTAGGTTGATGATGGAACCTTCGTTCCGTGTCCGTCGCATCCATCCCTACCGGTAGTAGTATCTCCGCTACGACGTGACGTCTTCCAGGTCAACGCCTCTCCCGGATCTGGGAGAACTCAGAATGACTCGTGGGTAGGTGTCCACGCTTCTTCGGCATGTAGGTCATACCCGCTCTACAGGCCGTCTAGAGCCATCAACATAACAGATAATCGCGGGGCAGTCCTCCAGTTCGAGAGTCGCAATAGCGTATGTACCCCACGAGACGACGGGGCTGCAAAGGAGGTTGATATGGTGAAATTGGTTATCGAGGTGAGGGTTGTCCTTCCCCGCGGTACCCTGCCGGGACGCCCCGACGGTAGTTCTCAAGCTAGGCTCGTTCGCGTGTAGGACCGGGCAATGAAGCCCACAACTGTAAGGGAGAAGGCAATGCCTACAGAAACGACTACGGACATTCAGGAAAAGATCGCGACCGAATTGTTCAACTACCTGTTCCTGAAGAATGGTCCTAGGGACGCCCTCACGTACCTCCGAGAGGGGAACCTTTGTGACCACAGGCACGTTGCCATGGTCTGTGACCTCGTAAACGGGCACTTGTTCACGTACGGCATCGGCTCGATGGGGGAACAGCTGGCAATGCTCGTCGAAGATGCAATGGAAGTTGCCGAGGAGTACGACGAGGAGACGCCAGCCGAGAAGTGGAACCTTGCCAACGAGGAAGTCGTCCACTTCGCCCAGTTGCTTAGGACGGACCCGGAAGCTGCCCGTGCGGTCGATACCCTCGTGATGTGGTTCTGGGCGGGCGAACCCTGGACCAACAAGTGGGTTTTCACGGGAGAGACCAGGGGGCCATCAGGCCCCTCGGTTACGATTGATCTTCGCGGCTGACTACTCGGGCTTACGGAACAGCATCCCGACCATCTTCTGGTCGTCGGGGACCGAGGTGGCGTGCGCCAGTTCTTCGTGTTCCCCTACCAGCTGGAATCCAGCCTCGGCAGCGACACGCTTCCGTTCGTCTCCCGAGCGAGACCAGATGGTCAAGCCCTGGTAGACGTTGCTCGTTGCCTTGTCGCCGACTTCCGACACGTCGAGGAAGTACCCGCCCGGGGCGAGCAGGTCGTACAGGTCCGCGTGCAACGTCTCAAAGACATCTGGCGGCATCAGCGTCGTCGTTTCCAGTGCGAAGGCGGCATTGAACCGCGTGTTCCCCCCTCCGGAGCGGAATCCTTCGGCGAAACTCGGGGTCCACATCTCGGCGTGGGTTCTGAAGTCGACCGCCCCGAATGCCGAGGTAATCGCATGTACGGCAATCTGGCTGTAGTACCCGTAAAGGGCAGGGTCGACGAGGTGCATCTCTACGTTCCGAGGGTCCATCCCCTTGATTGCAGCGAGGAACAGACCATACAGCAGGTCACCCGTGTATCGGGTATGGAAGCCCGATCCGATCTCCAAGAAGACCGGACGCCTCTCTTGCAGCGGCGCCAGACCCTTCAGCAGTTCGTAGACGCAGGCCCGGACAGAGAAGTCGTGCTTGTCGTAGAGATACATGGGAACCTCCGTGCTTGACGCGGATTCCACACCTCCATTCCAGCGAAGGCAAGCGGCTTCAACGGGAGATCCATCTGGCGTGCCGACCACGCCCAGATGGTGTACCCGACCCGAGGGACAACGCCGAGAGCAGCCAAGCCCTGCATCCAGTAGTTGATGGGGCTTGACTGAACACCAGGCACTCGACGTCGTTCACGTCGACGCTCCCCTGCAGATCGTTGTTTCATCCGGTCCAAAATTCCTGTATTCCCCTGTATGGCAACTGACCCTCACCAGCACGTCGATCCACATCGTCCCCATCTCACACTGGACGACCGCCTCGATCTGGCACTGGTCCGCAGCCGGCGAGTACGAGCGGCTCGTGTAGCGTTCCATCAAGCCCTGGCCTCGGTCCGAGAACACGCTGATCAGCACGACCTCGTTCAACTGGTGAACGAGCTGGAAGAGGCTGCGAACGCCTTGGCGGGCCGTTGTGCCGAGCTGGGTGTTCGTGTCGGCCAGGCTCATCTACGCCGAAGTGAACAAGCCAGGAGGTGACAACGTGACGTCGACGACAATTACCAGCTACGACGTGTTGGGGGTTCGGGGCCGACGGGTACGAGTCGGGGTTACTGTAGAATCGGGGCCCGCTGCGATGGTGTTCCACGGCGCCGACCTCACGGCCCCGGCAATCCGAGAAGCCAAGGTTCGTGTGAAGTCGGCACTGGTGAACTCCGGCTTCAAGTACCCGTCAGGTACGGTCAACGTGTGCCTGGACACCGAGGACGGCTACCCCTGCAGATCGGTCCCGGACCTGCCCATGGCGATCGGCATCCTGTTCGTCACGGGGCAACTGGCGTTGCAAGAGGGCGTTGCTGTCGTGGGGCATCTCGGGCTGGACGGTGCACTACTTCCGACCGACGGGGTCGTCTCCAAGGCTCTCCAGGCCCATGCCGATGGCGTTCGTACCCTGTACCTGCCCTCGGCGTGCGCGGTGGAAGCGTCCCTCGTGCCCGGTCTCGAAGTCGTCCCCGTCCACGACCTGGCCGAGCTGGTCGCGATCGTGTCGGGCAGGATCCCCAAGCCGGTCGTGCCCACCCATTCTGACCAGCCCGCCAGTTCCAACCCTCCGGTCGACCTCGCGGAGATCCGGGGGCAGGAGCACGCCAAGCGGGCTCTGGAGATCGCAGCAGCTGGTGGTCACTCGATCCTGCTCGTCGGTCCGGCCGGGGCGGGCAAGACCATGCTGGCCCGCAGGTTGGCAACGTTGCTCCCGCCGATGACCGAACTGGAAGCCCTGGAAGTCGCCACTATCCATTCCGGGGCTGGCATGTACGGTCAGCATGCCGGACTGCCGACCTTGAGACCGTTCCGGGCCCCTCACCACACGGTCTCCGACATCGCCATGACGGGCGGCGGCCAACTCCCCCGCCCCGGGGAGACGGCACTGGCCCATCACGGCGTGCTCTACCTCGACGACCTGCCCGAGTTCCGTCGGGACGTGCTCGACCTCGTTGCCCACATCCACGTGGCCAGAGAGTCGGTGGTCCGGACGCAGCGGTTTGGGGTCGTGACCTTCCCGGCCGACTTCCAACTGGTGGGCTCAATGATGCCGTGCCTCTGCGGGCACCTGGGCGACCCACGGCGTGCTTGCACGTGCACCACGAGCCAAATCGAGAAGTACAGAGCCCGGGTGATCCCGTTCATCGAGAGCATGTTCGACCTGGTCGTCGAGGTGTCCCAGGTCGCAGTCGAGACGCTGCGGGGCTCGACGACGGGAGAGACCAGCTCCGCCGTGCAGGCCCGGGTGATGGCGGCCAGGTCGAGGCATGTTGGACGACTTCCGAACGCTCAGATCGAAGCCAAGGATCTCCCCACCATAGCTCCCCTGGCGGCGTCCGAGACGGCCTTCATCGAGAAGGTGGTCGACCGCCTGGGCCTGTCGGCCGAGCAGTACCACCGCATCGTGCGAGTGGCCCGCACCGTGGCTGACCTCGACGGTTCGGTCCACGTCAGGGTCGAGCACGTCGCGGAAGCGGTTCAGTACGGGGGGCGGGTTCCTTGGTAGTCCCTACGACTTGGAGAGGTCCCGGGCAAGGCGAAGAAGGATGTCCTTCTGGCTCTGGGGGAGCTTCACGAACAACCGGATGAGTTCGGCTTCCTCGGGGCCATTCTCGGCTGCCGGGACGGGGCGGGCAACGTCGAGAAGATCCCCCAGGCCAACTCCGAGGGCCGTGGCGACCGCCGCCAGGGTGGACACCGACAGCGCCCGGTCGGCAGTCTCGAGGCGAGATAAACTCACAGCCTCGAGACCTATTGCCTCGCCAAGCTGCTCCTGCGTCCAGCCACGATCCCGACGGGCCTGGCCGACCCGTTGCCCGATCTGGCGAAGAAGGTCGTGGTCTCGTTGCCTTGGCATCGTGGGGGCTCCTTATAGCGAAGTCTCGCCAACGCCTCAGCGGGGACCATGAACGGCAAGGTCAAGAATGCGACTTGACTACACCAACGCTCCGGCCGACCATGGCGTCGCCACTATCAGCCGAGGGACTCGAGATGCTGAACCGCCGGTGCGGGTTCCCACCGCCGAAGGCACCGCTCGTAGTGCTAACTTTGGCGCTGCTGTTCGTAGTGGCTGAATGCTCCGAGCAGCCGGGGAAGAAGCCGGACGAAGCGGTACGACCTATCGTGGCTGCGGGAACCGTAGGCCCAGGACTGACGCAGACTTCCACGCAGATCTGGATCAAGACCACGCCCGGCGAGGTCACCGTAGTCATGGACGGCATCGAACTCGGCAGAACGTTCACCGACGGCACCTTCAAGCCCTTCGCCCTGCCCCACGGTCAACACGTCTTCGCTTTTTCGCGTGAGGGCTACATAACGGACGAGCAGAAGGTTGACGTCAGTGGCGCCAACTTTGAAATCGCACCGAACCTGAGCGTACTCGACCGCAAGGCCGAGAGGGCCGCTGTCGACGTCGCCGTTGGGAACACCGCTACCCCGGCTGCCTCGCTGGTCGCTGCGGAGCCTGCCAAGACTCCCGAACCCCCACCTGTAGTTGACGGCGGTAGGCCAGCGTACATGCCTTGTCGTGTCGTGCTGTATGGAGCAGACGGTGCTTTAGAGACCTGGTGGAGCCTGAGATACGAGGGAGGAAAACTAGTAGCCTCTCGGGACGAGAACGGCGTACTGCGCCGCCTCAAGGCCCGGGACACCCCTCCTGAGGAAATAGACGCCGATATGGCAGAAAAGCCCTGGAGGCTGCACTACAAGTACGATGAGGCCGAGCGGCTTATAGAGTTCATCGATGACGGTAAGGACTCCTACAAGGGAGATATAACCACGTTCAGTTATGCCAAATCCGGCAAACTGTCAGGCTTGTCAGATCGTTATGGGAAGCACAACGTCACGACGACGGACAAAGGCGTGACGCCAGGGCTGCCAGCGTCGAACCGGTTCAAGATGGGACCGATGGCAGTAGCCATAAGGTACGAGTACGGAGGCATCGCCCACCCGATGCTCGGGAAGCCCGTCGTGTGGGGGCGGGACCTGGTATTCGGAGAGAGCGCATCCTTTGCCACGTTCCCAAACGCGTCCGAGAAACAAGTCGCAAGCATCGAATACGACGGACCGGAACGTGGGATCTCATCGATGTCGACGTACGGCGGCGGCAAGTACAAGTTCGACTACGACTGCCGACAGCCGATGAAGCTGGAGTGACCTGACGGTCGAGGAGGCTTCGCCGTCGACGCCTATGCTAAGCGGGGTGCTGCGAGAATCCACTTTCATGAGAGGTACAAATGAAGTCGTTCGTAGCCCTGTTCGTGGTATGCGCCGTGGCGTGCACAAAGGAAGATCCGGTCGCTGTGGTACCGACGGCTGCATCGGCCCCTCCGGCGGCAACCGTTGAGCCCCCGCCGGCCCCGCCGGCACCCCCGGCGCCACCACCTCCACCGCCAGAGGAGACATTTGGCGAGAAGCTAATGAAAAAGACATCTCTTGCCGAAGCGGTTAGCTTTCTATCGTCAAAGATGGACGACACCGTTGATAAACATTCAGAAGGCGGCGTACTTCTTGCCGCCTGGTCAGCCAAACACATGGAATGGGCAGACGTTGGCGTCGCAGTGGACGAGACATCGTATGCAAAAGTACAAAAAGACTCAGAAGAAGAGCGTGGCAAGCGTATGTGCGTCACTGGACAAATCGTGCAGATATCGATTGAGCGAACTTCTATTGGCAAGTTAAATAAAGGACTGTTGCTGTCTAGGTCTGATAAATTATATAGCTTCGTCGGAATAAAGGGCAGCGGGGAGTTGGTCCAGATGTCACGCGCACGATTCTGCGGCGTAGTAATTGGCAATTACATGTACCACAACAGTAGGGGCGGCGTGGGGCACGCGGTTGAACTGGTTGGTATGTTCGACCTCCCCGAAAACAAGGACTAAACGACCACGCCCCCCCGCCGCTCCCGAAGGCCGAATCTCCCCGTCGGTACAGTAGCAAGCGGACCCACGTAGCCTTGGAAGCCGCTCATGCTCGACCGACTAGCCCCCGCCCCGACCATCTCGTCGCCGACCACCCCGAAACCGTCACCTGACCAGCGAGCACTTGGCGTAGTCGAGACGAGGGGCCACGTCGTGGAGCTTATCCTGGACCTGGCCGGCTACACCGCGGACAGGGACTTGGCGGGACTCCGCCTTCTCGAACCCGCCTGCGGGCGGGGCGCTTTCCTGGGACCTGTGCTCGACCGGTTGCTGGCCTCGATGTCGACCCACGGCAGGACCGTGGCGGAGCTGGAGCCGTGCATCCGCACGTACGACATCGTCCCCGAACACGTCGAGGCGACCCCGGGGTCTTGTGCGGCACGGGATCGCCGTTGGTTCGCCAGTTGACGCATCCTCTCCCACAGTTCAGAATCTCCCCAACCAGGAGTCCTTGAACCGCTAGGATGACCGACCCGACCCACAAGGGCATCTGCCCCAACTGCGACTTCGAGGGCGAAGTCGGCAGCCCCTGTACCGAGCGGGCCTGCAACCTCCGGGGCTACCACTTCATCCCCCGGGAGTACGCCACCTGGACCAAGACCAAGCGCCCCGACGCCACGGTTGGGAAGCTGATCGGCAGGTACTTGGCGGTCAAGGTGCTCGGGTCGGGCGGGTTTGGCACCGTCCACCTCGCCCTCCAGCACGCCATGCTCTCCAAGAAGGCAGCGGTCAAGGTTCTCCACCCCCAGGAAGACCCCGCCGTCCTGGCGATGCTCTTGAAGAAGTTCAAGGCCGAGGCGGAAGCCCTGGCCGTCGTGAGCCACCCCAACGTCGTCCAGCTTCTGGAGTACGGCACCCAGGACGACTCCCCCTACATGGTCATGGAGTTCGTCGAGGGGGCCAGGACCCTCAAGGACGAGATCCAGAAGCGTGTCCTCCGCGGAGAGGGGTTCACCGTCGCTGAGGTGCAGTCCCTGCTGGAGCAAACCGTCAACGGGCTCGAAGCTGCCCACTCCAAGGGCATCATCCACCGCGATATCAAACCCGAGAACCTGATGCTCCAGACGGTGGCCGGGAACCCCCTCCTGGTACGCATCGTGGACTTCGGGCTGGCCAAGTTCACCGAGGCTGGAACTCGTACCTCGAAGGCTATGGGCACGCCCACATACATGGCCCCTGAGCAGTTGCACCAGGCGGGGCTGGGGCCGTGGACCGACCTCTACGCAGTGGGGGTGGTGGCGTTCGAGTTGCTGACGGGTCGGCTGCCTTTCCCTGGACGAACCTCACAGGAAGTGGTCGTCAAAAAGATCGACCCGGCCTACGACCCTCTCTCGCAAGTCAGTGACCTGCACCTGCAGGACGGCGCGGTATCTTTCCTTCGTCGAGCGTTGGCACGGGATGCCGAAAATCGTTATCGGACTACCGAGCAATTTAGAATGGGGCTGATAGAAGCATGCAAGACGCTCGACGCCACTGATCGCAAATGCCTCTCCAGTGACCTCACCGCACTACTCGACCAAGAAGCACTTCAAGAGTTTGGCCGGGAGAAAAATAGACTGGAACCAGAGGTGTCGAGTCTTGGCCAGGTAACGGACGAAGAGAAGCGCCTACTTGAAGGGGGCCCCCGGCGTTTCCGCTTGTCTAAATTCGTGATTATCGGCGTTATCGTCATCATATGTACTGGCTTGTTGACGCTTGTGGTAATGTTAGGTTTTGCGAAGCCGAGCGAGCTGAAGTCAGCCGTCGTCCCGGGAACTTCGCTGCTGCCGTCCCAACCAAACGCCGACTACGCACAGTTCGTAGCAGAATTGAGCGGATATGTTTCGCGTAGCGAATTCACGACGATCCTCGACAAGTTCCCCATGCTCGAAAAACGCGCAGGCGAAGTCACTGCGCCCTCCGGCAATCTTGGCGCCCTGGAGTCCTTAGTCCAATGGCAGGCCTATGCCTGCTTTATGCTAAAACGCGAAACTTGTTTGACCAAAGCCTACGAACGATACAAGCAGATGTGGCCTAGCGGCATCTTCTTGTCGTCAATCGAGAACTACGTCACCTCGATGGGAGATCAAAAACAGGCACGGATTGACAGCGAAGACGAACTTAACGAAAAACTAGTAGAGATCGATATTGCCGAAAAAGCAGGCACATACGACGCGGCAAAAGCCGCCGAGATGCGCGCAACTGCGCATTGGGCGCTTCAGGACTACCAAGTAGCTGCCAAACTTTTAGGAGTAATCCTGCAAGATCTCTATGGACAAAAGGCGCCTGACGTTGAGACGATCATGCGGACGACCACGATATACGTCCAGTCTTTACAGGAGATTGGCGGTTTCGAGCAAGCCCGCGCGGCTCTCACCAAGGCCGAAGCCCTCGACGCAAGGGCCTTTCGAAAAAGCGGCCTCTACCAATTCGCTCGCGTATTGCCAAAGTAAAACACATCTCCGAACACCGCTGTCAAATACTAGTCAGTTCTGTCTGCACGTACGGGCAGGCCTCGGGTTCCCTGGAACCGTGTCGAGCGAGCAAGAGTTGCGGCTGTAGCTTCTACGAGCCGCCCTGCTGACGTACTGGTAGTCCCTCCCGAAACCAAGGCTCCAATACTCGCCAAGGAAGACCCGCCTAGCCCCGACGCCTGATCTGTAGCAGTGCCGGGGCACGGTTCACGGTTCGTAGTCGCGTCCTGACCGCACAGAAGGAGACTGATTCGGTACCTACGTGCGTGATGACGGCGGCGGAGGCGTCTGCTACGATTCCGCCGTATTGCTCATAGGATGGTAGCCAGGTGGCCGACGACGACACCAAGATCCCGATGGCCCCCAACGTCGAGCCGCCGGGCTACACGCCGCCGATGAGCGCGAAGGAATTGCTGGAAAGGTACGCCATCTGCGGGACCTGTGTTTCCGCCCCCGCCTTCCGAGGAGCCGAATGGAAGTAGACGACCGCTGGACTTTCGAAGAGGCCGTTGACGCGGCTTGGCGCCGGTACGTTGGTGGCGGCATCACGAGTAGAGGATACCGCAACAACTTCCTGAAGAGCTGGGGCAGCGTTGTAGGCCTAACGCGAGCTACGACCGAGATTGACCGCGTCCTCAGTCTGCACGGGGGAGTCGCGAAGGCCGCCGACGCCCTGGGCGTCTCTGAGTACAGCCTGGAATCCCTTCGCGGGTTCTTCCGACGGCTGCCCGACCGCACCGTCGCGGACGGCCTCACCCTCTACTTCAACACCCGTCTGACGACGTTCGACCGTTTCCTTGTCGAGGGCGCCGTCTTCGGAGTCCTCGGAAAGGACACGGACTGCCATCTGGCCGAGTACCAGGAGCGAGGCGACACTGCAATTGTCCGACTGGAAGGCTCTCGAAGGGAAGACCTGGAAGCCGTAGCTGATGCACTGTGGGAGCGTGTGTGGGAACAGCAGGACAAGGCCCAGAAGACTGCTATCGTTCGTGTGACTGAGGCCTACTCCCTCCAGCTCGCACCCGGGTTCACTGAACTTCGAGATCGACTCGACCGCATTGAACTCCGGCTCCCCTCGGACGACGTGCTCGAGATGCAAACCGACCAAGCCGAGGCGCACCTGAAGAAGAAGGACTTGAAGGTGGTCAGGAGTTGGACGCAGAAAGCCCTGATCGCGGTCGGCAAGAAGGTCGTCGGGAAGGTCGGAGACGAGATCGTGGACGTTGGAGCGGACGCCGTGAAAGGGCTGCTGTCGGACGGGGCGACGAGGAGAGGTAAGCCAAGTGCAATCAGCTAAAAACCCGGTCGAATCAAGCGGCGTCGCTCGGGACCAACTCTCCTTCACGTACGGCCAGTACGTCACCGTATACGGCAGAGGCGGCTTGTACGTGAAGCCAGCTTCGTCAGAATGCCACGTTATTATTACGGATGACGGTACTGAGAAGCACGCCGTTGAGACCATCAAGCCGGGAGCCGAGCAAGAGCCGTCGGTCGAATTGCTGCTGCGTTTCCACGAAGGGCGGCATACCTCAACTGAGGAGTTTTCCTGCTACCACGAGGCTGCGAAGAAGCATCTGGACGAGTCGCACGATGGGAAACCCATCGGCTGGTACGTTGACCGACAAGGTTCCTACAAGTGGTTGTACGAGAAGGGAGATCCGTCAGGCAGTGGCGTGCGCTCGTCCTCCTTATCAAGCGAGACCCAGGGCTCGTGTCCCAATGGCGCCGACGATGACGAAGAGCCCGGACCCGAGGCCGAGATGGAGCCCGTTTTAGTCAGTTACTTCCGGGCATGGGCCATTGCTTTGCTGAAGGGCGTACCTGTTCCCGACGGCTACCCGGACTACGTCGAGCCAATTTCTGATGAGACGGCACAGGAATTTGCGGCGAGACTTGCCGTCGCAACAGAAGCAGATTCGGCCTTCGAAGCAGCGGTCGAGTCCGTGGGATCATGGGAGTGGGACTGGTGGGTAATGTACACCGGCCCATCCAGCGCTCTTACTGGTGCGCTCGGAAGAGACCTTGCGGCGTACATTGCAGCCAAGCCAGCAGAGCCGTTGGTTCCGCAATCAGCTGCAGTTGAGCCGACGGGCCGCCATCGCAACGAGTTCGCGACGATGCATGACGTCGACATGACACCAAGCGACGTAGAGGCGGAGCTTCGCCATCTTCGTGCGACTGCCTCTGTAATGGCTACCGTCAATGGCGGAGACGGCATTTCGTGGAAGGAATGGCCGTACACAGGATTGGTCGGCTCCGATGACGAGGATCCGACCGTGACGCCTGAAGAAGCGATCGTGATCTTGGACCGTCGTCTCGTCATCGACGCGAGTGTTTGGGCTAGCGCGAAGCGTACGGCCCACTCGATGGATGAGGCCGACAACTCGTGGATTTCCTGTCGTTGGCGACCCGCCGAATTGCGGAGAGATACGCTGGACGACTTCGTCAGGAGGACGACCGAAAAAGAAACGAATTTAGTTCCATGGGATAATTTGCGTATTTTTGTCATGCGTGCGCTGGGTGGACTGGAAGCCTTCGAGGCTCACGTTCGCCAGACCATTATTACCGCTCTTGAGTCTCTGAAAGACCCGGAGGCTGCGCGGCGCGATCTTACCGAACTGGTACGTGCGTTCCTCTCGGGCAACCGGGTGCTCCGGGCTTTCGAGCGCGGAGCGGTCCTAAACCGAGCCGATGGAATGGGGCTCTCTACCGAAGACGCCGAGAGGATCATTGATGCGATCTGTCTTCAGTACGGCGCCGTTTCCGAACAGGGTTCAGGCGTGTTGGGCGAATCAGGCGCAGAACTCGGCCCGACGGTCGAGTTGTTCGTCGAGGCACGGGACAAGTTGGTCTTCGCGATGGAACTGATTGGGTCGCCGCTCGTGAGCGACGTGCGGATAATCAACAAGGGCACCGAATCGCTTCGTGGAGCGGCATTCGCGATTAGGCTAGAACCCGAGCTTTCTCCCGAGGCGTTGTTTCCCATCCCCGAAGTTCCAGTTGGAGGCGAGGTTCGTCTAGGTGCGCTGGATCTTCATCTATCACCGGGGCGCATCAGGCAGGTGCTGGAGACCGAAGTGGCCACGCTAGCTTGCACCATCCGCGTTGGCGCCAGCACGGTAGCCAGGAGGGCAGTTTCTGTTCGTGTGATGGCATATAACGAATGGCCGGGTCTAGATGGACCGAATGGGCTCCTGGCTTCTTTTGTACTGCCGAACCACCCGGCCATCGGGACGTTCTTGAAGCATGTGAGCGCGCGACTGAGTAACAGCACGAACGACGGCGCACTAGCGGGGTACCAGACTCGCTCAAGGGACCGTGTCATCGCAATGGTGGCTGCGCTTTACGAGGAGCTTCAGGAATGGGGGATCACGTATATTTCGGTGCCAGCTAGTTTCGAGCGGCACGGACAGAAGATCCGTCTGCCTGGTGCCGTATTGGTGGAACGGATGGGGTGCTGTCTAGACCTGACGGTCTTCTATGCCGCGTGCATGGAGCAGATGGGGCTTAATCCTTTTGTAACCCTCGTTGAAGGCCATGCTTTCCCAGGTGTTTGGCTGATCGATGAGTGCCTTCCGGAGGGTATCATCGAGGACGCCGTGCGACTACGCGCGCAGGTTCAATTGGGAAACCTGATCTTCTTTGACGCCACTGTTGGGACACATTCGGCGCGTTATTCTATCTTTTCTGCGATAGAGCACGCCAATCGTCTATTATTGAACGATACTGCTTTTCATTGGGCGCTAGATATCCGAGTCCTACGTGATCACTTCCGTCCGTTGCCCGTGAGGGACTCGACTCGTTGAGGCCGCAAGTCTCTACACATGGTACCTAGGCAACTTCAGGTCTATCGCTCGGGCATCCCCCATCTGCCCAGCGACAATTACACCTTGATGGACCCGTTCTACCCCTGTTCCACAGCAATAGGCCAACAAGGGCCTGATCGCCGACACCTGATCTGAGCAACTACGCGCACAACGACGTCGCGCGTTCGCGTCGACGGCCGAA
>Ga0172370_10005371_pt1 | contig 16566 bp, 10 predicted proteins | sample LakKiv5m_FD_114538 | JGI IMG/M metagenome (GOLD analysis project Ga0172370, IMG submission 114538) | Freshwater microbial communities from Kabuno Bay, South-Kivu, Congo - kab_022012_11.5m | ecosystem: Environmental > Aquatic > Freshwater > Lake | place: Democratic Republic of the Congo...
AGAAGATAAAGAATCTATACTTAAATTAAAATACTTAGGAGATTCATTACTTGGAAGCACATACAATATAACTGTTGTTCCAATGGATGGTAAAATAATAATTGGTAGTCAAACCCAAGAATATAAGGACATACAGCACACAAAGAAAGTAATTGGGTTTGTTTTACTAGCATTAATCTTTGTTGTTCTTTTATTTATATTCCTTATGGTTATTAAGATTATTAAACAAAGAGATCCAGACTTAAAAGAAAAACCAAAAGATGTATTTAGTGTTATTGGATATGCAACTAAAAAAGATGATCAAAAAAATAAAAGCAATACTTCTGCAGAAGAAAATATATCCTCAATTGGAAAAAAAGATTAATTATTTAATAATATTTTTTTTGTTCGTACTTTTATGCATTTAAATTTGTGGGATAGTTTATGATTTCAACAAAAAAAGCACAAGTTTCAATTGAAATATTAATATTAATTGGAATAATTATTATTGCAAGTATTTTATTTGGAATAATGTATTTATCAAATATAAATAAAAATACAAAAGATGCAACCTCTATTTCTGATGATACAAATAATTCAATTAACAAGTGGACTGGAAAGAACACAAATCAAGATTATTCATCTCCTATATGTAATAATAATATTGTCGAACATCCTGAAGAATGTGATGGACTAGATTTAGGCGTCTATACAAATAAAACTTGTGCATATTTTGAGCTTGGAGCAGGTAATTTATATTGTAATAATTGTAAGATTTCAACTGCTGATTGTTCAGGGGCATTAACAGGTACATGTGGAGATGGAATTAAAAATCAAGCAATAGAAGAATGTGATGATCTTGATTTTGGAAGCCTATCTTGTGTTTTTTTTGGATTTAGTTCAGGATCCCTTAGTTGTATTAATTGTAAAATAGATACTAGTTTTTGTTTAAACTAATTTATTTTTTAAACTCGCTTTTAATTAATTTAATTTCTTCAGCAAGTAAATCTAATCTATTTATTGGAATTAGCCCTTCAATAACTATGTTTGCTTTTTTTTTATACAGCGAAGGCACTTTTTGGTTTGATCTCGTAATTAATTTATGATGTGTATTATAATTATATTTACTATATATTGGGTTATAAATTGTAGATATATGAAATTCTTTAACTCTTTTTTTAATGTAATTGTATTGTTTTTTTATGGATGATATTGTGTTATAGTTTTCTTTTGAATGATTAATATCAAAACAAAAGTCATGACTAAATTTTAATAAGTCTTTAGTATTTTTAAATATTCTTTTACGTTTATCTGAATTTTCAATTAAAAAAGGTATGCTCATTGGTGGTTTTTTTAATTTATTATACTCCGTTGCATGAATAATGAAATAATGTACATTAAGCGTTTTCTTAATTAGTTTTAATTTAGTATAAAACTCTTTTGATTCTTTAAATAGGGGTAAGTGAATTGTAACAAATAGTTTGTTTATTTTGTGTCTAAATCTTAGTATATCATTATTTAATATTTCTTTTTCTGTTGTATGTATTTCTATACCATCAATATTTAGTTTTTTAATAATTTTTAAATATTCAAGTTCATTATTGATATTGAACTTTTTTTTCCAATAATAGAAATCACTTAATGCAATACTAATAATCATAATTAATCCACAAATACATTAGCTGTTTTTCCTCCATCCCATGTAAGTCTTGGTCTAACTTTTATTAACATCATCTTCTCTGAATTGTCATCAAGAAGAATAGCATAACCTTGGGACTTTGGCATTTGAGCATAGAATTTATCAATTGGTAAATTTAAATAACTTGGTCTTATTGATGATACTGCATTAATATCTTCTTGAGCAGTCATTCTCATTGATAGAAAGATATCACATTGAGATATTGCTTCTGAATGAAGCTTATTTGGTCTTTGAGTAGCTAGAAGTAAAGATAGACCTGGTTGCCTTCCAACCCTTATCCATTGTAGTAATACATCAAGAGCCATGCTTGGCCTATCTTGTGGCATAAACATGTGCGCTTCATCAATCATCATCCAGATTATTGGCATTTCACTTTCTTTTCTCTTTCCGTTTAATAGATTCATTTCTTCTTCTTTTCTGTATAACATTCTTTCTTCATATAATCTTTTACCCAGAAGTCCAACAATTAATTCAGAAACAGCCTCCATTCCTATTGTTTGCTTATAGGTTGACACATCAATAACAGTTATTGTTCCTGGTTTTGCGAAATCTTTTGTTGTTGTTCCTGTTTTTGAAAAAAGTCCCCATCCATTTGCAACTTTCATTCTATTAATTAATGAATTTTTTACATCTTGGTTTGTTTCTTGGTCTTTTAACGCAACTTTAATAATGTCCTCTACATCATATAATGTTCCTACTTTTTCTCTTATTAGATCTAATGTTCTGGATAATAATGCTGTTTCAGGGTCTTTCCAAGTTAATCTGAAAATACCAAGCCAATCTTCTAAATCCATTTGTGATGTTCTAATTGAAAAAGGAACATCAAAAGGTATATTTTTAGATTTATAAAAATCTTGCTTTCCAAAAGGAATCATGTTTCTTATATCTACTCCTTCTGCTTTTAGATCCCATTTTTCTAGACTTTTTTCATCTTCTTTATTTGCAAACTTCATTGTCCAGAATATACCTACTGTGTCAATAATAATAGCAGATAACCTTTCTTTAACATCATATGGTTGTTTACAGAATTCCTCAATAATTACAGACATCGAATAACTATTATGAACAATAATTCCATTTGCTATAAAATTATGTGTATCTGGAACAGATATATCATAAACTTCAAAAAATCCATTCATTTCTTCAATTGATTTAATTTCATCCCAGAATATATCTGAAGTTGCAATTTTTTCAAGTTCTTTATTTTTATCTGCTTTTGCAATTTCTAGTAATTTTTCTCTAGATGGAGAATAATTTATTGATGATCTTAATGATTTTGGATTTTTGTATTTTAGTTTTTTTCCTATGCTTGCCCAATTTTGTGGTCTATATATGTCCCAGATTTCTTTAGGGATTGTGTCAATATTATGGTTATGTTTTTTTTCTGGCATATTAAGAAAAGATATGATTTTTTTTTCTTTTTCTCCAAAAAAACCAATTTCTGTAACAAATTTAGTTATGTGTTCTTCTAAAATTTCAAGTTCGTAATTAATGAATTTGTTTCTTTTTTTAGTTCTTATCTTGCTTATTAAGCCAAATCTTAATAATAAACTTTGAATTTGAAGTATCATATCTTTGGATGCAGACCCATATGATATTCTATATCTATTTCTATCTTTATAGATGGTTCCATCACAGGAAAATAATCTATTTAAGAATAAAGCTATATCTTTGTTATTAAGTTTAAATATTATGTCCGGAATAAATTTATTTTTAGATAGAAGGCCATACAGTTTTAGTTTTGAGATATATTTGTGTAATGTTGACATTTTATCGAATTTTATTCCTTTCTCAAATTTTCCATTTTTTCTTTTGTCAAGTATTATTTTTCTTTTTTTATTTATTGGATTTATTATCCTATAATTATATTTTCCATGGTTTTTAATTAGAAGGGTACTATCGAATTGATGTACTGCCTCTTTAAAATCATTAACTATCTTTTCATCTGCATTACAGAATAAAATAAAATTATTAGATAAATGTCCTTCTGCAAGAAGATATGCTATTAATTTTATTTTTGAAAGAGATAATTTTTCTTCTGGTATCCAATTTATTTTTCTTGCAGTTCCTATTCTAGACTTAATTTTCAAATTTTTTGCCTCAATCCATCCTTTAATTGTAAGGAGAGGGTGTTCAGGAGTAAGTGTAATTTCTTTACCTGTTCGCAAGGTTATTTTTAAAAGTTTATTTACTTTTCGTTTGAAAAATTCATCCTTTTTAGTTGTATTAATTTTTAAATTATTATTTATTGTATTAATTTTATTTTTGTCTTTTTCAAGATGTTTTATTTTTGTTTCTTGGCCATTAGATAAAGTAATTAGTGTGTCACCCGTAACACACTTACCCCCCCCGCGTTTTCCACAAACAATTACAACATGTGATTTAGATAAATCCATTTGTACTTTCTTTCCTAAAACTGGTTCATCTCCTGCAGAAACTACAACTTTACCAATATACCCTGTTCCCTTTTCTCCATACTTATCAATATGTGATTGTGTTCTTCCAATGATTACATTTTCTTCTTTAAAATCAATTCCCATTTTTATTTTCACATCTTCTCTTTTATTGTATTAAATATGTCTATTCCTACTTTGTATGTTACATAACCAGATAAAATAATTAAAACAACATATAACAATAGAATCAAAATAAATGTAATTGCTTTAAAATTAATCAAAAATATAAATAATATTTTTAATAGTTTTAGTTGGAATAAGGTTCCAGCAAGTAAAGATATAATACCAATAAACAATATTTTTATGTCTTCTTTTGAAAAAATATAAAATTCTAGTTTTTTAAATATATTTTTTGTTCTTAAAAAATAATTTGCAATAGTCTTAATTATATACGCAAATACTTTTAGACCAATTGTTGAAAAAATAATAAAGCTTGTAAAATAAAATAATTGAGGAATTAATTGGACTAATAACTTAATTTGACCAAGAAATGAAGATGTTAATAGTATCATGTGTGAGAAGCCATATGTTATAGATGTGATAATATATGTAAATGGAAGTATTGCTTGATTAAAGCTTGTGCTTGACATTTCAAGAAAAGTATTTTTAAAATAAACTTGACTTGTTAAGTGAAGTGAATTAATAAAACTAGGCGGAAGAGGGTATGTTGTTCCAAGTAAGATATATACTAATGCAATAGTCAATCCAATAAAATATGCAATTCCAAAAGTGGATGCTACAAACTTATAATAGTTATCTATTTTAATCATATATTATAAATATTTAAAATAAGCATTTAAAAATAGAACTATTTTTAAAAAAAGATAGAAAGAGAGGATTTTATTCTCCTCCACCTACTTCAATTTTTTTCATTCTTTTTGGAATAACAAAATAATGCTTTGCTTTACAAACTGCACATTCTGCAGTGAAAACTGGTTTTTTATTTTGTTTCTTAACACCTTTAATGTGTTTTGCCATTCCACCATAACCTTTTTTATGTTTCTCTACATTCTTTCTAGTTCCTTTTGATAAAGTTCTTGCTTTTCTTGCTTTGTATGCTTTAAGCTTGTGTTCTGTGTGCTTTTTACATTTTGGGCAATATGTTTTTATTTGCTTTGGTAGTTCCATAAAATATCACTTTTTTAATTGTATTTTCGTTCTAAAAGTAGTTCACTCTTTAATATAATATATAAATACAATTATTTAAAAAGGGTAGTTATTTTCTAAATTTAATTATTTTTTCAATGCATTTTTCATTAGGTTTTAGAGTTGCTCTTTCTATTAGACCTTGATTATCTCATTTTTTTATTATATTTGGTAGTTAATAATTTCTCAAAAAAGTTTGCCTAAGTTGAAGCATATATTTTCTTTTTATTATCTGTATAATTTTATAATTTTCTATAGTTTTATTATTTCAGTATATTCTATATTATTTATTTTTGTTTTATTTAAAGAACTCACCTATTTCTTTTTCTGGATTAGTTGTTATTTTTAGCTTTATATTTTTTGGAAGATAAATCTTATAGTTTGTCCAATTATATCTTTCATCTAAAAAAACAACGACTCCTTTGTCAGTTTCTGATCTTATTACTCTTCCAGCACTCTGTATTGCTTTTTGTATTGATGGTTGAATATATGCATAAGCCCAGCCTTTATTATATTTTTTTTCATAATATTCAATTCTTGCCTTTGTAAACAATTCCATTTTTGCAAGAGGAATTCCAACAATAATTGCACCTAACAAATAATCTCCAGGTAAATCTATTCCTTCACTTGCTTTTCCACCCATTACTGCAAAAAGAGAACATCCAAATTTTTTTGATTCTGATTTAAATTTAGTTATCATTTCTTCAAAAGATCTAGAATCACTTTTTTCTTCTTGAATGATTTTTGGTTTATTTATTTTTATGTAAGGTAAGATGTAATGCATTATTTCAAAACTAGGGAAGAAAACTACAACATTGCCTGGAATTGAATTTACGCATTTATTTATATAATTGCCTAGGATCTTATAATTTTCTGTGTTTCTAGATGTATATTTAGTTGTAACATTTGGCACTAGAAGATTAATACGATGTGAGTCTGCAAAAGGAGAAGGATATTCTTTTGCAATTGTATTTTTATTAAGTCCTAGAATTTCTTGATACATAGACAATGGAGTTAATGTAGCAGACATCAAAATAGAAGAATAACATGAATTAAATGTATTTTTTGTAAGTTCAGTAATTGATAGTGCATTATGTTTAATTGAACTTATTTTATTTTCTTTTTTAATAAACCTAATATGTGTTTGAGTATCAACTAACCAATCATCTAAAAACAAAGCGGTTGTAATTAAAGCTGATTTTCCTTCACCTGATTTTTCAATATGTAATAGACCTACTCTTTGAATTTCTTCAATTATTTCAAGTATATTATCTTTATAATTAGACAATAATTCTTCACTCTTTAGATATTCTTCATCTTTTTCCTTTAATTTTGATTCAGATAGATTTTCAATAATATTATTTAAAGATAAAAGAATGTCCTTAACTTTATTTTCTTTTAAATCACTTGCTTCTTTAGCTGCTTTGTTTAATAGAATTGTATTAAGTGATTTAGATTGAAGTTTTAGAAGTCTTTCTTCTAGATTGTGGGCTTCATCAATGATTAATACACAATCAAGAAGATTAATTCCAAGCTCACCCAGAAGAGAGTCTGATACTTTTTTAGAAAAAACATGATAATAATCTGCAACAATGATATCGCACTTTTTTGCATAAATTTTTGCAACTTCATAAGGGCATAATGGATATGGTGTATTTGAACTACTTTTGAAATTTTCAGAGATTTCTTTAATTAAATGATGAGAGATAACATATTTTTCTAGAAATATTTGATTTAATTGATAAGATAATAACTCTTTTGTGGTTTTATCTGTTGGTCTTGCATTAGTATAAAATGGGCATTGGCCTTTTTCTCTTGCATACTTACAAACTTCATAAAAGTTTGTTCCAGTTGTAGATACAATTGGGTCAATACAAAGGTTTCTTTTTCCAACAAAATCAATTGCTTTTAGATTTAAGCTATATTTTTTGTTTATGTCAGAGATTACTTCTAGCACAATTTTGTGTTGAGATATTTTTGGAGTTAAGAATAATATTTTTTTATTGTTCTCTTTTGCAAAAGAAATTGCAGCAGATAATGATGCATCTGTTTTTCCTGTTCCTGTAGGTGCATGTAAGATAATATTGTTTTTATTAACTAAGGCTGAATAGATGTCTGTTATTATTTCTTTTTGCCCGTCTCTAAATTTATTGTGTCTAAAATAAATTAATGTTTGATCATTTCTGGCCATAATTTTGCACAAAGTTTATTTAATAACTAATATTATTACGTTGAGTATATATTCTTTATGGGAGGTCTTGACCAAGCAAAATCCATATAAATCTTAGCTTATATATTATAAGATATGGTCTCAAAAGAAATTAAAGATTCAAAAATCGGGGTTACCTATTATTTTTCTGGAACAGGTAATACTTCTTATGTGATTAATTCATGGGTCTCGCAATTTAAACAAAAAAATATAGTTATTGATAAACAAAAAATAGAAGATTTATTGGTTGTTAAAAGCCAGAAAGATTATGATTTTCTAATTATTGCATATCCAGTTTACGCATGGTATCCACCAAATTTTGTTATTGATTTTTTAGCTCAACTTCCAAATGTTGAAGGCAAGAAAGTAATACTTATTGCAACTTGTTCTTCTCAAGTTGGTTCTTCTTTATCTGTCGCAAGGAAAATTCTTGAAAATAAAAATTATGAGGTTATTGGCACCTTTTTTTATAGCATGCCAAGTAATTCAAATTATATGTTTAATAAAGAGGTTGAATCTCAAGAAAAAAGTAATCATAAAATAAAGGTTGCAGATGAGAAAATAAAACTTGATTTCGAGTTTATTTTTTCAGGTAAGAAAAAAATAATTAAAAAAAATATATTTCTAAGATTACTTCATTCTTTTATTCATTGGGGTTTTAGTTCGCAATTAAAGAAACCACAATGGGTTGTTGATAAAAACAAGTGTACATTGTGTGGTGCTTGTCAAGATATGTGTCCAACTAAGAATATAACTGTCAAGAAAATGAAAAGAGAAGTTAAGTTTTCTAACAATTGCATTTCTTGTACAAGATGTTATAATTTTTGTCCAGTAAAAGCAATTTCATATAAGAAAATAAACCAGAAATCAAAAGATAAGGGGAGATATACTTTATTGAAGGATTATATTTTAAATCAAAAATAGTTTTTTAGGTGTAATATGAGTTTAATTAAATTATTTAATCTAAAAAAAATAATGAGTAGAACTTTATGGTATTTATTATACATTGATATAATTATAGGTACTGGTTTTGGATTAATTGCTCCAATTTTTGCTATTTTTCTAAAAGATAATCTTGTAGGGGGTAGTATTCTTTCTGCAGGAATTGCAAGCGCAATCTTTTTAATTACTAAATGTATTGTTCAACTTCCTTTTTCAAAATATATTGACAAACAAGAAAAAAAAATTAGGTGGTTACTTATTGGAACTATTATTATTTCTATTGTTCCTATTATGTATGTTTTTGCAGACCATATTTATTGGATTTATATTTCTGAATTTATTTATGGTGTGGGAGCAGGAATTGAATATCCTGTTTGGATGAGTATTTGGACAAGAAACCTTGATAAGAGAAGAGAGGGTTTCCAATGGTCTGTTTATTCCACTTCTGTTAGTCTTATTGTTGGGCTAGCTGGTTTAATTGGTGCAGTTTTAGTAACCTCAATTGGGTTTACATTTACATTTTTATTATTAGAATTATTTTGTTTAATATCAATTCTTGTAATTTATAAATTATATTTATTTGAAAAAAAAGGACATATCAAGTATCATTAATTTTCTTCTTGGAATTTTAGTTCCTTTTAGAAAATTAAATTAAAGGTGAAATAAATTATGTTAAATAATAAGTTTTATTTTCTAGTTTTATTTATTCTACTTTCAATATTTGCAACACCTATATACGCTCGTTCTTACTCAGTTAGTTCAGTTGATATAAACTATACGCTTAATTCTGATGGACTCATTAATGTTTCTGAAGTTTGGGCTTATCAATTAAATGGTTGTTATAAGGAATTATTTATTCAAAAACCAAATGATTTAATTATTAGTAATCCAGATGGATATTGTACTGGTTCAACTTGTGAATTTTTATTTAAATCAGAAGATACAATCTCTGGTGAACAAGAATTAATTTTAAGAGGCTCTTATTGCGATACTTCAGTTATTGCTTATTTTAATTATGATATAAATAATCAAATAAGGGTACTTGTTGATGGAACTCAATTTTATTATCAAGTGTATGGGGACCAAACTGAGGTTGGAACAAATGTAAATATAAATATTTTCTTTCCGGGACCTGCAAATAAAGTAGCCCCTTTAATTCATTCTCAAAATGCATCTTTAAATCTAGTAGATAATAGAATTTCAATTTCTAAATCAGTTTCAAGCTATGAAATGATTGAAGTTAATATCTTAATGCCAAAAAATTGGTTTGATATTAATTCTCCTAATTTTTTTGCTTATTCTGATTACAATTATACGATTGCACAAATTAAAGAGATTGATAGTAATTGGCAGGAAGAATATAATAGTTATAATGTAGAGGTGTATAATACTAACACAGAACCAGATTCTCAAGACAATAATCATTCAAATGAAAATATCTTGAAAATAATTTTAATTTCTATTTTAATTATATGTTTGTTTATTATTCTTGTATGGTTAATCTTTGGAATTGAGTACAGCAGATCTAGTGTTGGTTATTTTGGAGTTTTTGAAAGAGACCTGCCCGAAAACGAAGACCCAATCAAAGCAAATTATTTTGTTAGAGGAGAGTTTTCTGAAGAATGGTTTTCAAGTGCAATTTTATATCTTGTATGGAAAAAGAATTTTGATTTAATAAAAAAATCAGAAGATGAATTTATTTTAATTAAAACTAAAAAAGAAGTAGATATTAAAAAAACACCTAAGTATGTTATTGATGCATATAATTTCTTAATAAAGCATTATCCAGAAAAAGAAATAAATTTAGAGGATCTAAAAAACAGAATTTCTGGCAGAGGTGTAAATCTCTTTTCAAAAGGTGGGATTTCAAAAATAGAACAAAATTTAAAAGTTCAATCTGAATTTAGAAAAATTTATGAAAATACAAAGAAAGAATATGATTCTTGGTTTAAGAAATCTAAACTGTTTAAAGGAACAGGGTATAATATATTTGTAATTTTCTTTGTTATTCTCTTTTTTATACTTTTTATATTAACTGGATTAGTTTTTAATGGGGTTTATTTTTTTGTGTTTTTTATTTTAGTTTTTTCATTATCTTTTTTAAGTAGATTATTCTTTTACAAGATTATATTTGGTAGATTTACTAAAGAAGGGAGACTAAAGAACTTAAAATGGGAAGCATTTAAAAGATATATTACTACTTTTTCATTAATGAAACAACATCCCCCAGAGTCTGTAATTATTTGGGAAGAATACATGGTTTATGCAACGGCAATGGGTGTTGCAAAGAAAACTGCAAAAGCACTTCAAACAATACTTCCTGAGGAGTTTAATCATAACAATAGGTTTGTTGCTTATTCTGGATTTAGTTCGTTTTCACATTCCTTCTCAGCAAGTACAAGTAGGTCAACAGGGGGTAGTTTTGGTGGAGGCCATTCAGGTGGCTTTGGTGGAGGAGGAGGAGGAGGCGGTGGTGGTGCCCGCTAATTATAAAAAGGTAACGTATTTCTATTTAATGTATAATTATATTTAGATTTTATAAGAAATAGTATTAGAAGGAGTTGTTAAGTTATGGTTGATGCATCAAAGAAAAAGAAATTAATTTTGTGGTTTAAAGAAACAACAATAAAAGATGTGCCTTTAGTTGGAGGAAAAAATGCATCTCTTGGTGAAATGTATTCTACATTATCCAAAAAAGGAGTTCCAATTCCAAATGGATTTTCAATTACTGCAACAGCATATAGATATTTGCTTGAGAAATCAGGTATAAAAAAAGAAATTAGAAGAATATTAAAAGATCTTGATACAACTAATATGAAATCATTAGCAGAAAAAGGAGAAGCTATTAGAAATTTAATAATAAATGCATCTTTTCCAAAAGATCTTGAAAAACAAATATATAAGTATTATCATAAACTATCAGAAATGGAAGGAGTCAAAGAACTTGATGTTGCAGTTAGATCAAGTGCAACAGCAGAAGACTTACCAGATGCATCTTTTGCTGGTCAACAAGAAACCTATCTTCATATAAAAGGAGAGAAAGCTTTACTTTTAGCATGTAAAAAATGTTTTGCATCTTTGTTTACAAATAGAGCAATTTCATATAGAGTTGATAAAAAGTTTGATCATTTTAAGATTGCATTGTCTATTGGAGTACAGCGTATGGTTAGAAGTGATGTTGGTTCCTCTGGAGTTATGTTTTCACTTGATACAGAAACAGGTTTTTCTGGGGTTGTTGTAATTAATGCTGCTTATGGTTTAGGAGAAAATGTTGTTCAAGGTGCAGTTACTCCAGATGAATTTTATGTTTTTAAAGATACATTAAATAAAGGTTATAAATCAATTATCTCTAAAAAGATTGGAGAAAAAGCAATTAAAATGATTTATGAAAAGGACGCAAAGAATCCTACCAAAAATATTTCTGTGCCAGAAGAACAAAGACATAAGTATTGTATAAGTGATGATCAAATATTACAATTAGCTAAATGGGCAATAATTATTGAAGATCATTATTCAAAAGAAGCAGGGCATCATAAGCCAATGGATATGGAATGGGCTCTTGATGGGGTTACAAAGAAATTATTTATTGTTCAAGCAAGACCAGAAACTGTTCAATCAAGAAAGAATAGAAATGAATACACAACTTATTCTTTAATTGATCATAAAGAACCATTTGTAACAGGAACAAGTATTGGGCAAATGATTGCTTCTGGAAAAGCAAATGTAATAAAAGATGTAAAGAATATTGGACAATTTAAAAAAGGAGAAATCTTAGTTACTAGAATGACTGATCCTGATTGGGAGCCAATCATGAAAATAGCGTCTGGAATTGTAACTGATAAAGGTGGTAGAACTTGTCATGCAGCAATAATTGCAAGAGAGCTTGGTATCCCTTGTATTGTTGGGACTGGTAATGGGTCAGATAAAATTAAACAAGGAGAAATGGTTACTCTTGATTGTTCATCAGGAGATGAAGGCTTTGTTTACAAAGGTTCTTTAAAGTTTGATTCTCATTCTGTTTCAATAAACAAACTTCCAAAAACAAAAACAAAAATATTAATGAATGTAGGTAATCCAGAGCAAGCATTTGAGCTTTCATTCTTACCAAACGATGGTGTTGGTTTAGCTCGTGAAGAATTTATTATTAATTCTTGGATACAAATACATCCTCTTGCTTTAATTAATTATAATAAGATAACAGATAAAGTTGTAAAAAGCAAGATAGATAAATTAACAATTGGTTATTCAAACAAGACCAAGTATTTTATTGATAAACTAGCTTATGGTATTGCAAGAATTGGTTCTGCATTTTATCCTAAGAAAGTTATTTTAAGACTTTCTGATTTTAAGACAGATGAATATGCAAACCTTATTGGTGGAAAAGCATATGAACCAATAGAGTCAAATCCAATGATTGGATGGCGTGGTGCATCTCGTTATTATCAAGGAAATTATAGAGAAGGATTTGCTCTTGAATGTCTTGCAATTAAGAAAGCAAGAGAAGAGTTTGGGCTAACAAATATCCAAGTAATGATTCCTTTTTGTAGAACAATAAATGAAGCAAAATTAGTTATTGATGAGTTAAAAAAGAATGGGCTTGAACAAGGTAAAAATGGTCTAAAGATAATTGGAATGTGTGAGATACCATCAAATGTAATTTTAGCAGATAAATTTTTAGATATTTTTGATGGGTTTTCTATTGGATCTAATGACTTAACTCAATTAACTCTTGGTCTTGATAGAAATTCAGAGTTATTAACAAGTATATATGATGAAAGAAATGATGCTGTTAAAAAACTAATCTCAGATGTAATTAAAGTTGCAAGAAAGAAAAAAAAGTATATTGGCTTATGTGGTCAAGCACCAAGTGATTATCCTGAGTTTGCAGAATTTCTTGTTAATGAAGGAATAGAATCAATGAGCTTAAACCCTGATTCTGTAATCAAAACTACTCTTTTAATTGATAAAACAGAAAAGAAATTAAAGAAGTAATTATTTTTTAATTTCCTTTTCTTTATTTTTTCTTTTTCTTAGTTCTATTATTTGTCTTATATATATAGATATATTTATATTCTTTTTTATAAACTATATTATTGTTTATTAGGGGTTTTTAATAAGGAAGATATAATGAAATGTAAGTCAAAAAGTATTTCTGCATTAATTGCAACTGTTCTTTTAATAGTTATAGCTGTAAGTTTAATAGTTCTTGTTTTAAGCTGGAGTAAATTTTTTGTAAAAGACAATCTCTCTCAAGTAGATGCTGTTTCTAATACTTCTCAAGATTTAGGTATTTTTTTAAAAGTGGATACTGGTATTTATGGGCGTTATTTTGTAACTTATAATCCACCATCATCTTATCCTCAAAAATCAATTACCTTAAATGGGTATAAAATATTAGGCCAAACACCAATTGATTTTAATACTCCCGTTACTTTAGTTCCTGGTCAAAAAGAAGCATTAGATTTAGGAATAACAAATACTACTTTTGATTTAACTTTTTATTTAGACAATAATCATCATGCAAACATAAAAAATGTAAAAAATAATATTCAAAATACAAGTGTTGTTTGCCCAAGCGGATATGTTTTTGTTTCTGGCAATCACGCATACAATACAATGTATGGTTCAAACCTAGGTTTTTGTGTAATGGAATATGAAGCAAAGCTTGATTCTAATTCAGATGGAATTGCAGAAGAAGATATTGGTTGTGCATATTATGATGGAACAAGGTATTATACAATCTGGGATACATTATCTTGTTCATTAACAGAAACAGACACAATAATTAGTTCAAAAGATGGTTATCCAATAACAGATATAGATTATAACCAAGCAGTTGAGTTATGTGCTGGAATTGGAGAGGGTTATCAATTAATAACAAATGATGAATGGATGACAATTTTAAGAAACTCAGAAAGTGTATCTAGTAATTGGTCAGGAAATGAACCGGGAGAAGGAGACTTATATTTAGGAAACACTTATTTATCAAGTTATGATCGTCAAAATCAATTAATATATAGATCAAGTGGTTATAATAATGAAAGAGAAGCTACAACTGATGAGAAGGCAAGTTATTTAACATACCTTGAATATAATAATCCAACAGGAATTGCAGTTGATGATAATTATATTTATGTTGTAAACAAAAGTAATTCCAATCTAATAAAAAGAGATAAATTTACTTTAACTATTGTTAACTATGCAGGAATCTATCCAGGGTCTGGTGTTGATCAATTTTATAATCCTGAAGGAATTGCTATTGATGATACTTATGTTTATGTTGCAGATACAGGTAATCATAGAATAGTTAAGAGATTAAAATCAGATCTTTCATATGTTTCAATGGTTGGAGATTATGGTGAACTACAAGTTGGTTCAGGAACTGGTTCTGGAAGATCTGGTGGAAGCGGTGGGTCTGGTGGAAGCGGAGGAAGTGGAAGTCATCTTGTTGATGGTGGTGGAGGGGTAGGAGAAAACCAATTTTTATCTCCAAGAGGTGTTGCAGTTGATGATACTTATATTTATGTATCAGACACAGGAAATAACAGAATAGTTAAAAGATTAAAATCAGACTTAAGTTATGTTTCACAAGCAGGTTTAATTGGGACAGGCAATAATAATTTTAATACCCCCATTGGTATTGTTGTAGACGATACTTATGTTTATATTGCAGATTATAGTAATTCTAGAATAGTTAAAAGATTAAAATCAGACTTAAGTTATGTAAGCAAGAATGGATATAGTGTAAGCGCAAATGGTTATTTTGGAGAAGATGTTATTGATTACCCAATTGGACTTGGAATTGATTCAAATAATTTATATTTATTAGAATCAAGCAGAGTTTTCAAATTCTCTTTTGATTTAGAAATAATTTCAAGTTTGAACTATTTTGATATTACAGACTCAGCAACCTCTTCTTCTTTTAGTGGAATTGCAATTTATGATGGAAATATATTTGTTTCAAATTCAAGCGATGAAAACATATATATCTTTTCAAAAGAAAAATTTTATACAACCACAGTAATTTCTGGAACACCAGTTTCAACCCCAAGTTCATTAGTTAAGGATAATAATTTTATTTTTGTGATCTCAACATCAGACAGGTTTTTAACAAAACTAGATTTAGATTTAAATTATGTTACAAGATATGATTTTGAATTACTTTCTCCAAGAGGTCTTGCTGTTGATGATGATTATTTCTATATTGCTGATTCTGGTCATCACAAGATATTAAAGATAGATAAAAACACAATGGAAATAGATATAGAAATTGGAAGTACAGATGGTAATGGAGATGATCAATTCAATATACCAAGTGATATTGCAGTTGATGATACTCATATTTATATTATAGATACCTGGAATAATCGTATTGTAAAGAGATTAAAATCAGATTTAAGTTATGTAACTAAAATTGGTTCTTCAGGTTCTGGAAATGATGAATTTATTGCTCCAAGAGGAATTGCAGTAGACGATACTTATGTTTATGTTGCAGATACTACTAATAATCAGCGTATAGTTAAGAGATTGAAATCAGATTTGAGCTATGTAACAAAGATTGGTTCTGTGGGTTCAGGTAATGATAATTTCAATAATCCAAGTGGTATTGCAGTTGATGACACTTATATTTATGTTGCAGACACTTATAATTTTCGTATTGTGAAGAGATTAAAATCTGATTTAAGTTATGTAAGTAAAGTAGGTTCTCGTGGTTCTAGTAATGGTCAATTTAATTGTCCAAATGATGTTGTAGTTGATGGTAATTTAGTTTATGTTGCAGATACTAGTAATAATAGAATTGTAAAATTTGAGTTTCCTTCTCCAACAACATATAATAATAGTACAGTATTATTTATGGGTCCTGCAGGAATTACTACTGATGAAAATTATATTTATGTTTCTGATTATGGTTTTGATAAAATTATTAAATTAGATTATAATTATAATGTAATTACATCTATTGGTTCACTTGGTTCTGGTAATGATCAATTTAGTGATCCTATTGGAATTACTGTTGATGATAATTATGTTTATGTTGCAGATAGTAGTAATCATCGTATAGTTAAGAGATTAAAATCAGATTTAAGTTATGTAAGTAAAATTGGTTCACTTGGTTCTGGTAATGATCAATTTAC